>OAUM01000229.1_pt1 | contig 29829 bp, 25 predicted proteins | sample 1476281 | NCBI WGS metagenome assembly OAUM01 (sample SAMEA2580047, study PRJEB22360) | human gut metagenome | biome: human gut; feature: human-associated habitat; material: faeces | place: Denmark | collected 2008/2010
GTTTGTGTGAAGTGATTCACATCCGCCGTGTCGATGGAGGCGCATTATAGGGAGTTCTCCGCAGGCCGCAATAGAAAAATTGCAGAAAAATGACTGACTGCTGCATTCCCCAGCAAAACCCCGCTTTATACCTTTTTACACACAGAGTTATCCACAATCATCAATGTAATTTCTGTATTTTTCCCACGGTAACCACTATCAAAATTGTGATCACCATTGAAAGAGAAAAATTCGCGAGCGTTGCGCAAACGTTTTCGTTACAATGCGGGCGAAAAATAAGGATGCCCCGTTAGGGGCGTTAGCTGAGTTTTTCGCGAAAAATTCAGCTAACGCTCTCTGTAATAGTCAAATCCAGGGGATTTACCATGCAACAACGTCGTCCAGTCCGCCGCGCTCTGCTCAGTGTTTCTGACAAAGCCGGTATCGTCGAATTCGCCCAGGCACTTTCCGCACGCGGTGTGGAGCTGCTGTCTACAGGGGGCACTGCCCGTCTGTTAGCAGAAAAAGGTCTGCCGGTAACCGAAGTTTCCGATTACACCGGTTTCCCGGAGATGATGGATGGACGCGTGAAGACCCTGCATCCGAAAGTACATGGTGGCATTCTGGGCCGTCGCGGCCAGGACGATGCCATTATGGAAGAACATAAGATCCAGCCTATCGATATGGTGGTTGTTAACCTGTATCCGTTCGCCCAGACCGTCGCTCGTGAAGACTGCTCGCTGGAAGATGCGGTAGAGAACATCGATATCGGCGGCCCAACGATGGTGCGCTCCGCCGCCAAGAACCATAAAGATGTCGCAATCGTGGTGAAGAGCAGCGACTACGACGCCATTATTAAAGAGATGGATGCCAACGAAGGATCGCTGACGCTTGCAACCCGTTTCGACCTCGCCATCAAAGCCTTCGAACACACTGCCGCCTACGACAGCATGATTGCCAACTACTTCGGCAGCATGGTTCCGGCTTACCACGGTGAAAACAAAGAAGCCGCCGGTCGCTTCCCACGCACGCTGAACCTGAACTTCATTAAGAAGCAGGATATGCGTTACGGCGAGAACAGCCACCAGCAGGCTGCCTTCTATATAGAAGAGAATGTGAAAGAAGCCTCCGTTGCCACCGCAACCCAGGTTCAGGGTAAAGCCCTCTCTTATAACAACATCGCCGATACCGATGCGGCGCTGGAGTGCGTGAAAGAGTTCGCCGAACCGGCATGTGTGATTGTGAAGCACGCCAACCCTTGCGGCGTGGCTATCGGCAATTCCATTCTTGATGCTTACGATCGCGCGTACAAAACCGACCCGACCTCCGCGTTCGGCGGCATCATTGCCTTTAACCGCGAACTGGATGCTGAAACCGCGCAGGCCATCATTTCTCGTCAGTTCGTCGAAGTGATTATTGCGCCGTCCGCCAGCGAAGAAGCCCTGAAAATCACCGCCGCCAAGCAGAACGTACGCGTTCTGACCTGCGGTCAGTGGGGCGAACGTATTCCGGGTCTTGATTTCAAACGCGTGAACGGCGGTCTGCTGGTTCAGGATCGCGATCTGGGGATGGTCGGTGCGGAAGAACTGCGCGTCGTCACCAAACGTCAGCCGACTGAACAGGAACTTCGTGATGCGCTGTTCTGCTGGAAAGTGGCGAAGTTCGTGAAATCCAACGCTATCGTCTATGCCAAAAACAATATGACCATCGGTATTGGCGCAGGCCAGATGAGCCGCGTGTACTCCGCGAAAATCGCCGGTATTAAAGCTGCCGATGAAGGTTTGGAAGTGAAAGGTTCGTCAATGGCTTCTGACGCGTTCTTCCCGTTCCGCGACGGTATTGATGCCGCAGCCGCTGCGGGCGTGACCTGCGTAATCCAGCCTGGCGGTTCTATCCGTGATGACGAAGTAATTGCCGCCGCCGACGAGCACGGTATTGCGATGCTCTTCACCGACATGCGCCACTTCCGCCATTAATGGAGCGACAGATGAAAGTATTAGTGATCGGTAACGGCGGGCGCGAGCACGCGCTGGCCTGGAAAGCGGCTCAGTCGCCGCTGGTTGAAACTGTTTTTGTTGCTCCGGGCAATGCAGGCACTGCGCTGGAACCCGCGCTACAGAACGTCGCTATCGGCGTAACCGATATCCCGGCGCTGCTGGATTTCGCACAAAACGAAAAGGTAGATCTAACCATCGTCGGCCCGGAAGCGCCGCTGGTGAAAGGCGTAGTCGATACCTTCCGCGCCGCCGGGCTGAAAATCTTCGGCCCAACCGCAGGTGCTGCACAACTGGAAGGTTCTAAAGCATTCACCAAAGACTTTCTGGCCCGCCATAACATTCCCACAGCGGAATACCAGAACTTCACCGAGGTAGAACCTGCGCTGGCATATCTGCGTGAGAAAGGCGCGCCAATCGTCATTAAAGCTGACGGTCTGGCAGCCGGGAAAGGCGTTATCGTGGCGATGACGCTGGAAGAAGCTGAAGCAGCTGTTCACGATATGCTGGCGGGCAACGCGTTTGGCGACGCGGGTCATCGTATTGTTATCGAAGAGTTCCTCGACGGTGAAGAAGCGAGCTTTATCGTGATGGTGGACGGCGAGCATGTGCTACCGATGGCCACCAGCCAGGATCACAAACGCGTAGGCGATAAAGATACCGGGCCAAACACCGGCGGAATGGGGGCTTACTCTCCTGCGCCGGTAGTGACCGATGAAGTTCATCAGCGCACCATGGAACGTATCATCTGGCCAACCGTGAAAGGCATGGCGGCGGAAGGCAACACCTACACCGGTTTTCTCTATGCGGGCCTGATGATCGACAAACAGGGTAATCCAAAGGTTATTGAATTTAACTGCCGCTTTGGCGATCCGGAAACCCAGCCGATTATGCTGCGCATGAAGTCCGATCTGGTTGAGCTCTGCCTGGCGGCCTGTGAAGGCAAGCTGGACGAGAAAACGTCCGAGTGGGATGAACGCGCTTCTCTCGGCGTGGTGATGGCTGCGGGTGGATATCCGGGCGATTACCGCACCGGCGATGTGATCCACGGCCTGCCGCTGGAAGAAGTGGCAGACGGCAAAGTGTTCCACGCGGGCACGAAACTGGCGGATGACGAGCAGGTAGTGACCAGCGGCGGGCGCGTACTGTGCGTTACCGCGCTGGGTCATACCGTGGCAGAAGCGCAGAAACGCGCTTATGCCTTAATGACCGATATCCATTGGGACGACTGCTTCTGCCGGAAAGATATCGGCTGGCGCGCTATCGAACGCGAGCAGAACTAACGCGACAGTTTTGCCAATAGCGTTTTGCGCGTGATCCCTAACTGGCGGGCGGCTTCGGTTTTGTTGCCGCCCGTTTTCTCCAGCGCCGCCAGAATCACCTCTTTTTCGACTTCCACCAGCGGCTGAATATCCTGACTTTGTACCAGCGGGATCGGCGTACTGGCAATCGCCAGCGGCAGCTCGCGTTCGGAAATATATTCCCCGGTCAGCAGCACCACCGCCCGTTCCACCGCGTTTTCCAGTTCACGAATATTTCCCGGCCAGTCGTAATGAATCAGCAGATCCATCGCCTGGGGCGTAAAGCCTTTTACCGCCTTGCGATTGCGTTCGGCAAATCGCTGCAGAAAATGGTTAACCAGCAGGGGAATATCTTCCCGCCGTTGACGCAACGACGGCACTTCAATCGCCACCACGTTCAGGCGATAGTAGAGATCCTGGCGAAAACGCCCGGCATTCACCTCTGCGGCAAGATCGCGATGGGTCGCCGCAATCAGCCGGACATCAACCGAGATAGTCTGGTTGCTGCCGACACGTTGCACTTCGCGCTCCTGAATCGCACGCAGCAGACGAACCTGCATCATCGGCGAGATATCGCCAATCTCATCGAGAAACAGCGTGCCGCCGTCCGCCTCAACAAAGCGCCCTTCTCGCCGTTTGTCGGCTCCGGTAAACGCCCCTTTTTCATGACCGAACAATTCAGATTCCAGCAAGGATTCGTTGAGTGCCGCACAGTTGAGCGTTACCAGCGGTTTTTCGCTACGTGCGCTACTGGCGTGAATCGCCCTGGCGACCAGCTCTTTACCGGTACCGGAATCGCCGTGGATCAGCACCGTGGCTTCCGATGGCGCGACGAGGGCGATTTCACTGAGCAGGTGTTGCATCGCCGGGCTTTTACCGACCATACCGAACTGGCTGGCAGACACCGCAGGCGTTTCAGCGTCGATACTGTGCGTATGCGCGAGCGCCTTTTCCAGCGTTGCCTGCAGGTTATCGAAATCCAGCGGCTTGATGAGGTAATCCAGCGCCCCGGTTTTCAGTGCCTCTACCGCCGTCTCGACGCTGGAGTACGCGGTCATAATCAGTACCGGAATCGCCGGATTTAACGCTTTGATCTCTTTTAGCGTGGCGATGCCGTCCATCTCTGCCATTCGCACATCGCAAAGCACAAGATCGAAAACCTGTTCCCGCACCTGCTCCAGCGCCTGTCGCCCGCTGTTCGCCAGCGCGACGTTATAGCCCCAGCCGCGCAGTAAAGCCTGCAAAATAGTGCAGTGGCTAATGTCATCATCCACCACCAGAATATCGATATTATCGTGCGTCATCCTTGTGGGTCCTTACGCGTAATATTGACCGGAAGCCAGAGGGTGAACGTTGCGCCTTTCCCCTCCTGGCTTGCGACCTGAATTGTACCACCGTGTTGTTCAACAATATTATGCACGACCGCCAGCCCCAGTCCGGTGCCTTCGGCTTTGGTGGTGAAGTACGGAGTGAAGATGGCATCAAGCTGATCTGCCGCAATTCCCTTACCGCTGTCGGTAACGCTGATTTTCACGCCCGCGCCGCTTTCGCTGGCCGTCACGTTAATCACGCCATGCTGACCAATCGCCTGAATAGCATTGAGATAGAGATTCAACAGGACCTGAGTCAGCCTGTCCGGGTCAGCCTGAATTTCCGGTAATGTGTCGTTGGCGGTAAAGCGTAACTGGATCTCCCGGCTGTTTGCATCCTGGCTTACCAGCTGTAATGAGTGGCTAATCAGCGTGTTGAGCTCCACCGCCTGCAAAGCCAGATACGTTGGCTTAACCAGTTCCAGCAACTCGCTTACCACGCGGTTTAAACGGTCAGCTTCTTTCGCCATCACCTGCGCCAATTGATGCGCTTCTCCCCCTGCTGGCGCGCGTTCGGCAAAGTATTTCGCCAGCCCTTTAATCGAGGAAAGTGGGTTACGGATTTCGTGGGCAACGCCTGCCGCAAGATGCCCCAGTGCCACCAGCTTCTCTTTGCGCTTCATTTCATCCTGCAATAGCTGCCGCGAGCGCAGATATCGGCGATACCAGAAGAATGACAACACGCTTGCCAGCAAGACCGTCGCCAGGGCGAAGAGGATAATCAGGGTGTTTCTCTGCTCACGATCTTCAGCACTCACAATGTTACTGGCGTCGAAAGCGATAAAAATTGCTTGTGGTGTCGCGACATACTGCTGCATATGGCGCATCCGGTGCATTCCAGCAGCAAACATCGGTTGAAACTGGCGATAAATTTCCAGAACAGGCTCGCCGTCTGCGCTATCGATCCGCCGCCACGCTTCTTCATCTCCCGGATGTAACTGCTGCATTTCCTGCGGGGAATAAAGCTGTTTTCCCACCATGCCGGAGTTGCTATGCATCACGATTGTTCCTTGTTCATCCGTGACCGCAAACCAACGTACTCCAGGCTGCCCGGCCATTTCTTCCAGTAAGGCCTGCTGCTGCGCATGATGCATACGCATCCCCATACCAACGCGCGAGCCGGATTCAAGAGCACGAATAAGTACACTGCCTTTTTCCAGCAGCGTTTGTCTGGCGGCGGCAGTCTCGCGCCCATAATCGCGAATCACTGTCACCGCAAACAGCCCCACCAGCCCAACAATGACCACGGGGAGGATCGCGCTTAACCATTTAGCTAAGGAGTCTTTAGAACGTTGCATAAAACGCATCTTCTTCTTTGCCTGCTCATCCCTTTCTGACAGCAGAAATCATGCCATCTTTTATCAGCGCTTACCCTGCGCTGTAACACAAAGGCTTAAGTTTCAATGAGTAAAAATGACTCGCTACCCACAACAGGCGAGTCATTTTTACTCGTTTATCATGCCAGATTACCCGTCATATCAGCGTTTCGCCGTTGGCACGAAAGATGCAATACCCGAAGTAAGACAACCACTGGAGGATTAACCATGAAACGGAACACGAAAATTGCCCTGGTAATGATGGCGCTTTCAGCAATGGCGATGGGATCGACATCGGCATTTGCTCACGGCGGACACGGTATGTGGCAGCAAAATGCCGCGCCTTTGACCAGCGAACAACAAACAGCGTGGCAGAAAATCCATAATGACTTTTACGCTCAAAGCAGCGCACTGCAACAGCAACTGGTGACAAAGCGTTATGAATACAATGCCCTGTTAGCCGCGAACCCACCGGATAGCAGCAAAATTAACGCGGTCGCCAAAGAGATGGAGAATTTGCGTCAGTCGTTAGATGAGTTACGGGTGAAACGAGATATTGCGATGGCTGAAGCGGGTATTCCGCGCGGTACCGGAATGGGTTACGGCGGCTGCGGTGGTGGCGGTCATATGGGTATGGGCCACTGGTAAATCAGAACGTTTTCTCGTTGGGTTGCCAGCGACAGAAATCAGAGTTTGCCACCAACAGTAATTGCGAACCTTCGGGCGCTTCCAGCCATGCCACGCTGACATCAACAGAAGAACGGCTCTGGCGGCGCTCGATATGCGCTATCGCCTGCGAATCTAAATCAGGTTTAATGGTTTGCCCTTCGCAGGTGGTCACAGTCTGCTCCATCGCATGCCAGCGCCCCTGGCGCAGCACGACTCTCCCCTGGCGTAAGGCATCGCTAATCTCGCGGATCTGCGCGGCACGATAACGGTATAAATCGATCTGATCATTGGAAAGCTGCTGCTTTTGCCCGTCGGATTCACGTTGCATAAAGCTCAAGTCACCGCGATCGTCAAAACGCGCCCGGATGTTTACCGGCGGTTTGCTGTAAACGTTGATATTGATAAGCGTGAGGTTATCGCCCTGCCAGCGATACTCTCGCGTCGTGGTATCGCCACTGCGCCACGGGCTAAACACGGCAAGAAGATGCACATTATCGCCGCTGTCTTTTCGCCAGATGCGTACAGCGCCCTGGTCTTCAGCAAATCCACTGGCGGTAAAGGGAGGAAGTGAAGAGTTGTGACTACAGGCAGTGAGAAACAGAGCGCCAGCCAGCATCAATGATCGACGCCAGAAAGACAAAAGGGGTGAAACCACCCCTTCGTTAAAACTGTTCACTGCCACGCAATCTTACTTAACTGCGTCTTTCAGTGCCTTGCCAGAAACAAATGCCGGTACGTTAGCTGCGGCAATTTTGATTTCTTTACCGGTCTGCGGGTTGCGGCCAGTACGCTCAGCGCGGTGGTTCACTTTGAAGGTACCGAAACCAACCAGTTGTACAGCATCGCCTTCTTTCAGAGACTCAGTAATTGCAGCCAGAGTGGACTCCAGAGCAGCTTTAGCCTGGGTTTTGGACAGTTCTGCTTTCTCTGCAATTACATCAATCAGTTGAGTCTTGTTCATAAGTTATCCTTACAATGTGTTTATCGCTTGCTAAGCATCGAGTGCGACGGAAATGCCAGAATAGCACTCTCCTGCATACACGCACCGATAGCCACTTTTTTTCGCCCCCCAAATGTAGACCAGACGGGGGGCGAAAGGGAAGACTCCAGGTACGACAAATCAGGCGTTAAATCACGTTTTCTGGTCTTATTGCTGAAAAATTATACCAATATTGCTCTCACCCGCCTCACGCAGGTCTGCCCTAAGGCCTTTTATCAGCTCGATATCGCGTTCTTCGCACTCAGCTAAAAGTCGGAATATTTCCCACTGAATGTCCCATTCTTGCTCTACAGCTGGGTTTTCTTTGAGCTCTTCATCGCTCATTTCGCGACCAGCCTGAGTCATTTCCAGCATCGCCACGGTCGTGATGGAAGTCTTACTCACTTCCACCGCGTGTTCGAGCGTTTCGCCACTTAAACGCGAATGAACCAGTTCACTTAACGCCACGCAAGCATCGATTGCCGGATAAACGCCGTACAGATCGAAATCGTCGGCTGAAGGAATCGCTTCTTCAAATTTCTCCAGTTGGCTGTCGAAATTTACTTTTGCGTCTTTGACGGTCAGCGTTTCCCAAATGAGATCGAGAATGCGGCGGTAAATCTGCCCATCGCCGAAGCCGGTTTGCTGACAGAATACGGCGTAATTAGGGTACATGCGTTCGCATAAGCAGGCCATAAAAGTGACGTGCTGCCAGCTTTCCAGGCGCTCCAGACGCAGATGAATTGGGTTTTGTAACATGTTGAGTTCTCAAATACGGAAATTATCCGCAGTTTACCTGAATTAGGGCTGATTTGCTGTATAGTGCACGAACGCCGGACGTTCCGAGGCCACCGCGTCCGCCCAGCGCGTTGGCTCCGGCAGACGATAACCTTTCATGCAGCGTTGTACCCACGCCAGCGCGCTGTCCACGCTGACCCGATGGCCGGTAGCGATAAACAACGGGTTACAGCGCGCTTTGCTGCGCCAGACCCAGGCCAGCTGCTCGCCTTTATCCATCAGAGGGGCCAGCGCGCCCGGTTCGCTGGAGAGCGGTTCGAATTTACCGCAGAGCCGTTTTTTCGCCACGCCAATGGTCGGCACATCCACCAATAAGCCAAAATGGCTGGCTACGCCAAGACGGCGAGGATGCGAGATCCCATGACCATCGACAAACACTAAATCCGGCTTTTGCGACAGCATCTCCCACGCTGCCAGCAGCGCAGGATATTCGCGGAACGAGAGAAAACCTGGAATGTAAGGCATGGTGGTGGCGATGCGGGCCACTTTATACTCCACCAGCTCAAGCGAGGGGTATTTCAGCAGCACCATCGCCGCTCGCGTCACTTCTCCGCCCTGCTCAAATCCGACATCGGCTCCGGCGATCAGATCCGGCGGATCTTTATCGAGTCGATCCTCGCGGATCACAGAAGAAGCCAGTTCAATTTGTTGAGCGCGTAATGACGCGAGATCCATAATCGCTCCTTAGCGGTGATACTGTTCAGACAAGCGATGCACTGCCTCCACAAACACGTCAGCATGTTCTGGCGGCACATCCTGATGAATGCCGTGACCAAGGTTAAAGACATGGCCTTCACCGTGACCGAAACCGGCAAGTATAGACGCCACTTCTTCTTCAATGCGGGCAGGCGGCGCGTACAGCATCGACGGGTCCATATTACCCTGCAACGCGACTTTGTCACCCACGCGTCGGCGCGCATCGGCGATGTCCGTTGTCCAGTCGAGGCCCAGCGCATCACAACCGGTTTCCGCCATCGCTTCCAGCCACTGTCCACCGCCTTTGGTAAACAGCGTGACCGGTACGCGGCGACCGTCGTTTTCACGCAGTAAACCATCAACAATTTTATGCATGTAATAGAGCGAGAACTGTTGATAATCGCGCCCGGTAAGCACGCCGCCCCAGGTGTCGAAAATCATCACTGCCTGAGCACCGGCTTTAATCTGCGCATTCAGATACAAAGTGACGCTTTTCGCCAGTTTATCGAGTAGCGCGTGCAGCGCCTGTGGATCGGCATACATCATTTTTTTGATCACGGTGAACGCTTTGCTGCTGCCGCCTTCCACCATGTAGGTCGCCAGCGTCCACGGGCTGCCGGAAAAACCAATCAGCGGCACTTCGCCTTTCAGTTCGCGACGAATGGTACGCACCGCGTTCATCACGTAACCCAGCTCATCTTCCGGGTCCGGAATTGGCAGTTTATCGACGTCGGCTTTGCAGGTGACTGGCGAGGTAAAACGCGGACCTTCTCCGGCTTCAAAATAGAGCCCTAAACCCATCGCGTCTGGCACGGTGAGGATATCGGAAAAGAGGATCGCCGCATCCAGCGGATAGCGACGCAGCGGTTGCAAAGTCACTTCGCACGCCAGCTCGGCATTTTTGCACAGCGACATAAAATCGCCCGCCTGGGCGCGCGTGGCTTTATATTCCGGTAGATAGCGACCCGCCTGGCGCATCATCCATACTGGAGTGACATCAACGGGCTGGCGCAGCAGCGCCCGCAGATAACGATCGTTTTTAAGTTCGGTCATTTTGGCTGTTCCTTAGTGCGTCAGGCGGTCAGTGTATCATCACTCATACTCTGCCCGACACATCGCCACCGTATCTTCTATCAGACGGCGCGCTACGGTGCCGGGCGGCGGGAGTAACGGCAAATCGTCATAGCGATACCAGTTCGCCTCGAGCAATTCTTTCGGGTCGATCACGATCTCGCCGCTGTCATATTCCGCCATAAACGCGGTCATTAACGACTGAGGAAACGGCCACGGTTGGGAGGTCACGTAACGCAAGTTTTTAACTTTAATTCCGCTCTCTTCCATCACTTCCCGCGCGACTGCCTGCTCGAGGGTTTCACCCACTTCGACGAATCCGGCAAGTACTGTATGGACACCGTTACGATGGCGGGTATGCTGGGCGAGGAGGATCGAATCATCGCGACGGATGGCAACAATAATGCAGGGGGCGATTTGCGGGTAGTAACGCTCACGGCAATGGCTGCACAGCATCGCCCATTCGGTTTTGCTTGGATACATTTCATGCCCGCAGTAACCACAGTATTTATGCGATCGGTAAAACTCCGCCAGTTGCACGCCACGTCCGGCCAGTTGAAACAGCCCAACATCGAGATCAATGACCTGACGTACCGACCCCATATCGTGACGCCGCTGCTGTTGTACTAACCAAACAGGTTCCCCCTGCCATTCGCCGATTTGTAGTGCGCGCTGACCCACAAGATCGAAATTTGCCGCTTCGCCATATGGCAATTCTCCCTTCGGCAACCATAATTTTTGTTCATGGCTGACGACCCACCAGCCGTGATCTAATTTTTCAATTATACGATCCATAGCTCTTGCACTACCTTTGCATCACTGGCATGTTTAACATGGTTTTTACATTTCTCACAGAGCAGTTTTTGAATACAAACTTGCGGAGTCAATCATGCTTAACCAGCTCGATAACCTGACGGAGCGCGTCAGAGGAAGTAACAAACTGGTTGATCGCTGGCTACATGTACGTAAGCATCTGCTCGTGGCTTACTACAATCTGGTTGGCATTAAGCCTGGCAAAGAATCGTACATGAGGCTAAACGAAAAAGCCCTTGATGATTTTTGTCAGAGCCTGGTCGATTACTTGTCTGCCGGACATTTCAGTATTTATGAGCGCATTCTTCATAAGCTGGAAGGCAACGGGCAACTCGCGCGCGCCGCGAAGATTTGGCCGCAACTCGAAGCCAATACTCAACAGATTATGGATGACTACGATTCCAGCCTGGAAACCGCCATCGATCATGATAATTACCTTGAGTTTCAACAGGTTTTATCTGACATCGGCGAGGCACTGGAAGCGCGCTTTGTGCTGGAAGATAAGCTGATTCTACTGGTGCTTGACGCCGCCCGCGTCAAACATCCTGCTTGAGTTCTGCGCTGTTAACGCGTAATTTACATTCAACGCCCCGTTTGTGGGGCTAATTTCTTGTCGGAGTGCCTTAACTGGCTGAGACCGTTTATTCGGGATCCGCGGAACCTGATCAGGCTAATACCTGCGAAGGGAACAAGAGTTAATCTGCTATCGCATCGCCTTTGCGGCGATCGTCTCTTGCTTCATCCGTCGTCTGACAAGCCACGTCCTTAACTTTTTGGAATGAGCTATGTCTGCAACAAAACTGACCCGCCGCGAACAGCGCGCCCAGGCCCAACATTTTATCGACACCCTGGAAGGCTCCGCCTTTCCCAACTCAAAACGCATTTACATCACTGGCACACACCCCGGCGTGCGCGTGCCGATGCGTGAGATCCAGCTTAGCCCGACGCTAATTGGCGGCAGCAAAGAACAGCCGCAGTACGAAGAAAACGAAGCGATTCCGGTCTACGACACCTCCGGCCCGTATGGCGATCCGCAGATTGCCATTAACGTGCAGCAAGGGCTGGCAAAACTACGCCAGCCGTGGATCGATGCGCGCGGCGATACCGAAGAACTTACCGTGCGCAGTTCCGATTACACTAAAGCGCGGCTGGCAGATGATGGCCTTGACGAGCTGCGTTTTAGCGGCGTATTAACGCCAAAACGCGCCAAAGCAGGACGCCGCGTCACCCAACTGCACTACGCCCGCAAGGGTATCATCACGCCAGAAATGGAATTCATCGCCATTCGCGAGAATATGGGTCGCGAGCGCATACGTAGCGAAGTTTTACGCCACCAGCATCCGGGAATGAGCTTTGGCGCACGTCTGCCGGAAAATATCACTGCGGAATTTGTCCGTGATGAAGTTGCTGCCGGACGTGCGATTATCCCGGCCAACATTAATCATCCGGAATCGGAGCCGATGATTATTGGCCGTAACTTCCTGGTAAAAGTTAACGCCAATATCGGCAACTCGGCGGTCACCTCTTCCATCGAAGAAGAAGTGGAAAAACTGGTATGGTCCACGCGCTGGGGAGCGGATACCGTGATGGATCTTTCCACTGGTCGCTATATTCACGAGACCCGCGAGTGGATTTTGCGTAACAGCCCGGTGCCGATCGGTACAGTGCCGATCTACCAGGCACTGGAGAAGGTGAACGGGATCGCTGAAGATCTTACCTGGGAAGTCTTCCGCGACACCCTGCTGGAACAAGCCGAGCAAGGTGTGGATTACTTCACTATCCATGCGGGGGTGCTGCTGCGCTACGTGCCGATGACCGCGAAACGCCTGACCGGTATCGTCTCTCGCGGCGGTTCGATTATGGCGAAATGGTGCCTCTCCCATCATCAGGAAAATTTCCTCTATCAACACTTCCGCGAAATTTGTGAAATCTGTGCTGCTTATGACGTTTCGCTGTCGCTGGGCGACGGCCTGCGCCCCGGTTCTATTCAGGACGCCAACGATGAAGCGCAGTTTGCCGAGCTGCATACGCTGGGCGAACTGACCAAAATCGCCTGGGAATATGACGTGCAGGTGATGATTGAAGGCCCAGGCCACGTGCCGATGCAGATGATTCGCCGCAATATGACCGAGGAGTTAGAGCACTGCCACGAAGCGCCGTTTTACACTCTGGGGCCGCTAACTACCGATATCGCGCCGGGCTATGACCACTTCACGTCAGGGATTGGCGCGGCGATGATTGGCTGGTTTGGTTGTGCAATGCTCTGCTACGTAACGCCAAAAGAGCATCTGGGTCTGCCTAATAAAGAAGATGTTAAACAGGGGCTTATCACCTATAAGATTGCCGCCCACGCCGCCGACCTGGCGAAAGGGCATCCGGGCGCGCAAATTCGCGATAACGCCATGTCGAAAGCCCGCTTCGAATTTCGCTGGGAAGACCAGTTTAATCTGGCCCTCGACCCGTTTACTGCCCGCGCTTATCACGATGAAACCCTGCCGCAAGAGTCCGGTAAAGTCGCCCATTTTTGCTCCATGTGTGGACCGAAATTCTGCTCGATGAAAATCAGCCAGGAAGTGCGTGATTACGCCGCCGCGCAAACCATTGAAGTGGGAATGGCGGATATGTCGGAGAACTTCCGCGCCAGAGGCGGAGAAATCTACCTGCGTAAGGAGGAAGCGTGATGTATCAGCCTGAGTTTCCTCCTGTACCCTTTCGTTTAGGACTGTACCCGGTGGTTGACAGCGTACAGTGGATCGAACGTCTGTTGGATGCAGGCGTACGTACTCTCCAGCTACGCATCAAAGATCAGCGCGATGAAGAGGTGGAAGCCGATGTCGTGGCGGCAATTGCGCTGGGCCGCCGCTATAACGCGCGATTGTTTATCAACGATTACTGGCGGCTGGCGATTAAGCATCAGGCGTATGGCGTCCATCTGGGGCAGGAAGATTTGCAAGCCACCGATCTCAATGCCATCCGTGCAGCGGGCCTGCGGCTGGGCGTTTCGACTCATGACGATATGGAGATCGACGTCGCGCTGGCGGCACGTCCTTCTTATATCGCGCTGGGACATGTGTTTCCGACACAAACCAAACAGATGCCTTCTGCACCGCAGGGACTGGAACAGCTGGCACGGCATGTTGAGCGCCTGGCGGATTATCCCACCGTGGCGATTGGCGGTATCAGTCTGGCGCACGCGCCTGCGGTGATAGCAACGGGTGTCGGCAGTATCGCCGTCGTCAGCGCCATTACTCAAGCCGCAGACTGGCGTTTGGCAACGGCACAGCTGCTGGAAATTGCAGGAGTTGGCGATGAATGACCGTGACTTTATGCGTTATAGCCGCCAAATCCTGCTCGACGATATCGCTCTGGACGGGCAGCAAAAACTGCTCGACAGCCAGGTGCTGATTATTGGTCTTGGCGGGCTGGGTACACCTGCTGCGCTATACCTGGCGGGGGCTGGCGTCGGGACGCTGGTACTGGCAGATGACGACGATGTGCATTTAAGCAATCTGCAACGACAAATCCTCTTTACCACTGAAGATATCGATCGCCCGAAATCACAGGTCAGCCAACAGCGACTGACACAGTTGAATCCCGATATTCGACTGATGGCATTACAACAACGGTTAACGGGTGAGACGTTAAAAGATGCGGTTGCACAAGCCGATGTGGTGCTCGACTGTACTGACAATATGGCGACTCGCCAGGAGATTAATGCCACCTGCGTGGCACTCAACACGCCGCTTATCACCGCCAGCGCGGTCGGATTTGGCGGTCAGTTGATGGTACTGACGCCGCCCTGGGAGCAGGGATGTTACCGCTGCCTGTGGCCAGATAACCAGGAGCCAGAACGCAACTGCCGCACGGCGGGCGTGGTTGGCCCGGTGGTCGGGGTTATGGGCACTTTACAGGCACTGGAAGCGATTAAGTTATTAAGTGGTATAGAGACGCCTGCGGGAGAACTCCGACTGTTCGACGGTAAATCGAGCCAGTGGCGCAGTCTGACGTTGCGCCGCGACAGCGGTTGCCCGGTATGTGGAGGATGCAATGCAGATCCTGTTTAACGATCAACCGATGCAGTGTGTCGCCGGACTAACTGTTCACGAACTGCTGGAGCAACTCGAACAACAACAAGCAGGTGCGGCACTGGCGATTAATCAGCAAATCGTCCCGCGGGAACAATGGGCGCAACATATCGTGCAGGATGGCGACCAGATCATGCTTTTTCAGGTTATTGCAGGGGGTTGAGATGTTACGTATTGCGGACAAAACGTTTGATTCACATCTGTTTACCGGCACAGGGAAATTCGCCTCTTCACAACTGATGATGGAGGCGATCCGCGCTTGCGGCAGCCAACTGGTGACACTGGCGATGAAACGCGTCAACTTGCGCCAGCACAACGACGCTATCCTCGAACCGCTTATCGCGGCGGGTGTGACCCTGCTGCCAAATACATCCGGGGCGAAAACAGCGGAAGAAGCCATTTTCGCCGCCCATCTGGCTCGTGAAGCGTTAGGCACAAACTGGTTAAAATTAGAGATTCACCCTGACGCCCGCTGGCTGTTGCCCGATCCCATCGAAACCCTGAAAGCCGCCGAAACGCTGGTACAACAGGGATTTGTCGTGCTGCCTTACTGCGGGGCCGATCCGGTATTGTGTAAACGTCTGGAAGAAGTCGGCTGTGCAGCGGTGATGCCGCTCGGCGCGCCGATTGGCTCGAATCAGGGACTGGAAACCCGTGCCATGCTGGAGATTATTATCCAGCAAGCCACGGTTCCGGTGGTTGTCGATGCTGGCATCGGCGTTCCCAGCCATGCCGCGCAGGCGCTGGAAATGGGGGCCGACGCGGTGTTAGTGAATACGGCGATTGCCGTCGCGGACGATCCCGTCAACATGGCGAAGGCATTTCGTCTGGCGGTAGAAGCAGGCCTGCTGGCACGTCAGTCCGGACCGGGCAGCCGCAGTCATTTTGCTCATGCCACCAGCCCGCTGACTGGATTTCTGGAGGCATCGGCATGAAAACCTTCAGCGATCGCTGGCGACAACTGGACTGGGATGACATCCGCCTGCGTATCAACGGCAAAACGGCTGCTGACGTAGAGCGGGCGCTAAATGCCTCGCAACTCACCCGCGACGACATGATGGCATTGCTATCACCCGCCGCCAGTGGCTATCTGGAACCACTGGCCCAGCGAGCGCAACGTCTGACTCGTCAGCGATTTGGCAACGTCGTCAGCTTCTACGTCCCGCTTTATCTTTCCAATCTTTGCGCTAACGACTGTACTTATTGCGGATTTTCTATGAGCAACCGCATCAAGCGCAAAACGCTGGATGAAGCGGATATTGCCAGGGAAAGCGCCGCTATACGGGAGATGGGCTTTGAACATCTGCTATTAGTCACTGGTGAACATCAGGCGAAAGTGGGGATGGATTACTTTCGTCGTCATCTCCCTGCCCTGCGTGAACAGTTCTCTTCACTACAGATGGAAGTGCAACCGCTGGCGGAGGCGGAATATGCCGAGTTAAAACAGCTTGGCCTCGATGGAGTAATGGTTTATCAGGAGACATATCATGAGGCGACTTATGCCCATCATCATCTGAAAGGTAAAAAACAGGACTTCTTCTGGCGGCTGGAAACGCCGGATCGGCTAGGGCGTGCGGGGATTGATAAGATAGGCCTCGGCGCGCTAATCGGCCTTTCCGACAGCTGGCGAGTTGACTGCTATATGGTTGCCGAACATTTGCTATGGCTGCAACAGCATTACTGGCAAAGCCGCTACTCTGTCTCCTTCCCACGCCTTCGTCCATGTACTGGCGGCATTGAGCCTGCGTCGATTATGGATGAACGCCAGTTAGCGCAAACCATCTGCGCTTTCCGGCTGCTTGCACCGGAGATTGAACTGTCACTCTCCACGCGGGAATCACCGTGGTTTCGCGATCGCGTAATTCCGCTGGCAATTAATAACGTCAGCGCTTTTTCGAAAACGCAGCCAGGTGGCTATGCCGACAACCACCCCGAGCTGGAACAGTTCTCACCGCACGACGATCGCAGACCGGAAGCGGTTGCTGCCGCGTTAACCGCTCAGGGTTTGCAGCCGGTATGGAAAGACTGGGACTGCTATCTGGGACGCCCATCGCAAAGGCCATGAGACAGAATGTAAGAACGTAAATTTATTCCGAGCCGCTACGGAAGATGAAAAACGCAAGGTTGTTGAAAGCGTTGTGTTTTTTTATGGTAGTGCCGTCAACAGGAATGTTGTCCAGGGCGAAAAGCTTCTTCCTCGTTTCGCCCTGCCTTTCTTAATATTTCCCGTGAAGACTTTGCCCTCTGAATAACACCCATAAAAAAACCCGCCGAAGCGGGTTTTTACGTTATTTGCGGATTAACGATTACTCGTTATCAGAACCGCCCAGACCTGCGTTCAGCAGTTCTGCCAGGCTGGCAGATGCGTCTTCTGCAGTCACCTGCGGTGCAGCCGGAGCTTCACCCGCAGCACGGCGACGCATACGATCCTGGTGGTACGCATAACCGGTACCTGCCGGGATCAGACGACCCACGATAACGTTCTCTTTCAGGCCGCGCAGTTCGTCGCGTTTGCCCGCAACGGCTGCTTCGGTCAGCACGCGAGTGGTCTCCTGGAACGATGCCGCGGAGATGAAGGACTCGGTTGCCAGAGACGCTTTGGTGATACCCAGCAGATCGCGGGAGTAAGTTGCACCCACTTTGCCGTTCGCTTCCAGTTCGCGGTTTGCGATCTTGACGCGAGAGTATTCAACCTGTTCACCTTCCAGGAAGTCGGAGCTGCCCGCGTTAACGATGGTAGCTTTACGCAGCATCTGACGAACGATAACTTCGATGTGTTTATCGTTAATCTTAACGCCCTGCAGACGGTATACGTCCTGTACTTCGTTAACGATGTAACGAGTCACAGCATGAACACCACGCAGACGCAGAATGTCGTGCGGCGCTTCCGGACCGTCGGAAATTACGTCACCACGTTCTACACGTTCACCTTCGAACACGTTGAGCTGACGCCATTTCGGAATCATCTCTTCGTACGGATCGCTACCGTCTACCGGGGTGATAACCAGACGACGTTTACCTTTGGTTTCTTTACCGAAGGAAACGATACCGCTGATTTCAGCCAGGATTGCCGGCTCTTTCGGACGACGTGCTTCGAACAGGTCCGCAACGCGCGGCAGACCACCGGTGATGTCCTTGGTACCGCCGGATTCCTGCGGAATACGCGCCAGGGTGTCACCAGAGCTGATCTGTACGCCATCTTCCAGCTGAACAATCGCTTTACCCGGCAGGAAGTACTGCGCAGGCATATCGGTACCCGGGATCAGAACGTCGTTACCCTGAGCATCAACGATTTTCAGTGCCGGACGCAGATCTTTACCACCTGCGGTACGTTCTGCGGAATCCAGAACCACCAGCGAAGACAGACCCGTCAATTCGTCGGTCTGACGAGTAATGGTCTGGCCGTCGATCATGTCAGTAAAGCGTACAAAACCGCTTACTTCGGTGATAACCGGCATGGTGTGCGGGTCCCAGTTTGCAACGGTTTCGCCGCCAGCAACCTGTTCGCCATCGCCTTTCGCCAGTACCGCACCGTAAGGTACTTTGTAGCTTTCTTTGGTACGACCGAATTCGTCGATCAGTTTCAGTTCGGTGTTACGGGAAGTGATAACCAGTTTACCGCTGGAGTTCACAACCGACTTCACGTTGCTGAGCTTGATGCTACCTTTGTTTTTCACCTGGATGCTGGATTCAGCAGCCGCACGAGATGCCGCACCACCGATGTGGAACGTACGCATGGTCAGCTGTGTACCCGGTTCACCGATGGACTGTGCCGCGATAACACCGATTGCTTCACCTTTGTTGATGAGGTGGCCACGCGCCAGGTCACGACCGTAGCAGTGCGCACATACACCAAAGTCGGTGTCACAAGATACAACAGAACGTACTTTAACCGCGTCGACAGAGTTCTCTTCCAGCAGGTCACACCACTGTTCGTGCAGCAGCGTGTTGCGCGGAACGAGGATATCAGCAGTACCCGGCTTCAGAACGTCTTCAGCAGTTACACGACCCAATACGCGATCGCGCAGCGGCTCTTTAACGTCACCACCCTCGATAACCGGAGTCATCATGATACCTTCATGGGTACCACAATCGTCTTCGGTAACCACCAGGTCCTGCGCCACGTCAACCAGACGACGAGTCAGGTAACCGGAGTTCGCAGTTTTCAGTGCGGTATCCGCCAGACCTTTACGAGCACCGTGGGTGGAGATGAAGTACTGGAGTACGTTCAGACCTTCACGGAAGTTCGCGGTGATTGGCGTTTCGATGATGGAGCCATCCGGCTTCGCCATCAGACCACGCATACCAGCAAGCTGACGAATCTGTGCCGCAGAACCACGCGCACCGGAGTCGGCCATCATGTAGATGCTGTTGAAGGAAACCTGCTTCTCTTCCTGACCGTCACGGTTAATAACGGTTTCAGTTTGCAGGTTATCCATCATCGCTTTGGATACACGATCGTTCGCCGCAGCCCAGATATCGATAACTTTGTTGTAGCGTTCGCCCGCAGTTACCAGACCAGACTGGAACTGCTCCTGAATTTCAGCAACTTCTGCTTCTGCCTCGGAGATGATTTCGTGTTTCTTCTCCGGGATGACCATGTCATCGATACCAACAGATGCACCAGAACGCGCTGCATATGCAAAGCCGGTATACATGATCTGGTCCGCAAAAATAACAGTCGGTTTCAGACCAAGAATGCGGTAGCAGGTGTTCAGCATTTTGGAGATTGCTTTTTTACCCAGCGCCTGGTTGACGATGGTGTAAGGCAGACCTTTCGGTACAATCATCCACAGAATGGCACGGCCAACAGTCGTGTCTTTCAGGCTGGTTTTCGCCACTAATTCACCGTTAGCATCTTTTTCATACTCGGTGATACGCACTTTAACGCGCGCATGCAGAGAAGCCAGACCAGAGCGATACAGACGTTCTGCTTCTTTCGGGCCAGTCAGCACCATGCCTTCGCCTTTGGCGTTAACACAGTCGCGGGTCATGTAGTACAGACCCAGTACAACGTCCTGAGACGGAACGATGATTGGTTCGCCGTTCGCCGGGGACAGGATGTTGTTGGTAGACATCATCAGCGCACGCGCTTCCAGCTGGGCTTCCAGCGTCAGCGGTACGTGAACAGCCATCTGGTCACCATCGAAGTCGGCGTTATATGCCGCACAAACCAGCGGGTGCAGCTGGATAGCTTTACCTTCGATCAGTACCGGTTCAAATGCCTGGATACCCAGACGGTGCAGAGTCGGTGCACGGTTCAGCAGTACCGGGTGTTCGCGGATAACTTCGTCCAGGATATCCCAAACGACAGCTTCTTCGCGCTCAACCATTTTCTTCGCAGCTTTGATGGTGGTAGCAAGACCACGCAGTTCCAGCTTGCCGTAGATGAACGGTTTGAACAGCTCCAGCGCCATTTTCTTCGGCAGACCGCACTGATGCAGACGCAAGTATGGACCTACGGTGATTACAGAACGACCGGAGTAGTCAACACGCTTACCGAGCAGGTTCTGACGGAAACGACCCTGTTTACCTTTGATCATGTCGGCCAAAGATTTCAGAGGACGCTTGTTAGAACCGGTGATTGCACGACCGCGACGACCGTTATCCAGCAGGGCGTCTACCGCTTCCTGCAGCATACGTTTTTCGTTACGTACGATGATGTCCGGCGCAGCCAGATCCAGCAGACGTTTCAGACGGTTGTTACGGTTAATGACGCGACGATACAGATCGTTCAGGTCAGAAGTCGCGAAACGACCACCATCCAGCGGAACCAGCGGACGCAGATCTGGCGGCAGTACCGGCAGAACGGTCAGGATCATCCACTCTGGTTTGTTACCAGACTGAACGAACGCTTCCAGCAGTTTGATACGCTTGGTCAGCTTTTTACGCTTGGTTTCGGAGTTGGTTTCGTTCAGCTCTTCACGCAGCTGTTCGCACTCTTGCTCCAGATCCATGCTCTTCAGCAGGGCCTGGATTGCTTCCGCCCCCATCTTCGCGTCGAATTCGTCACCGAACTCTTCCAGCGCGTCCAGATACTGCTCTTCAGTCAGGATCTGCTGACGTTCCAGGTTGGTCATACCGCCTTCGATAACCACATAGGATTCGAAGTACAGTACGCGTTCGATATCGCGCAGCGGCATATCGAGCAGCAGGCCGATACGGGACGGCAGCGATTTCAGGAACCAGATGTGCGCAGTCGGGGAAGCCAGTTCGATGTGGCCCATACGCTCACGGCGTACTTTAGTCTGGGTCACTTCAACGCCGCACTTCTCACAGATGACGCCACGGTGTTTCAGGCGCTTGTACTTACCGCACAGGCACTCGTAATCTTTTACCGGCCCAAAGATACGGGCGCAGAAAAGGCCGTCACGTTCTGGTTTGAACGTACGGTAGTTGATGGTTTCCGGCTTTTTAACTTCACCGAAAGACCATGAACGGATCATGTCTGGCGAAGCCAGAGCAATTTTGATCGCATCAAACTCTTCGGTTTTAGTCTGCGCTTTCAGAAACTTTAATAAATCTTTCACGGATTTGCTCCCGTCGGAGTTAGCACAATCCGCTGCCGGGTTTTACCCCGACAGCAGTGACCTGTTTGAGCGAGAATTACTCGTCTTCCAGTTCGATGTTGATACCCAGCGAACGAATCTCTTTCAACAATACGTTGAAGGATTCTGGCATGCCCGGCTCCATCTGATGGTTGCCGTCCACGATGTTTTTATACATCTTAGTACGACCGTTCACGTCATCAGACTTAACGGTGAGCATTTCCTGCAGGGTGTATGCTGCGCCATATGCTTCCAGCGCCCACACTTCCATCTCCCCGAAACGCTGACCACCGAACTGTGCCTTACCACCCAGCGGCTGCTGAGTAACCAGGCTGTAAGAACCGGTGGAACGCGCGTGCATCTTGTCGTCGACCAGGTGGTTCAGTTTCAGCATGTACATGTAACCAACGGTTACCGGACGTTCGAACTGTTCACCAGTGCGACCGTCGTACAGGCGGATCTGACCAGAAGTCGGCAGGTCGCCAAGTTTCAGCAGCTCTTTAATTTCTGCTTCTTTCGCACCGTCGAAGACCGGCGTTGCGATTGGCATACCTTTGCGCAGGTTTTCAGCCAGACGCATAACTTCTTCATCGCTGAAGGTACTCAGGTCAACTTTCTGACGAACATCAGCGCCCAGATCGTACGCACGCTGGATGAATTCGCGCAGTTTCGCGACTTCTTGCTGCTGTTTCAGCATGGCGTTGATCTTGTCGCCGATACCTTTCGCAGCCATACCCAGGTGGGTTTCGAGGATCTGACCAATGTTCATACGAGACGGTACGCCCAGCGGGTTCAGTACGATGTCCACCGGAGTACCGTTTTCATCGTAAGGCATATCTTCGATCGGGTTGATCTTAGAAATTACACCCTTGTTACCATGACGGCCTGCCATCTTGTCACCAGGCTGGATACGGCGTTTAACCGCCAGATATACCTTAACAATCTTCAGCACGCCCGGTGCCAGATCGTCGCCCTGGGTGATTTTGCGGCGTTTCGCTTCGAGTTTCTTCTCGAACTCGTGTTTCAGTTCGTCATACTGCTCAGCCAGCTGTTCCAGCTGATTTTGTTTCTCTTCGTCGGTCAGGCCCAGCTCCAGCCAGCGATCGCGCGGCAGTTTGTCGAGCTTCTCAGCTTCAACGCCACCGGCTACCAGCACAGCACGGATACGGCTGAACAGACCCGCTTCGAGGATCTGCAGTTCTTCAGACAGGTCTTTCTTCGCCTGTTTGAGCTGCATTTCTTCGATTTCCAGCGCACGTTTGTCTTTTTCTACGCCATCGCGAGTAAAGACCTGAACATCGATAACCGTACCGGATACACCGTTTGGTACGCGCAGGGAAGAGTCTTTAACGTCAGACGCTTTCTCACCGAAGATCGCACGCAGCAGTTTCTCTTCTGGGGTCAGCTGAGTTTCACCTTTCGGCGTTACCTTACCAACCAGAATGTCGCCACCGGTCACTTCCGCACCAATGTAAACGATACCGGATTCATCCAGTTTGGAGAGCGCAGCTTCACCCACGTTCGGGATGTCAGCGGTGATCTCTTCCGGCCCCAGCTTGGTGTCACGGGACACACACGCCAGTTCCTGAATATGGATGGTGGTGAAACGGTCTTCCTGAACAACACGCTCGGATACGAGGATGGAGTCTTCGAAGTTGTAACCATTCCACGGCATGAACGCTACGCGCATGTTCTGACCAAGCGCCAGTTCACCGAGGTCGGTGGACGGACCGTCTGCCAGCACGTCGCCACGTTCTACCGGTTCACCCAGAGACACACACGGCATCTGGTTGATACAGGTGTTCTGGTTAGAACGGGTGTACTTGGTCAGGTTGTAGATGTCGATACCTGCTTCACCCGGATACATCTCGTCTTCGTTAACTTTGATAACGATACGGGAAGCATCCACGTACTGAACGACACCACCACGTTTAGCAACCGCAGTTACACCAGAGTCAACGGCAACAGCACGTTCCATACCCGTACCAACCAGCGGCTTATCAGCACGCAGAGTCGGAACGGCCTGACGTTGCATGTTCGCACCCATCAATGCACGGTTGGCGTCATCGTGTTCCAGGAACGGGATCAGGGACGCACCGACGGATACCACCTGCTGGGTGGATACGTCCATGTAGTCAACCTGGTCGCGGCTGAACAAGCTGGATTCGCCTTTGCTACGGCAAGTTACCAGGTCTTCTACGAAGTGGCCTTCTTCATCCAGGTTGGAGTTCGCCTGGGCGATAACGTAGTTGCCTTCTTCGATAGCAGACAGATAGTGAATTTCGTCAGTTACAACACCGTCGGTCACTTTACGATACGGAGTCTCAAGGAAGCCGTATTCGTTAGTCTGTGCGTACACGGACAGGGAGTTGATCAGACCGATGTTCGGACCTTCAGGGGTTTCGATTGGACATACGCGACCGTAGTGAGTCGGGTGTACGTCTCGAACTTCGAAGCCTGCACGTTCACGGGTCAGACCGCCTGGGCCGAGTGCCGAGATACGACGTTTGTGCGTAATCTCAGACAGCGGGTTGTTCTGGTCCATAAACTGAGACAGCTGGCTGGAACCGAAGAACTCTTTCACTGCTGCGGAAATCGGCTTGGCGTTGATCATATCCTGAGGCATCAGGGTATCCAGATCGCCCAGAGACAGACGCTCTTTCACCGCACGCTCTACACGCACCAGGCCAACGCGGAACTGGTTTTCCGCCATTTCGCCAACGGAACGGATACGACGGTTGCCGAGGTGGTCGATATCATCGACTTCGCCTTTACCGTTACGGATATCGATGAGCTTTTTCATAACATCAATGATGTCGTCTTTGCTCAGGATACCGGAACCTTCGATTTCTTCGCGCAGCAGAGAACGGTTGAACTTCATACGACCAACCGCAGACAAGTCATAGCGGTCTTCGGAGAAGAACAGGTTCTCAAACAGGCTTTCAGCTGCTTCACGAGTCGGCGGCTCGCCAGGGCGCATCATACGGTAGATTTCTACCAGTGCGCTCAGACGGTCGTTAGTTGGGTCGACACGTAAGGTTTCAGAGATATATGGGCCGTGATCCAGATCGTTGGTGAACAGCGTTTCGATACGCTTGTGACCAGACTGGCTCAGCTTAGCCAGCAGATCCAGGCTCAGCTCCATGTTCGCTGCGCAGATCAGCTCGCCGGTAGACTCATCAATATAGTCTTTAGCAACCACTTTACCTGCGATGTACTCAACCGGGACTTCGATCAGTTTGACGTCGTCTTTTTCCAGCTGGCGAATGTGGCGCGCAGTAATACGGCGGCCTTTTTCTACGTACACTTTACCGTTAGCTTCGATGTCGAAAGATGCGGTTTCACCACGCAGGCGTTCCGGCACCAGTTCCATCTGCAGCTTGTTATCACGGATTTCAAAGATAACTTTTTCAAAGAACAGGTCGAGGATCTGCTCTGTGGTGTAGTTCAGGGCACGCAGAATGATGGTCGCAGGCAGTTTACGGCGACGGTCGATACGTACGAACAGGTTGTCCTTCGGATCGAATTCGAAGTCCAGCCAGGAACCACGGTAAGGGATGATGCGCGCGTTATACAGCACTTTACCCGAAGAGTGGGTTTTACCTTTGTCGGAGTCAAAGAAGACGCCCGGACTACGGTGCAGCTGGGAAACGATAACACGCTCAGTACCGTTGATAACAAAGGTACCGTTGTCCGTCATGAGCGGAATTTCGCCCATGTAGACTTCTTGTTCTTTAATGTCTTTTACGGTGCCTTCCGGCGCTTCGCGCTCATAGATCACCAGACGCAGTTTAACGCGCAGCGGTGCGGAATAGGTCACGCCACGGATTTGACATTCCTGGACGTCAAACACCGGTTCGCCAAGGCGGTAGCTGACGTATTGCAGCTCGGAATTACCGCTGTAGCTCTGAATCGGGAATACGGAACGGAAAGCAGCTTCCAGACCATACTGCCCTTCAGGATCTTGCTCGATAAATTTCTGAAACGAGTCAAGCTGGATAGAAAGGAGATAAGGTACATCCAGAACTTGTGGACGTTTACCAAAATCCTTACGAATACGTTTTTTCTCGGTATAGGAGTAAACCATAGGGTTCCTCAGCTCGCTGACAAGTCGACCCATCTGTCCATTGAGCGGACAGTTTGTGCAACACTATTTTGTTGACCGGAAAATGGAACACTTTCCGCAATGCCTGTTGCTATCACGCTTAAACCATTTCATTGCGATTTACACAGAACGGGCGTCCTGTCGCAGTATATTAAGTCGTCGATAGAAACAAGCATTGAAAGGCACAGCAGTAGTCAAACAGTGTGAAACGCTACTGGCGCCTTACAGCGCAAAAAGGCTGGTGACTAAAAAGTCACCAGCCATCAGCCTGATTTCTCAGGCTGCAACCGGAAGGGTTGGCTTATTTAACTTCAACTTCAGCGCCAGCTTCTTCCAGAGCTTTTTTCAGTGCTTCTGCGTCGTCTTTGCTCACGCCTTCTTTCAGAGCAGCCGGTGCAGATTCAACCAGGTCTTTAGCTTCTTTCAGACCCAGGCCAGTTGCGCCACGTACTGCTTTGATAACAGCAACTTTGTTAGCGCCAGCAGCTTTCAGAATTACGTCGAATTCAGTTTTTTCTTCAGCAGCTTCAACCGGGCCAGCAGCTACAGCTACAGCAGCAGCAGCGGAAACACCGAATTTTTCTTCCATTGCAGAGATCAGTTCTACAACGTCCATTACAGACATAGCTGCAACTGCTTCAATGATTTGATCTTTAGTGATAGACATTTAAATTGTTCCTGAATATCAGAATAAGTTTATACGTAAGCGAATGCGTTAAAAAGATAACTGCGATTAAGCAGCTTCTTTCGCATCGCGTACAGCAGCCAGAGTACGAACCAGTTTGCCAGCCGAAGCTTCTTTCATGGTTGCCATCAGGCGTGCAATTGCTTCTTCGTAGGTCGGCAGAGTTGCCAGGCGGTCGATCTGAGACGCCGGGATCAGCTCACCTTCAAAGGCAGCGGCTTTGACCTCAAATTTTGCATTCGCTTTCGCGAACTCTTTGAACAGACGAGCAGCAGCGCCCGGGTGTTCCATAGAGTATGCAATCAGGGTCGGACCAACAAACGCGTCTTTCAGGCACTCGAACGGAGTACCTTCAACAGCACGGCGCAGCAGGGTGTTACGAACAACACGCATGTATACGCCAGCTTCGCGACCTGCTTTACGCAGTTCAGTCATTTTATCTACAGTTACGCCACGGGAATCCGCAACTACTGCAGACAGCGCGCCTTTGGCTACTTCGCTGACTTCAGCAACAATCGCTTGTTTGTCTTGAAGATTTAAAGCCATTAGCTTTGCTCCTGGATGTTTGCCAGAGAAAATCTCTGGAACTCACTTCACTCCTCCAAACGGAGAGAGCGTCTTAATTACGGTGAGCAGAAACAAGCCAGAATATAGAAGAATAATCTTAGCGTTCTGTCACCGTCTACGCAGGGGATTAAGTTTCTTGCGAAACTCCTGCGGTCTTCGACGGAGGCCTGGATAGGCCAGGCTCCAACGAACAAGTCTTTTTAGCTGCTAACTTTCGTTAGCATACGTGGGGGTAAGATTGTAGACAAAATCACCGCCCACGTAAAGGCATTAGTTTACAGAAGCGCTCAGGCCAGCCTGGTCAACTGCAACACCTGCACCCATGGTGGTAGAGATGCTAACTTTCTTGATGTACACGCCTTTCGCCTGAGTCGGTTTTGCTTTTTTCAGCGCAACCAGCAGAGCTTCCAGGTTTTCTTTCAGTTTGTCAGCGTCAAAGTCCACTTTACCGATGGTGGTGTGGATGATGCCGTTTTTGTCGTTACGGTAACGAATCTGGCCAGCTTTAGCGTTTTTAACCGCTTCAGCAACGTTCGGCGTTACAGTACCCACTTTCGGGTTTGGCATCAGGCCGCGCGGACCCAGAACCTGGCCCAGCTGGCCAACAACGCGCATTGCATCCGGAGAAGCAATAACAACGTCAAAGTTCATTTCGCCTTTCTTGATCTGTTCAGCCAGATCTTCCATACCTACCAGTTCAGCACCTGCAGCTTTAGCAGCTTCAGCATTTGCACCCTGAGTAAATACGGCTACGCGAACGGAACGGCCAGTACCGTGCGGCAGTACAGTTGCACCACGTACGTTCTGGTCAGATTTACGAGCGTCGATGCCGAGGTTAACAGCTACGTCCACGCTTTCTACGAATTTAGCAGTCGCCAGCTCTTTCAGCAGAGCGATAGCTTCGTTGATGTCGTACTGTTTGGTTGCATCAACTTTCTCGCGGATAACACGCATGCGCTTGGTCAGTTTAGCCATTTCTTAGTCCTCCACTACCAGGCCCATGGAACGTGCAGTACCTTCGATGGAGCGAGTCATCGCTTCAATGTCGGCACCAGTCATGTCGGCAGCTTTGGTCTGCGCGATTTCCTGCAGTTGAGCGCGGGAAATTTTACCCACTTTGTCTTTGTTCGGCTTACCGGAACCAGACTTGATACCAGCCGCTTTTTTCAGCAGAACTGCTGCCGGCGGAGTCTTGGTAACGAAAGTGAAAGAACGGTCAGCGTAAACAGTGATTACTACCGGAATCGGCAGACCTTTTTCGATGGAATCAGTTTTTGCGTTGAACGCTTTGCAGAATTCCATGATGTTTACGCCCTGCTGACCCAGAGCCGGACCTACTGGCGGACTCGGGTTAGCCATACCAGCTGCAACCTGCAGCTTGACATAGGCTTGTACTTTCTTAGCCATTATAAATTCCTCAAGTTGGGTAATAACGCCTCTGAGAGGCTCCCCGTGATATAAAAAATCGTTTTACGGGCAAGGCCCATAAAAACAAAAGGCGCGAAATTGTATTCCAATCTCGCGCCTTGTGCAACGATTAAATCGCCGCTTTTTTGATCGCTGGGTTAAGCTTTTTCAACCTGGCTGAAGTCCAGCTCTACAGGGGTCGCACGACCGAAGATAGAAACAGACACTTTCAGACGAGATTTCTCGTAATCAACTTCTTCAACAACGCCGTTGAAGTCAGCGAACGGACCATCATTAACACGGACCATTTCACCCGGTTCAAACAACGTTTTCGGACGCGGCTTATCACCAACCTGCTGCAGGCGGTTCATAATCGCATCGACTTCTTTATCGCTGATTGGCGCAGGACGATCGGAAGTACCGCCGATGAAGCCCATCACACGCGGTACGCTGCGCACCAGGTGCCAGCTCGCGTCGTTCATCACCATCTGAACGAGGACGTAGCCAGGGAAGAATTTACGTTCGCTTTTGCGACGCTGACCGCCACGGATTTCAACCACTTCTTCGGTTGGTACCATGACTTCACCAAACAACTCTTCCATGTTGTGTAATTTGATATGCTCACGCAGCGACGTTGCTACGCGGCCTTCAAAACCGGAAAACGCCTGAACGACGTACCAGCGCTTTTTAGGAGCTTCAGACATCTCAGAACCTCAGGCCAGTGATAAAGGATACCAGGCGAACCAGAATACCATCCAGTCCCCACAGGATAAGTGACATTACTGCGGTAACCGCAGCCACAATCAGCGTGGTGTGCAATGTTTCCTGGCGAGTCGGCCAAATGACCTTACGGACTTCGGTACGCGCTTCACGGGCAAAAGCAACGGTTGCTTTACCTTTTGTCGTTAACAGCGCGACACCACCCGCTGCAGCAATCAGAATTACTACGGCCAGCGCACGCAGCGGCAGCATAATGTCGCGATAAAGGTAGTTGCCGACAATCGCTACCAGGAGCAATGCCACCACAACGACCCACTTCATCGCTTCCAGGCCGCGCCCGCTTCCTTGAGCTTCGGTATTCGCACTCATAAACCAACCTGTCAGAAGTATTCTACAAACATTTTCACCCCGCGATCGCGAGGCAAACCAAATCGAAACGCGTATTAGCTTTTCGGATTATACGCCCTCAACAGAGCCTGTCTCAGCAATGATTATGACAAAGAAAATCACTGATGAGCCAGGTTCTGGTACGAAAGCGTGCAAAAAGGGCATCAAATGATGCCCTTTTAGTGCGCATTGCGTCAAATGTTATCGGCAATTAGCTCAGAACTTTTGCTACAACGCCCGCGCCAACGGTACGGCCGCCTTCACGGATTGCGAAACGCAGACCGTCGTCCATCGCGATCGGGTGGATCAGGGTAACAACCATTTTGATGTTGTCGCCCG
>OAUM01000272.1_pt1 | contig 24793 bp, 11 predicted proteins | sample 1476281 | NCBI WGS metagenome assembly OAUM01 (sample SAMEA2580047, study PRJEB22360) | human gut metagenome | biome: human gut; feature: human-associated habitat; material: faeces | place: Denmark | collected 2008/2010
CAGGCCGGCCAGCACGGCCAGTGTCCAGCGTGCGGCAGCGCCCGCGCGCGCAAGATGCGGGTGGGACTGGCGGCTGGATACGGCGGCAAGCTTCGCGGTGGCTGGTGACGTCATGACAATATATGGTAGCCGCACAGGTCAACGGTTGATATTCGATGTCTGCCGGGCATCGCCATTGTTCGCAAGCCAATATGACGGCCGGGTGCATGCGTGGGGTCGGCGAATGCGGAATTTCCGAAGTTGTGAACGTTAACATGGGCTATGTGGGTGAAAATAGTTGATTTTGCGCGCTTTTCCATGGAATAACGCGGGCATATCGCGCCAAAATCGAGGTAACGTAGTGCCCATGATGATTGCGTTGAAAGCTGCAACGCCGCAGCTACCCAGAACTACAGCCGTCGCAGATCATGTGGTCGCCGTGGACGAAACCGATTCGACCAACGCGCTGGCCGTACAGATGATTGGCGACGGGTCGTTGACGTTGCCCGACCACCAGGATGGCGAACTGGCGGTGGCCGTGGTGGCCGCCGACCGGCAGACCGCCGGCCGTGGGCGCAATGGTCACAAGTGGGTCAGTCAGCCCGGCCGTTGCTCGACGATGTCCTATGCCGTGCGCATTCCGCGCGCGATCGCCACCGACGAATCCGTCAATGGCTGGCTGCAGATGATCGCCGGACTGGTCACGCTGGACGCCCTGAACGGCATGATCGAGGAATACGGTGCCGCGCCGAACCAGCCGGACTGCTCGCTGGAACTCAAATGGCCGAACGACGTGTTCTGCCACGGGCTCAAGCTGGGCGGGCTGCTCTCGGAACTGGTGATTCCGCCGTCGTCCGGTACCGGTACTGATGCTGATGCCGATGACGACGTCGTCATCGTGTTCGGCGTCGGCCTGAACCTGGCCTTGGGCGCCTGTCGGCTGCCCACGCCGCAATCGACCTCGCTGCAGCTGCATGTCTCCGGGCTGCCGTCGTTCGGCGAGATGCGCGATGCGGTGGCCGAACGTCAGGTCGAGGGCTTCCGCGAGCGGTTGGTGAAGTTCATCGCCGACCCGAAGGGCCAGGCCGAGTCGTTGCGCGAGGAGGTGAAGGCGGTGTGCTGGGCGCGCGGCCGTCAGGTCGAGGCGCACTTCACGGACGGCACCACGCTGACCGGCGAAGCCATCGGCCTCAACGAAGACGCCTCACTGATCCTGAGAACACAAGACGGCACGGACCATACGGTCCGCACCGCCGATGTGGGAGTGCTGTAATAGCCGGCCAGTAGCTAGCTAGTAGCTCAGGTCAGCGACCGAGCTTGGACAGGCCGGCGGCGGCCAGAGAGGCCACCACGGCCTTGATGGCGTCGCCAACCACAAAGCCCATGGAGGCCAGGGCCACGGCGGCGAGCGGCGCACCGGTCAGCGCGGACTGGATGACGAAGCCGAAGGCGTACACCACCACGACGCCGCCGACCAGCGCGGCCAGCAGGTAGCGGCCCGCGGTGCGCGCGGCGGCCGCGAAGGACGAAGTGTCGGACTTGCCGCGCAGCAGGGCGATGACCACCACACCCGGCAGGAAGCCGAAGAGGAAGCCGGCGCTCGGGCCGACCAGGGCCAGCGTGGAGGTGCCGCCGGCAAACACCGGCAGGCCGACCGCACCGGCCGCCAGATAGGTGGCGACGGCGGCACCGGCCTGACGCCACGGCAGCATAAGACCGGCGAGCATCACCACGAACGTCTGCAGCGTGATCGGCACCGGCGTGCCCGGAATCGGAATCTCGCCGGCGGCCGCGGACAGCCACATCAGCACGGCGAACAGCACCGGCTTCCAGGATGCGGCGACGATACGACGGGCGAGCGATGTGGTGGCCGCAGCGGATGCGGTGGTGTGTGAAGTCTGCATATCAATGACCCCTATGTTGCGTGATATCGCCGTGAACGGCGGGCGGTATGCGATGGATGAGGGGAGGTTCCGGCGGGTCGTGCGGTATCCCCGACAGTCCGAACCGTCCATATGGTGGACGGTCCCAAATGAATCCGACCCTGTGCGGGCGAATCGTGCGGCGATGGACCGATGCCGGTCCGGTCACCTTCCGTTCGCCCGCAGATGAGCCTTCCCCCGAACTTACGGTTGCCATCGTAGAGGTGTTCGATTTCGTGCGGTTTCGTACCAATTTACAAAATTGTCGATTTCGATTTGTCATAAGTTGACGAACACAACCGTAACGTCAACTTCTTGAGCCGGCGCGCAAGGATGTGCAATCGGCGGATTTGCAACGTTTTTGATAGCAGGCGCCAACGGTTACGTTGCCGGAACCTACGCGCGCGTTTGTTCGTAGCCTACAAAAGGGCGTGAAAGCTTTTGTGTGAACGCGGCTTGCCCTCTCCTCTATATAGAGAGCACAATTTGACACTATGGCTTCTATCGTCAAAAAACTGCTGATTGCGAACCGAGGCGAGATTGCGCTTCGCGTGGTGCGCACGGCCAAGGAGATGGGTATCTCCACCGTGGCCGTCTACTCCGAACAGGACCGCAATAGCCGCTATGTGGACATGGCCGACGAGGCATACCTGCTCTCCGGCGACACCTACAAGGACACGTACCTCAACGAGGATCTGCTGATTGACATCCTGCACAAGACCGGTGCGAATGCCGTGCACCCCGGCTACGGATTCCTTTCCGAAGTGCCGAGCTTCGCGCAGAAGGTCGAGGATGCCGGTGCCATCTGGGTGGGCCCGCACCACACCGCGCTGGTGGATTTGGGCGACAAGATTACCGCCCGCCGCGTGGCCCTACGCGCCAAAGTGCCGCCAGTGCCCGGCCTGTCCGAACCGGTGACCGACGTGCGCACGCTGCTTGACTTCGCACACACCCACGGCTACCCGATCATGATGAAGCGCACTGATGGCGGTGGCGGCCACGGCATCACCGTGGTGCATGACGACGAGGAGCTGCGCCGCTTCTACATGAACCACGACGCGCTGCAAGGCGGCGATCTGAAGGAATACTTCATCGAGAAGTTCGTGGACAAGGCACGCCACGTCGAGACCCAGTCCGGGCGCGACTCGCACGGCAACTTCACCGTGTACTCCACCCGTGACTGCTCGCTGCAGCGCCGCAACCAGAAACTCGTGGAAGAGGCACCCGCGCCCTTCCTGTCCGAGGAAATCATCAGCACGCTCGAGGAATACTCCCGCCGCCTGTTCACCACGGTCGGCTACGTGGGCCTGGGCACCTGCGAATTCATGGTGACCCCGAACGGCAAGGTGTACTTCCTGGAAGTCAACCCGCGCTTGCAGGTGGAGCACACCGTCTCCGAAGAGGTCAGCGGCCTCGACCTGGTGCGCGAACAGCTCAATATCGCCGCCGGTGGCGAGCTCACCCGCGCCCCCGAACTGCGCGGCCACAGCTTCGAACTGCGCATCACCAGCGAAGACCCGGCCACCAACCTGACCCCCGGCTCCGGCACCTTGGAGAAGATCCAGTGGCCGGCCGGCCCCGGCGTGCGCATCGATACCGGTGTGGAACAGGGCGACACCATCTCCCCGAAGTTCGATTCGATGATGGGCAAGGTCATCGTCACCGCCCAGAACCGTCTCGACGCCGTGGCCCGTGTGCGCCGCGTGCTCGATGAGCTTGTGATCGAAGGCGTGCCCACGCCGATTCCGCTGTTCAAGGAAATCTTCCGCAACGACGACTTCACCGCCGAGCATGGCCACCCGTTCGCTGTGTCCACCAAGTGGCTGGAGCGCACGTACCTGAACCGCACACCGGCTTCCGCCGCCTCCGGCCAGCCGGCCTCCTTGGCCGCCGCCCCGGGTGCCGCTGCCCCGGCCGCGCCCGACAAGTCCAAGTCGGAGACGTTCGTCATCGAGATGAACAACCGCCGCGTCAAGCTCACCGTGCCACTCGACATCGTGGAGAACATCACCGGCTCGGCCCGCGCCCGCGGTGCCAAGCGACCCACCCAGCCGTTGCGCGGTGCGGGACTGCACAACGTGGCCTCCAGTGCCGCCGCGGCCAACGACGGCGCCAAATCCGGCGTCATCGCCTCCCCGATGCAGGCCGTGGTCACGCGCATCAACGTGTCCGAAGGCCAGCAAGTGGCCAAGGGCGACCTTCTGGTGGTGCTCGAATCCATGAAGATGGAGAACTACGTGTACGCGCCGGCCGCCGGCGAAGTGAAGAAGATTTTCGTTGGCCCGGCCGACGGCGTGGAGGCCGGCGACACGCTGGTCACGCTGGACGTGAACGCCGGCAAGGCCAAGGCTGCTGCGGCTGCGCCGGGATCTCTCCCTCAGGCGGCTGCGTCGACAGCTCCCTCGTCAGAAGGAGCCGATAAGGCCACCGACGCCAAGAAGGAGGGTGGCAATGACTGACATCATGGATTCGCAGGCCGTGAAGGCCGCGGCTGCGGCCTCGGCCGCCAACGCCGCACAGCCTTCGGCCCACCAGCCGCTGCGCACCGCTGTGGTCAAGGCCGCCGAACTGGCCCGCGCCGCCGAAGAGCGCGCCCGCGACAAGCAGCACGCCAAAGGCAAGAAAACCGCGCGCGAACGCCTCGACCTGCTCTTCGACACCGGCACGTTCGAGGAGATCGGCCGCTTCCAGGGCGGCAATATCGCCGGCGGCAACGCCGGTGCGGCCGTCATCACCGGCTTCGGCCAGGTCTACGGCCGCAAAGTGGCCGTCTACGCCCAGGACTTCTCCGTCAAGGGCGGCACCCTCGGCACCGCCGAAGGCGAGAAGATCTGCCGACTGATGGACATGGCCATCGACCTCAAAGTGCCGATCGTGGCCATCGTGGACTCCGGCGGCGCCCGCATCCAGGAGGGCGTGGCCGCCCTGACCCAGTACGGTCGCATCTTCCGCAAGACTTGCGAGGCCAGCGGCTTCGTGCCCCAGCTGAGCCTGATTCTCGGCCCCTGCGCCGGCGGTGCCGTCTACTGCCCGGCCCTGACGGACCTCATCATCATGACCCGTGAGAACTCGAACATGTTCGTCACCGGACCGGACGTGGTCAAGGCCTCGACCGGCGAGACCATCTCCATGGCCGACCTCGGCGGCGGCGAAGTGCACAACCGGGTGTCCGGCGTGGCCCACTACCTCGGCGAGGACGAATCCGACGCCATCGACTATGCGCGCACCGTGCTCGCCTACCTGCCGTCCAACAGCGAAAGCAAGCCGCCGGTCTACGCCTACGCCGTCACCCGCGCCGAACGCGAGACCGCCAAGCGACTTGCCACCATCGTGCCCACCAACGAACGTCAGCCCTACGACATGCTCGAAGTGATTCGTTGCATCGTCGATTACGGCGAATTCGTGCAGGTGCAGGAACTGTTCGGCGCCTCCGCGCTCGTCGGCTTCGCCTGCATCGACGGCAAGCCGGTTGGCATCGTGGCGAACCAGCCGAACGTGCTCGCCGGCATCCTGGACGTCGACTCGTCCGAGAAAGTCGCCCGATTCGTACGCCTGTGCGACGCGTTCAACCTGCCCGTGGTCACCCTCGTGGATGTGCCCGGCTACAAGCCCGGCTCCGACCAGGAACACGCCGGCATCATCCGCCGCGGCGCCAAGGTGATCTACGCCTACGCCAACGCACAGGTACCGATGGTGACCGTGGTGTTGCGCAAGGCGTTCGGCGGCGCGTACATCGTGATGGGATCCAAGGCCATCGGCGCGGACCTGAACTTCGCGTGGCCCTCCTCCCAGATCGCGGTGCTCGGCGCGGCCGGCGCGGTGAACATCATCCACCGCCACGACCTGGCCAAGGCCAAGGCCTCCGGACAGGACGTCGATGCGCTGCGGGCCAAGTACATCAAGGAGTACGAGACCAGCACCGTCAACGCGAACCTGTCACTGGAAATCGGGCAGATCGACGGCATGATCGACCCCGAACAGACCCGTGAGGTGATTGTCGAATCGCTGGCCACGCTCGCCACCAAGCGGCGCGTCAAGCGCACCACCAAACACCACGGCAACCAGCCCCTCTGATTTTTGAAGACGTCAACCAAACACAAGTAAGGAAAGCAATGACCACCTTCTTCCTCAATCGCCTAGCCGCCGAGCCCCATGCGCTCGCCTTCGCCGGCCAGTCCACCCCGTGGCCGGTAGCCCTGGCAGACCAGACCACCGATCCCAGCCTTGACGAGGCCCTGCGCGGCCACGTCGCCGCAGCCGGCCGACTGCTCACCCCGGTCGCCGCCGACCTGCTGGCCACCACCGGCCGTCCGGTCGACCTGTTCGGCTTCGCCCCGAACCCGGCACGCCTCGGCGCCGCAGCCGACGCCACCGCGTCCGTGGAAGGCGTGGCGCTGACCCAGCTCGGCGCCCTGCTCGACCTCGAACACCTCGGCTACAGCGTGGCCCAGGCCAAGCCGCTCGCCGTGCTCGGCCACTCCCAGGGCGTGCTCGCCGTGCACATGACCCGCGCCATCGAGGCCGCCGGCTCCATCGAGGCCGCCGGCACCACGCTTGACGAGATTCTGGCCGTGGCCGCCCTGATTGGCGCCGCCGGAACCCGCCGCGTGCGCGAACTGGGCCTGAACCCCAAGTACGGCGAAGCCAGCCCGATGCTCTCCGTCAAGGGCGCCACCCGCGCCCAGATCGAGGCGCTGGTGGCCCGCGTCAACAACGCTCGCGGCCCGATCTCCATCGCCGTCACCAACTCCGACAACCACCACGTGCTGTCCGGCTACCCGGAAGACCTGGCCGCTTTCGCCCTCGAAGCCGAGCGCGAACACCAGCATCAGGCCAAGCTGCGCGAGCAGAAGCTCCACGGCGGCACCGTGTTCAACCCGACCCTCGAATACCTTGAGGTCACCCTGCCCTTCCACTCGCCGCTCATGGCCGACGCCGTCGAACAGACCGTGGCCTGGGCCGGCGCCTGCGGCTTCGACCAGAAGCGCACCCGTGCACTCGCCGAGGAAGTGCTCCTGAACCACGTGGACTGGAACGCCCGCGTCAAGGCGCTGTTCGACGACGCCGACCCGTCCAAGCTGTGGATCGTGGACCTCGGCCCCGGCAACACGCTCGGCAAGCTGATCGGCAACGTGGTGCAGGGCACCGGCATCGGCGTGGTCGAAGCCACCACGCTGGCCGAGCGCTCCACGCTCTCCATGCTGGAAAGCGAGCCTGAGCGCACCCAGAACTGGAAGGCGTTCGCCCCGCGCGTCATCAACACCCCGGCCGGCGCCAAGCTGGTCACCAAGTTCTCCAAGCTCACCGGCAAGCCGCCGGTGCTGCTGCCCGGCATGACCCCCACCACCGTGGAACCGGAAATCGTGGCCGCAGCGGCCAACGCCGGCTACTGGGCCGAGCTCGCCGGCGGCGGCCAGGTGACCGCCGAAGTATTCGACCGCCACATCGCTGCCCTCGAAGACGAGCTGGAGGAAGGCCGCACGGTCGAATTCAACGCGATGTTCATGGACCGTTACCTGTGGAACCTGCAGTTCGGCTCCTCCCGCATCGTGCCCAAGAAGCGCGCATCCGGCGCGCCGATCGACGGCGTGGTCGTCTCCGCCGGCATCCCTGAGCTGGACGAAGCCGTGGCCCTGATCGAGTCGTTGCAGGCGGACGGCCTGCCGTACGTGAGCTTCAAGCCCGGCACCGTGGACCAGATTCGTCAGGTCGTGCGCATCGCCAAGGCCGTGGCCCCCACCACCATCATGGTTCAGGTCGAGGGCGGTGAGGCCGGCGGCCACCACAGCTGGGAAGCGCTGGACGACCTGCTTGCCGCCACCTACGCCGAAGTGCGCGCCTGCGACAACCTCGTGCTGGTCGCCGGCGGCGGCATCGGCACCCCCGAACGCGCGGCCGACTACATTTCCGGCCAGTGGGCCCACGCCTACGGCCTGCCCGACATGCCGGTCGACGGCGTGCTTATCGGTACCGCCGCGATGACCGCCAAGGAGGCTCACACCAGCCCCGAAGTCAAGCAGCTGCTCGTCAAGACGCCCGGTATTCCGGCCGACGCCAAGTCCGACGACGTGTTCGCCCCGCAGGCCGCCCACTGGGTGCCGTCCGGCAAGTCCGTCGGTGGCATGTCCTCCGGCCTGAGCCACCTGCACGCCGACATTTACGAGCTCGAGAACGACTCCGCCGAATGCGGCCGTCTGCTCGTGCGCGTCATGAAGCACCCCGAAGAGCTCGACTCCCGCCGCAAGGAAATCATCGAAGCCCTGAACAAGACCGCCAAGCCTTACTTCGGCGACCTGGCCTCCATGACCTACCTTGAGTGGGCGCAGCGCTTCGCCGAACTCGCCTTCCCGTGGGTCGACCCGACTTACGCCGACCGCTTCCAGCACCTGCTGCAGCGCATCGAAGCCCGTGTGAACGACACGGACTCCGGCGAATTCACCTCCAAGTTGTTCGCCGCTGATGGCGTTTCTGCTGAAGAGGCAGCTGCCGCTGGCCTGCTGACCCACGACGACATTCTCGCCGACCCGGCCCCCGCGCTCGAAAAGCTCGCACTGGCCTACCCGCAGACCGCCGAACTCAAGGTGGTCCCGACCGACGTGGCTTGGTTCCCGGTGCTCGTGCGCGAATACCCCAAGCCCATGCCGTTCGTACCCGTCATCGACAACGACCTGCTGCGTTGGTGGGGTCAGGACCAGCTCTGGCAGTCCGAAGACCAGCGCTACTCCGCCGATTCCGTGCGTGCCATCCCCGGCCCGATCTCCGTTGCCGGCATCACCACCATCGACGAGCCGATCGCCGACATCCTCGGCCGCTTCGAAACCGCCGCCATCAAGCGCGTACAGGACGAACAGCAAGCCGCCGATGCCGCTGAGAACGACGATTTCGCCGCACTTGGCGAGGCCACCAGCGCCGAAGACTTCATCCGCAAGTCCCCGAACATCTCCTGGGTCGGCCACATCACCGACAACCCGGCCTACGGCACCGCCCTGGGCGACCAGTACTACGAAATCCGCGCGTTTGACGCCGCGGCCGGCAAGTACGATCTGGACATCCACCTCGACACCTACTGGGACAACGACCCGGACGGCGGCACCTCCAAGCACGCCGTGCGCGATATCGTCATCCCGCTCATCGTGGAAGGCACCGAGCCCGGCCGTGTGCCGGTCGTGGACCGCGAACGCCTGATTCCGGACGTCTACGCGATGCTCGCCGCCACCGCAGGCATCGGCAACACCGCCATCACCGGCGACAAGCTCACCGAGATGCCGCAGCTTGACGGCAAGACCTCTGACGAGCGTCCGTTTGCTACCGCCACCGCCGCCTACACCCTCTCCGCCAACCTCGGCTTCGACCACGAAGCGGCCACCGGCGCCGCTCTGCCGACGACCCTGCAGCCCAGCCGCATCGCTCCCGATGCGCTGGTCGGCCCGGCCTGGCCGGCGATTTACACGGCGCTCGGCTCCGTGTACGTCAAGGGCTACCCGGTGATTGAAGGCCTGCTCAACGCCGTCCACCTCGACCACCTCATCGAACTTGAGGTGAACGAGGAGGACCTGCTTAAGCACACCGGTGAAACCATCACCCTGAAGTCTTGGGCTGAGGATTACTTCGAGTCCGCCTCCGGCCGCGTGGTCACCATCCACGTGACCCACACCGCTGCCGACGGCACGCTGCTTGCCCGCGAAACCGAGCGTTTCGCGATCCGCGGCCGCGTCTACTCCGATGCTTTGCCGGCAGACGCCCCCGAGTTCGGCGACGCCGAGCACGAGGAGATCGCGCCCACGCCGCGCCGTCTGCTGCGCCGCGTGAAGGTCGTCGCCCCACACGACATGACCGCCTTCGCCCGCACTTCCGGCGACTTCAACCCGATCCACACCTCCACTCGTGGCGCTCGCATCTCCGGTTTGGCCGCTCCGCTTGTGCACGGCATGTGGCTGTCCGCCACCGCCCAGCACGCCGTGCAGGCGCTGGACGAGAAGGATGCCCACTACGAGATTGCCGGCTGGACCTACAACATGTACGGCATGGTTCAGCTTGACGACACCGTCGAAATCTCCGTCGAGCGCGTCGGCAAGGTGCGCCACGGCGGCATGACCCTCGAAGTCACCTGCCGTATCGACGGCCAGCTCGTCTCCCGCGGCACCGCACTGGTCCGCGCACCGCGCGCCGCCTTCGTCTACCCCGGCCAGGGCATCCAGAAGCAGGGCATGGTTCTGGACGAGCGTGCCAAGTCCGCCGCCGCCCGCGACGTGTGGGAGCGCGCCGACAAGCTCACCCGCTCCAAGCTCGGCTTCTCGATCCTGGGCCTCGTGCGCGATAACCCGAAGGAGCTCACCGCCAACGGCGTGACCTACCGTCACCCCGAAGGCCTGCTCAACCTGACGCAGTTCACGCAGGTGGCGCTCGCGACGGTTGCTTTTGCCCAGACCGCCCGTCTGCGCGAAGCCGGCGCCGATATCTGGCCTGCATACTTCGCTGGCCACTCGCTCGGCGAATACAACGCGTTGTCCGCGTTCGCCGACGTGATTCCGCTGGAAACCGTGCTGGAGCTCGTGTTCCACCGTGGTTCCACCATGCACCACCTCATCGAGCGTGACGCACAGGGTCGCTCCAACTACCGCATGGGTGCCCTGCGCCCGAACCAGTTCGGTGTGGACGACGCGCACGTCAAGGAATACGTGGAATCCGTGGCCAAGGCGTCCGGCGAATTCCTGGAGATCGTGAACTACAACCTCGCCGGCCAGCAGTACGCCATCGCCGGTACGATCGCCGGACTCAAGGCTCTGAAGGCCGATTCCGCCCGCCGCGTGGCCGCATTCGGTGGCAAGCCCGCGTTCATGCTGGTGCCCGGCATCGATGTGCCGTTCCACTCCACACTGCTGCGCAAGGGCGTGCCGGAATTCCGCGACAAGCTCGACGCGCTGCTTCCCGCTTACATCGACTACCGTGGCCGTCTGGTGGACCGCTACATCCCGAACCTGGTGGCCACCCCGTTCGAGATGACCAAGGAATTCGCCGCCAAGATCCTCGAAGTCGTGCCGTCCGAGCGTATCAAGGCCGCGCTCGACGACCCGGCCGTGTGGGATTCCTACGCCGATGACGACCAGAAGCTCGGCCGTCTGCTCTTGACCGAACTGCTCTCCTGGCAGTTCGCCTCCCCGGTGCGTTGGATTGAAACCCAGGCGCTGCTCTTCGGTCAGCGCGAACAGGGCGGCCTCGGCGTGGAAGAATACGTCGAAGTCGGCCTCGGCAACGCCCCGACCCTGGCCAACCTCGGTGCCAAGACCCTGCATCTGCCCGAGTTCGCCGGCAACGATACGGTCGTCTACAACGTCGGCCGCGATGAAGGCCGCGTCTACATGACCGACACCGATTCGCTGGTTCCCGACGATGAGCCGGAAGAGGCTGCGGCCTCGGCCCCGGTCGAAACCGCTCCTGCCGGTGGTTCCGCCGTTGCCGAGCTCGGTTCCGGTGCCGCTCCGGCAAATGCCGTGACTGAGGCTGCTCAGACAACGGATGGCTCCGTCGCCGGACAGTCCACTGGACTGTCCGACTCCTCGCGCGGCCTGCAATCAGGGCAGGCCGCGGCCGGCGCGCCGTCCGGTGCCGCCGTCGCCGACCTGCCCTTCAAGGCTTCCGATGCCATCGGCGTGCTCATGGCCTACTCCGCCAAGGTGCGCATCGACCAGATCGGCAGCAACGACACCACCGACACCCTGACTAACGGTGTCTCTTCTCGCCGCAACCAGCTGCTCATGGACATCAGTTCCGAGCTGGGAGTCGCCAGCGTGGACGGTGCTGCTGAAGCGACGCTCGACAAGCTCGCCCAAATCGTCAACAAGGCCGCCCCGAACTACAAGCCGTTCGGTGCCGTGCTATCCGAGGCGCTGCGCGACCGCCTGCGCTCGCTGTTCGGTGCCGCCGGCGTCAAGCAGCAGTACATCCGCGACCGCGTGACCAACGTATGGCAGCTCGGTGAAGGTTGGGTGGCCAGCGTGCTCGCCACACTGCTGCTCGACACTCGCGAGGGTGCCAGCTCCCGTGGCGGCGACCTGGCCAAGCTGCCCACCGCCGCCGTGCAGAACAAGCCGGAAGCCGACAAGCTGATTGATGCGGCCGTCGAGGTCGTCGCCCAGCTCAAGGGTGTTGCCGTGGCCCTGCCGTCCGCCGGTGGTGCCGCTGGTGGCGCTGTGGTCGATTCCGCCGCGCTCGACGCCTTCGCCGAGAAGGTCACCGGTTCCAACGGCGTGCTCGCCGCCACCGCCCGCTTCGTGCTGAACGAGCTCGGCGTGGCCGCTCCGGCTCCGGAAGAATCCGAGGACGAGAACGCCGCCGTCGTGGCCGCGGTTGAAGCCGAACTTGGCTCCGACTGGCCCAAGCAGGTCGCTCCGCGCTTCGACGCCAACAAGGCCATCCTCTTCGATGATCGGTGGGCCTCCGCCCGTGAAGACCTCGCCCGCGCCTACTACGACAACGATCCCGCCGCCTTGAACGGCAGCTTCATCGGCCTTGGCAAGACCATCGCCGCCGAAGCCCAGTGGTTCGCCAACGAGTCGGAGAGCGAAGAACTCAAGGCCGCCTTCCAGAAGGCCGGCTCCGAGGCCCTCGAACAGGTTGCGTCCAACAAGAACGCCTCCCGTTACGCGAATGATATCGCCATCGTCACCGGCGTGAGCCCGAACTCGATTGCCGCTCAGGTGGTCGAAGGCCTGCTCGCAGGCGGTGCCACTGTGGTGGCCACCTCGCACAGCTTCAAGCCGTCCATTAAGGCTTGGGCTAAGCAGGCCTACCGCGAGCACGCTACCGGCAACGCCAAGCTGTGGCTGGTTCCGGCCAACCTCTCCAGCTACCGCGACGTCGACGCACTGGTCGACTGGGTGGGCCACGAGCAGAAGAAGACCTCCGGTGCTACCACCACGATTCTGAAGCCCGCGTGGGAGCCGACTCTGTTCTTCCCGTTCGCCGCTCCGCCGGTCCATGGCACGCTCGCCGACTCCGGCGACCTGTTCGAATCGCAGGCCCGACTGATGCTGTGGGGCGTGGAACGCGCCATCGCCGGCTTCAGCCACATCGGTGCCGACACCAACGTGCAGCACAAGCTCCACGTGGTGCTGCCCGGTTCCCCGAACCGCGGCGTATTCGGCGGCGACGGTGCCTACGGCGAAGTCAAGAGCGCCTTTGACGCCATCGTCAACCGTGCCCGCGCTGAAAAGGTGTGGTCGAGCCGCGTCACCTTCGCTCACCCGAAGATCGGCTGGGTGCGTGGCACCGGCCTGATGGTCGGTAACGACCCGCTGGTCGCCGTCGTTGAGCGTCACGGCATCCGCACCTACTCCACCGCACAGATTGCGGCCAAGCTGCTCGACCTGTGCACTGCCGAATCGCGCGAGCAGGCCCTCAAGGCCCCGCTCGATGTGGACCTGACCGGTGGCCTCGGCTCCGAGCCCATCGACATCAAGGCCCTGCGTGCGGAGGCCATGGCCGACGCCGAGAAGGAAGCTGCTGCGGCCTCGTCTCAGGAAACGGATGGCTCCGTCGCCGGAAAGTCCACTGGACTGTCCGACTCCTCGCGTGGGCAGCAAATCAAGGCGCTGCCCACACCGATCGTCACCAAGCAGGCTCCGGTCGACTTGAACGATTGGACCAACGTCACTGCCAAGCCGGAAGACGAAATCGTCATCGTTTCCGTCGGTGAGCTGGGCCCGTGGGGCTCCGGTCGTACGCGCGCCCAGGCCGAGCTCGGCATCCACTCGGACGGCACCGTCGACCTCAGCGCCGGCGCAGTGCTCGAACTCGCGTGGAACATGGGCCTGCTGACTTGGGCCGACAGCCCGAAGCCCGGCTGGTACGACACCGACGGCAACCTCGTGCCCGAAGAGGACATCGCCGAGCGCTACCACGACGAGGTCGTGGCCCGCTCCGGCATCCGCCCGTTCGAGGAAGGCATGGGCAACGACTACAAGGACGGTGCTGACGAAGAGGAAGCCGAGGTCTTCCTCGACCACGACGTCACCTTCTCTGTGCCCACCCGCGAAGTCGCCGCCGAATACGTCAAGTTGGACGAGGCTCACACCACCATCGCCCCGGATGAGGAATCCGGCGAATGGAACGTGACCCGCCACGCCGGCTCGATGATCCGCGTGCCGCGCCGCGCCACCATGACCCGCACAGTCGGCGGCCAGTTCCCGAAGGGCTTCGACCCGACCCGATGGGGCATTCCCGCCTCGATGGTCGGCGACGTCGACAAGATCGCCCTGTGGAACATCGTCACCACTGTGGACGCCTACCTGGGCGCCGGCTTCACCCCGGCCGAAATCCTCGAGTCCATCCACCCCTCGCTGGTGGCTTCGACCCAGGGCACCGGCTTCGGTGGCATGATGTCGATGCGCAAGCTGTACCTCGACCGCTTCCTCAACCACGAGATCCCGACCGACATCCTGCAGGAAGCCCTGCCGAACGTGGTCGCGGCTCACGTGATGCAGTCCTACATCGGCGGCTACGGCAACATGATTCAGCCGGTCTCCGCCTGCGCCACCGCGGCCGTCTCCCTTGAAGAAGGCGTCGACAAGATCGCCCTCGGCAAGGCCGACTTCGTGGTCACCGGTGCGATCGACGACATCGGCGTGGAATCCGTGATCGGCTTCGGCAACATGAACGCCACCGCCAACTCGGAGGAAATGTACGGCAAGGGCATCGACGCGCGCTTCTTCAGCCGCGCGAACGATCGTCGCCGTGGCGGCTTCCTGGAATCCCAGGGCGGCGGCACGATCCTCGTGACCCGCGGTGACATCGCCGAAAAGCTCGGCCTGCCGGTTGCGGCCGTGGTCGGCTTCATCCACTCCTACGCGGATGGCGCTCACACCTCGATTCCGGCTCCGGGCCTCGGTGCCCTGGCTGCCGGCCTCGGCGGCAAGGACTCCAAGCTCGTGCACGACCTGGCTAAGCTCGGCGTCTCAGCCGACGACATCGCCGTGGTCTCCAAGCACGACACGTCCACCAACGCCAACGACCCGAACGAATCCGAGCTGCACAACACGCTGGCCCACGCCATCGGCCGCACCGACGGCAACCCGCTGTTCGTGATCTCGCAGAAGACGCTTACCGGCCACGCCAAGGGTGGTGCCTGCATCTTCCAGGTCAACGGTCTGACGCAGCTGTTCAAGTCCGGCGTGATTCCGGCGAACGCGGCGCTCGACTGCGTGGATCCGAAGCTCCAGCGCGACGACCACATGGTCTGGGTTAGGAAGCCCCTGCGCATCGGCGGTGGCGAGGACGAGTTCGGTCGCGAGACCGCTGGTCGCCCGGTCAAGGCCGGTCTGGCCACCTCGCTCGGCTTCGGACATGTTTCCGGCTTCGTGGCCCTGGTTCACCCCGGTGCCTTCGAGGCGGCCGTGGCCAAGGCCGATGGTGAGGCCGCACTGGAAGCTTGGCGTGAGCGTGCCAACGCCCGCCTGGCTGCCGGCCAGCGTCACCTTGAGGAAGGCATGATGGGTCGCGCCGCGCTCTACGAGCCGATCGACAACCGTCGCTTCCGCGAGGATCACCGTGGCTACGACCACCACGAGGTCGAAAAGGCGATGCTCCTCAACCCGGACGCCCGCCTCGGTGCCGACGGCTACTACGAGGCCTGATATTCTCTGGCTCCCCCCGGTCGGTGAATGCCGGCTGAGGGGAGTGTCTCGCGATTAGGGTCGGGAAGAACGTCATTTACGGTGTTCTTCCCGACCCTATTGTTTTTTGACGCTATTGCTGTTTTCGTGGATGTCGGTTCGTCGTCTCTTACTCCCGCAACGGTTCAACAACGAACCACCACCCACGAAAACAGCAATAGCGCCTTCGATATACAGTCGAAACCGGGTCAAGTAGGATAGATGCGTGATTTTTGGGCAGGCTATCGCTGGGAGCGGGGCCGGACCCAGGATTGCTTGATGCGCAGCTGGCATTCAAGCTGGGGTGACTGCTCGCTCAGTGGCGGCGGCTGAACCTTCTCGACCGGGTATCCGGCACGAGGAAAGGGATCGGGTGCCTCGCCTTCGATGAGCGAGACCAGCTTACCGACTGCCCAGTAGCCCATCTCGTAATGCGGCAGTTCCACAGTGGAAAGCGGCGGATCCAGCGCTTCGGCCACAACCTGGTGGTTGTCGACGCCAACCACCGCGATATCTTTGCCGATAATCAGCCCGCGACGGGTGGCCTCGGTGTAGATGGCCCAAGCGCGGGTGTCGTTGAAGCAGAAGAAGCCGTCGACATCCGGGTGCTTGTCGAAGAACGCGGGCATGCGGGCGGCGTCTTGCGCGCCCTCAATCATGCGGCCGGCAAACGGCGTGGTGGCCACTTCGTCGCTGAGGAATCCGATGGTGCGGGTACTGCTGGTGCGCAGCCCGCTGGCCAGACGGTTGGTCAGGTAACCGAGTTCGGCGGCGATGTCGCGGACTCGCTCGGCGACATCGGGGCTGACGCGGCCGATATCGCGGTTGTTGAGCACCAGAGAGACGGTGGAGATGGAAACGCCGGCGCGGTTGGCGATTTGCTTCATCGTGACCACGGTTCTACCTCCTTGCTGGCTTCATTGGCTGGTTGTGGTTGGTTGTTGTGAAGTTATCCTTCATTGGATCATTGTGTTAACCGCGTTAAAAAGTCAAACGTTTGACGTCAATCGATTTACGTATTGGAGTGTCGGGCGGAATATCGACATTTTACGCCGTGTCCACCGTTAGTCAACAGTTTGACTTGGTGTTGACTTTCAGGATTCGGCTTGCGGAGCGGCCGAGGGTTTCCGTTTGTGGATGCCGCGTTCCGTGTGAACCTCGTTATTCTGGATGTGTTGTCAACGTGTTGAATGGCTGATAATAGGTGCTATGGGCACATTTGGTTTAGGTCATGACGTGGTTGACGTCGCCGCATTCGCCGAGCAGCTGTCTGAACCCGGCTCGCGCATGCGCTCGCTGTTTTCCGTTCGTGAGGTACGTCAGGCGGCGGATCGTGCACGGCTGAAGAACGATGACGAGGCCGTGCATCTGTCCGCCAAGTGGGCAGGCAAGGAGGCGTTCCTCAAAGCGTGGTGCGATTATCTTGGCGATGCCCCCTATCCGTTCACGCTTGATAATTTCCCGTGGCCTGAAATCGAGATCTTGGATGATTCCCGTGGTGTGCCGCATGTGTCTCTGGGTAAGGGGACGGCGTCAGTCTTCCAAACTGATTACGCGAATTCGGCTGCAGGCGCTCGCTATTCCTCTGCTTATTCCCCTGCTTCCGATAACGGGCCTTATGCAGTGATGCAGGAGCGGCGGAATGCGCGTTCGGCGCAGCGCTCGGCTTTCGGTGCGGGGTCGATGCCGCATATCCATATTTCCCTGAGCCACGATGGTCCGATTGCCTCCGCGGTGGTGACGATTTCTGTGGAATAGCGCCGGTGGCTCAAAGCAACCAGTCGGCACAGGCAGTGGAATCGGTCGAGAAGACCGAGGTGGCGAAGAAGGCTGCCAAGACAGCATCAACCCGAGCGGCCAAAACCGCTACGACTTCCACAGCAACCAAGACAACCGCAACCAAGCGCACGACGTCTCGTACGGCCAGAACCACAGCGACTAAGGCGACGACTGCCGTCCGTTCGGCCCGTACCTCCAAGGTAGCGGCGACCAAGTCCGCAACCGCCAAGCGTCCCGCTTCGAGCGCCGTGTTCAACGCTCGCCTTGCTGCTCATCAAGACGAACTCGAACAGCTCTTCATGAGCCTATATAACGATCACGACGCCTTCGACGCACTCGTCGCAAGCATGGCCGCAGCCTACGCTGACCGTCCCGCCGATTTGAAGCGTCTCGACAAAACCCGCGAGCAGGACCCGGGCTGGTACAAGCGCGGCGATATGTTCGGCATGACCATGTACACCGACCTGTTCGCCGGCGACCTCAAGAAACTTGCCGACAAGATTCCGTACTTGAAGGAGCAGAAGCTCACCTACCTGCACTTGATGCCGCTGCTTGACATGCCGCACCCGAACAACGACGGTGGCTATGCGGTCCAGGACTTCGACACCGTGGACCCGAAGCTCGGCACCAACGAAGACCTCGCCGCGCTGGCCAAGAAGCTGCGCCGCGCCGGCATCAGTCTGTGCATCGACTTCGTGATGAACCACACCGCCTCCACCCACCGCTGGGCCAAGGCAGCCGAAGCCGGCGATCCCGAGTATCAGGACTATTACTTCTGCTACCCGGACCGCACCATCCCCGACCGCTACGACCGGGATGTGCCGCAGGTCTTCCCGAACACCGCGCCCGGCAACTTCACTTGGAATGAGAAGATGAACAAGTGGGTGATGACCCAGTTCTACCCGTTCCAGTGGGACCTCAACTACCGCAACCCGAAGGTGCTCGTAGCCATGATGGGCAGCGTGATGCGCCTGGCCAACCTCGGTGTCGAGGTATTCCGCATCGACGCCGTGCCGTACATCTGGAAGCAGCTTGGCACCAATTGCCGCAACCTGCCGCAGGTCCACACCATCGTGCGCATGCTGCGCATCATTTTGGAATGCGTCTGCCCGGCCGTGGTGCTTAAGGGCGAGGTGGTCATGGCCCCCAAGGAGCTCGCCGCCTACTTCGGTACGCCCGAGGCCCCCGAGTGCCACATGCTGTACAACGTCTCCATCATGGTCAACCTGTGGAGCGCGCTCGCCAGCCGCGACGTGCGTCTGCTCAAGAACCAGATCGACAAGCTCAACTCGCTGCCCGAAAACTGCTGGTTCGTGAATTATTTGCGCTGCCATGACGACATCGGCTGGGGCTTGGACGAAGACGTGGAGCGTTACCTCGACATCGACCCGCTCAAGCACAAGGAATTCCTGTACCACTTCTACGAGGGCGCAACCCCCGGCAGCTGGTCGATGGGCGAACTCTACAACTACGACGAAGCCACGCGCGACGCCCGCAGTTGCGGCACCACCGCCAGCCTGTGCGGCATCGAAAAGGCCATCATCACGCACGACAAGCCACTGCTAGAGACCTCGGTGGATCGCGACCTCATGATGCACCACGCCATGAGCTTCCTGCGCGGTTTCCCGATGCTCAACTGCGGCGACGAAATCACCCAGCTCAACGGCTGGGATTACAAGGAAGACCCGGATCGCGTGGAAGACAGCCGCAATCTGCACCGTAGTAAGTTCGACTGGACCAAGGCCGCTCTGCGCAAGAAGTCCGGTACGTTGCAGAACCAGCTGTGGAAGGGCATGGAAGATTTGCGCGCGATGCGCAACGATCCCTGCTTCGCGCCTGACGCTTGGGTGTCCACGTGGGATACGTTCAACGATTCGGTGCTCGCTGTGATTCGTCAGCACGAAGGCAAGACGCTGGTCGGCCTGTTCAACTTCTCGCCCGACCCGCAGCACGCCCACCTCAACGCCTGCAACGGCATTCTGAACGCGATGGACGCCGACCTCCAACCATACGAGTCCCAGCTCATCCATTTGTGATTTCGACGGTTTCTAGCTCCCCTCTTTGAGGGGAGCTGTCGCCGTAGGCGACTGAGGGGAGTCCTCGGCAAAGCCGCAATCCATCAACTAGATTGGCTGGTCCTGCTGCAGCCACACGCGTTTGCCATCCCCGAAGAAATATGTATAATAACTCAAGTCGCCAAAAGCGACGCTTAACGCGGATGTAGCTCAATGGTAGAGCCTCAGTCTTCCAAACTGATTACGCGGGTTCGATTCCCGTCATCCGCTCCACTATATAGGTTTGTGGCTAGGGTACTACCCACAACATTGCCCGTAACACCACCGCCCGCAACAGAACACGGCCTTGGTGAGTCGTATGTTTGCGTTCACAGAAATTGCATGTAGTATGTCTCCGTGTATGCGTAGCGGTATGTGATACTGCACACATGCGGAGCAGTGGCATACTGACGGTCGTCAGTAACTCCGGCCCCCGCGCAGCGGCGGCAAATCCGCCTCAGTTCCCAGATGGTGGGACCGGCACGCCCCGTCGAGAAGAAAAGTGCGTTATCGCAGGGTGGATGACGAGGGTGCCACTTTTCAAAAATTCCAAGGTTCTTTTCAATGTCGGGTAAAAAATTCCCTCTACCCGGGTGTACGCATTCGTGCTTTTTGCTTAATATCGTAACGCCTTATAAGCGTAACGCCGGGTTTTGGCGTACGTGATCGTAAGAGACGGACAAGGTTATGAAGAGAATTGCAGAATGGTTCGCAGCGGTAGGGACCGCAGCGGGCAGGAGTGGCAAACGGCTAAAAGGCGGGGCGGGGCCCCGCGGGGGGGGCGGGAGTGGCTGGGGGCCGTCGTGGCCGCCGTAGCGATGCTTGGCGGCGTCGCCGGCGTGAGCGCGACCGCCATGGCGGACGATGGGAATGCCTCCACGACACAATCGCAGACCACCGATGAGAAGGCGGCCGCCAGCGCGCCTGCTCCTCTTTCCACCGAGGGAACAAACGGCGTGCCGGATGATCCGACGTTGTCTGCTCCGGCCCGCGAGAAGACCGTTACCGCCAATGAAGACGGCACGTACACGGTGGCGTTGAACGTCACCGGTGCGAAGAGCGCGGGTACGGGCGAGATCGTGACGAACCAGCCACTCGACATCGTGCTGGTGTTGGATGTGTCCGGTTCGATGGCCGAAAAGATCGCTAGCGGTTGGAACCAGCCTACGAAGATTGACTCGCTCAAGACCGCGGTCAATAAATTCATCAATGCGACGGCTGCAGAGAACGCGAAGATTACCGACCAGAGCCAGCGGAACCGCATCGCCCTGGTGAAGTTCGCCGGCACCGAGAAGACCAGCGTCGGCAATGACTTTTACCGCGAAGGCTGGTCCTCCTACAACTACACGTAGATCGTCAGCAACCTGACGTACGACGTCTCCGGACTGACGAGCACGGTTAACGGCCTGAGCGCGTCCGGCGCGACCTCCGCCGACTACGCCTTCAACCGCGCCCAGGCGGCGCTAACGTATCAGCCTCGCGCCAACGCGAAGAAGGTCGTCATCTTCTTCACCGACGGCGAGCCGAACCACGGCAGCGGGTTTGACCCCACCGTCGCCGCCACCGCGGTGAACAAGGCGAAGAGCCTGAAGGACGCCGGGACGACCATCTACTCGATCGGCGTCGTCAGCGGTGCCAACCCCGGCGACACCTCGAGCAACCTGAACAAGTACATGCACGGCATCTCCAGCAACTACCCGGATGCCACTGCAACGAGCAGTGAGCATTTGTGGGGAAAGTCTTGGAACGCCAACCTCGGTGACCGCGCCGAGACCAGCAGCTACTACAAGGCCGCCACGGATGCCGGCCAGCTGAACAACATCTTCGAGTCCATTTATCAGGAGATCACCAAGACGGCTGAGTATGCCGACGTGACGATTCACGACAAGCTGTCCAGCTGGGTCGTGAGCTCCGACAGCGCCTCCGAGAATGGAGAGCCCGCGGGCTTCACGTACACGAAGACCCGGAACGGCCAGATCACGGCGTGGGATGACGCCCCGGAGGCGACGGTTGCGGCTGATGGCACCGTGTCTTGGCCGGTCATGTCCAACGACGACACGCTTGAGGACGGCGTCACCTACACGGTGAGCTTCAATGTCAAGCCGACGCAGGCTGCGTTCGACGAGGCTGTTAAGAACCACAAGGACGATGCCAATGCCTCCGGCGACAACAACTTCTACACGAACGACAACTCCAGCGCCACTGTCGACTACAAGACCGTGGTGACCTCCTCGCAGGGCGGCACGACGACGAGCGATCCGCAGACCGCCGCCTACCCGCAGAAGCCGACCATCACCCTTCCGGTCTCCAAGATTACGGTGACGAAGACTTGGTCCGACGACAACGAGAATCACGCGAATGATTCCGTGCAGGTCCAGCTCAAGCAGGACGGCGAGGATTATGCCAACGGTTCAGCAACTCTGAATGCCGCCGGCAACTGGACTCACGAGTTCACGGTGCCTGCCGGCCCTGAGGGGCACACATACTCGGTTTCCGAGGTCAAGGTTGAAGGCTATGACTCCAAGGTTGATAAGACTGACCTCAAGCTACAAGGTTTGACCGCACAATCCGGTGCCTTCACGGTAACCAACACGCCTTCTTACGTGACCTTGCCCGCTTCGGATGTCAAGGTGACGAAGGTTGTGCAGGGACATGCTGCTAATTCGGACTTCGGCTTCAACCTGAAGTGCGTGGATAGCACGGATGCGAATGCTGGTAAGTGCGCTGACGTTACCGGCTTGGCCAACAATGGACTGACTACGACTGTGTCCAAGGACGAATTGACTGCTAGCGGCGCGAGCGCGACGGTTGGCTTCGGCAATGGGGACCTGAAGTTCAGGGTTCCGACCGGTGCTGACAATTTGGTCTACACGTTCGAGGCTTCGGAGGACACCGAAAAGCCTGCTGCCGGTTGGAAGTATGACAACGATAAGGTGACCGTCAAGGTCACGGTCTCCAGGACGGATGCCGTTGTCTCTTACGAGTACGGCGAGAACGATTCCGACCGAACGAATACGGAGTCGGCACAGTTCACGAACAAGTATGTGGCTATCTCCAGTCTGCCGCTGACCGGTGGCACGACTGGTCGTGACTGGATGGTGTTCGGCGGTGGCCTGGGCCTGCTGGCCCTGCTGGCTGCTGCGGGCTACACGGTTTGGCGTAAGCGTCAGCTGGTCTGATTTCAAGAAACTTGAGGTGGTTTTGGCTCCTCTCGCTGAGGGGAGCTGGCCGCCGAAGGCGGACTGAGGGGGGCAATGAAGGCTTCCCTCCCGAAAAAACAATAAGGATTTGCGGATCACGGAGGCCCTGCTGTGGGTCTGCAGCCTCCGCGATTGCAAGAAAATCAATCACAATAAGGAAGAGAGGGTTTCTCATGAAGTTGAGGAAGCTTTTCGCGGGTGTCGCTGCTGCGGCCACCCTGCTCGGTGGCATGGCCTTCGGCGCCACCACCGCCAACGCGGCTGAGGCCAACATCTCCAGCACGACTATCACAGTCAACGCCACGGATGCAAACCAGTTCTACACCAAGCCGGTTGACACCGCTGACCTGCAGGCTAACCTGCGCATGTTCAAGTACGTTGAGCTCGCCAAGTATGTGTCTGATGGCAACACTGGCGTTGAGCTGGAGGGTTTGGTCTCCGGTGAGGCAGTGGATGCTGCTTTCGCTGCTGCTGGTTACAACGACCAGACCAAGGGTGATTCCCTGAACGAGTGGGCCTGGCTGGGCAACACTACCCTGACCGCCGCGCAGACCACCGCTTTTGTGAACGCGCTTAAGGATCTGGCTGTCACGGACATTACCCCGACGGCTTCTAACGGTGGCAAGACCCAGACCTTCACCTTCGCTGAGGGTGGTCTGTACTTGATTGTCGACCAGAGTGGAAAGCTGGTCGTCGAAGATAATGACACTCACAAGCTCGTGTGGAATGGCAATGCTCCGATTCTCGCTGGCACTGCTATCACGGGCGCCGCGCCGTCCGTGAACAACGCCACTGGCGTTCTCGCCGCTGCCGGCGTTGTCGACCTGAAGAGCAGCAAGGAAGAAACCACCAAGGCTGGTGCCGTGACTTGGCAGAAAGTCGACAAGAACGCTGCTGCTCTGACTGGTGCTGAGTTCCAAGTGTACGAAGGCGATGTTAGCGGTCTGTCCGCTGACGAGCTCAAAGCGAAGACTCCGCTTAAGTTCAATGGCTCTAACGGTGCGTATTCTCTGCCGACCGCCAATGCTGATGGCACTTACCCTGAAGGCGCCACGGACACACTGCAATCCAACGCTGAGGGTAAGTACACTCTGAACGGTCTTAAGCTCAACACCACCTACACCGTGATTGAGACGAAGGTCCCGACTGGCTACAACGGCACCTTCGTTGGCAAGTTCACGATCACTACCGGTGCAACCGCAGATGCTGCTGCCACCTTCGCTGGTAAGGATGCCTGGAACCTGTCCAAGGACAACAAGGGCACCTTCCAGGTCACCAACGTCAAGAACATCACCCAGCTGCCGCTCACCGGTGCCGCCGGAACCATGCTGTTCTCCGTGATCGGTCTGCTGATCGCGGGTGCCGCGGTGACCGTGTTCGTCAAGTCCCGTTCCACCAAGCGCGCTCTCAACGCGTGAGCTTGACTGCTGCTTATAACTGAGCAGCTATAACAATGGCCGATCTGATTATTCAGATCGGCCATTTGTCATATTGGCGGCATCTCAGACGGATGACTTGTGGACCATCTCCGAATCTTATGGGCAATGTATGGCATTTTGATTTGAATGTAATGGGGCCGGGCATCGAAAATAACTTGTGTTTCACCACAACAAACGTTTCACGCAGGCTCGGTAACAATCGCCAAGCGAACACAATCGTAGGGGAGGTGAAGGATGGGCCTGTATACCCCATTCGTGGGCCGATTATCGTTCAGTTGCCGTCCAGCCACTACTCAGGCTCCACTTAAACGGGGATAAAAACGACCCTACTAGGGGTTAGGCATGTCCGAATTATAAGTATTACTATCCCGAACTATGGCATTCACCCCATAATCAAGGGGGGTGTGCAATGAGCCTTCCAACGAGTGTAAGGGATGAGGATGACCAGTGGTGGAGGGACTTTTAGCCCCGAGGAGATCAAGTATCTGAAGTCGTTGTCGGCAGTGGCGGAAGCCACGGCGAAGCGCATCACCTATACCGATGATTTCAAGCGTTACTGTGTAGTCCACTACAACGAAGGTGCCTCACCCGTGCGCATGTTCCGTGAAGCCGGATTGGATCCGGCTCTAATCGGGTACAAGCGCATCGAACGTTGCCTTGCCCGCTGGCGTGAATCGCAAGACGAAATCCTGAACTCCGGCAATGCCAAAGCCGGCGGGCAGATTCTAGTGGTGGTTGCAACACCTGAGGTTTGAGCGGCCTTCCATGGTC
>OAUM01000288.1_pt1 | contig 23368 bp, 18 predicted proteins | sample 1476281 | NCBI WGS metagenome assembly OAUM01 (sample SAMEA2580047, study PRJEB22360) | human gut metagenome | biome: human gut; feature: human-associated habitat; material: faeces | place: Denmark | collected 2008/2010
CCAAGGAGTCTCCTACCCATACACCGTTTTTATTGGAACCATTATAATATATATTGAATTCCACCGAATCAATTTTTCCCTCATAAGGTGTATGCGCAAATTGAAAATCACTCGGACAATAGAATTGGCACATATAATCCGATACAAGGTTACCATACAGCGGATCGTAGAGTTCACCCAACTGGGCGCTAGTAGACCTTGCGTAAATAGAATCTAATTGCACCGTAGTGGCTTTTTTTTTTTAACTGGCCGTATATAACTATATCTCTGGCTTGTATCTGGAACGTGTCCATATATACCGCAATTGTATCGTCGCCTGGCTGAATACTTGTTCCTATCGAACTAAAATCATCATTACACCCGGCCAAAATGCTAGCACCAAGGCCAAGTCCAAGTATTAAAAGCTTGATTTTCATTACTACATTTATTATTTCGTGTTAGAATCCAATACCACGTCGTAGAACTTATTGAACTCGTCCATATAAGTTTCCGGTGACTGATAGGGAAGGAAAGGAGTATCTTTCTTGGCAGAGATATAATCAAGGACTTCTTGATTGATCGTCTCGCTACCTTGGATTACACCATCAGCGAAATCAATCGCTAATTTGGTTAGGCCCACAAAACTTGTATCTGCCTTGATTAACTTCAAGTCAGCTTCTTTGGCTCCGTCCGCCTTCAGTTTTGTCGCGAAATCTTTGTTTAGCGGGTTCTTGAAGTCATCGTTGTAGATCGAATAAACGATTTTCGCGTTACGCAGGCACGGGTCATCGGCATACATTCTCTTGATGTAAAGAGCCGTTAACGCTGACATCCAGCCATGGCAATGGATTACATCAGGAATCCAACGCAATTTTTTTACGGTTTCCAATACTCCGCGTACATAGAAGATCGAACGATCGTCATTATCTTCATACTCATTTCCATTCTCATCGCTGACCGTGGATTTCCGTTGGAAGAAATCCTCGTTGTCAATAAAGTAAACCTGCATCCGGGCCGATTGAATGGATGCTACCTTAATGATCAGAGGATGGTCCGTGTCGTCAATAATAAGATTCATACCAGACAGACGGATAACCTCGTGCAACTGATTGCGGCGCTCGTTGATATTTCCGAATTTTGGCATGAATGTCCTGATTTCGCGACCACGCTCCTGAATTCCTTGCGGCAAATTTCTACATATTGTCGCGATCTCGGATTCGGGAAGGTAGGGAGTGATTTCTTGGGCTATAAACAAGATTTTTTTTGCATCCATTCTGTAAACTAGTTTTATAAAGACGCTACAAAGATACGAAAAATCTTTTATTTACGGTAATTATTTAGTTGCTTTGCACCGTCAATTAAGCATCTATCTGATGAAAATAGTAAATAGTATTAAAGATTTGAAGGCTTATCTTGCTGAGGCAAAGCAGGATAATAAGAAAATTGGCTTTGTTCCTACCATGGGAGCACTGCATAATGGACATCTTAGCTTGGTACAACATTGCGTGAAAAACAATGATGTATGTGTAGTCAGTGTTTTTGTAAATCCAACCCAATTTAATGACAAACACGACTTGGAAACGTATCCCCGTACGTTGGAGGCTGATTGTGCGTTATTAGAATCTGCCGGTTGTGACTATGTATTCGCTCCCTCTGTAGAAGAGATGTATCCGGAGCCAGATACCCGTACGTTTGATTTGGGAACGGTATCTGAGGTAATGGAAGGCGCTAAGCGTCCGGGGCATTTTAACGGTGTAGCGCAGGTAGTAAGTAAGTTGTTCTATATCGTAGAGCCGGATAACGCTTATTTCGGGGAAAAGGATTTCCAGCAGATCGCTGTGATCCGGGCGATGGTGAGACAATTGAATATCCCTGTAACGATCAATGCTTGCCCGATCGTTCGTGAGGGCGATGGCTTGGCCTTGAGTAGCCGGAATACCCGTTTGACACCGGAACAACGTCAAAAAGCTCCGTTAATTGCTCGTACGTTAAAAGAAAGTACTACCTTTGTGCCCGAAAAAAGCGTACAAGAGGTGATTGACTATGTTGTCAATACGATTAATAGCGATCCTGTCATGGAAGTTGAGTACTACGAGATCGTAGATGGCAATACGTTAGAGTCTATCAAGAACTGGTCGGATACCGATTATCCGGTAGGTTGCATCACGGTATATTGCGGAGAGGTACGTTTGATCGACAATATCAAATACTAATTATAAGTCATACATGTTTATAGAGGTAGTAAAGTCAAAAATTCACCGGGTAACGGTAACGGAAGCTAACTTAAACTATATCGGTAGCATCACTATCGACGAGGATTTGTTGGACGCCGCTAATTTGATCGCGAACGAGAAGGTCTCGATCGTGAATAATAATAACGGAGAACGTTTTGAGACGTATATTATCAAGGGCGAACGTGGCTCGGGAGTAGTTTGCTTGAACGGAGCGGCTGCCCGTAAGGCTCAACCCGGAGATATTATTATCGTTATGTCGTATGCCATGATGGATTTCGAGGAGGCGAAAACATTCAAGCCTTCCGTGGTATTTCCCGATACGGCGACAAATAAGTTGATATAGTAGACACTAGACTTTGTAGAGATCTCTAATCATAAGAAAAGCTCGTCGGGATGCGGCGGGCTTTTTTTATCTTCATAAATTTAAGTAATAAGCGAGTTATGTACACGAACAGGAATATATGGAATGTTAGCTACCCGATCTTTTTGAGCTTGTTGGCGCAAAACGTGATAAACGTGACTGATACGGCTTTTCTAGGTAGGGTTGGTGAAGTCGAGTTGGGGGCTTCCGCTATGGGAGGACTTTATTATATCTGCGCTTTTACGATCGCCTTCGGTTTTAGTACGGGATCTCAAATCGTGATTGGCCGTAGAAACGGAGAGGGACGTTATGACCAGATAGGGCCTGTCATGATACAAGGCGTTTTCTTCCTATTGTCGCTGGCTGCTATATTGTTCTTGTTTTCTCGTTTTTTCGCGGGAGACGTGATGCGTGTATTGATTTCTTCGGACGCTATCTTGAATGCCACGGAGGAATTTTTGGATTGGCGTGTGTTTGGCTTCTTCTTCTCTTTCGTGAACGTGATGTTCCGAGCTCTTTTTATTGGTATTACCCGTACAAAGGTGTTGACATTGAACGCTGTCTTGATGGCAATGACGAATGTCTTACTGGATTATCTTTTGATTTTCGGACATGCCGGATTTCCAAAGATGGGTATTCAAGGGGCGGCTATCGCTTCCGTCATAGCCGAGGCGGTGTCGATTCTCTTTTTCGTGGTTTACACGAGACTTACCGTAGATATACGTAAATATGCGCTTAATCAGATTCGTTCTTTCGATTTTGGCTTGTTGAAACGGGTGCTGGATATTTCCGTGTTCACGATGCTGCAATATTTCTTGTCTATCGCTACTTGGTTTATGTTCTTTATCGCTGTGGAGCATTTGGGGCAACGGGAGTTGGCGGTGGCGAATATCGTACGTAGTATTTACGTCGTGATGTTGATTCCCGTTAATTCCTTGGCGACCACGACAAACACGTTCGTGAGTAATAGTATCGGGGCGGGAGCGATCAATCAAGTTATACCGACTATCTGGAAGATCTGTAAGTTATCGTTGGGCATTATGGTCGTGTTTGCCGCTATTGTCAGTTTGATGCCGGGATGGGTCGTGTCTGTTTATACGAATGACGCTTCATTAGTGGCGGCCTCGGTTCCATCCGTCTACGTGATTGTCGGTTCTTTATTGATCGGATCGGTTGCTAATGTGGCGTTCAACGGGGTGTCGGGTACGGGAAATACACGTTCTGCGCTTTTTATGGAAGCGGTGGTATTGATTCTGTATGTGCTTTTTGTATATGTCGCGGGGATGCGTTTGCGTTTGCCGGTAGCCGTATGCTTCTTGACAGAGGCTATTTACTATAGTGGATTGCTCGTCGCTAGCGTAATCTATTTAAAGAAAGCCTCTTGGCAAAATAAAAGAATATAAGTATATGAGGGGAAAAAACACGTACGTCTTTTTTCGAAAACACGTACGTGAATTCTGAAAAACATGTACGTGTTTTTTTGAACTGTGAATATTGGGAAATTGTTCGTATTTTTGTATTGTAATCAAATAAGAAAGGTAACTCATGTCCACGAAGCAATGTGAAGATATGTTGGTAGGAAAAGGAGTACGGCCTACTGCCGCACGGATCCTTGTCTTGCAAAAATTATCAGAACGAACCAGCCCGGCTTCCCTGTTCGAATTGGAGGCGGAGTTGGAGACGTTGGATAAATCGACCATTTCCCGTTCATTGGCCTTGTTATTGGAACATCATGCGATCCATTCTTTCGAAGATGGTAGTGGCTCTATAAAATATGAGATATGCCAGAGCCGTTCGGAGACATGCCCAGTGGGTGATAGGCATATTCATTTTTTCTGCGAGGTATGCCGTAAAACCTCTTGTTTAAATAATATCAAGATCCCGGTCGCTCAATTGCCGGAAGGATATATAATGGATACCATTAATTATACGGTAAAGGGTGTTTGCCCATTGTGTAATAAGCGACGTTTTCAGAAACCCTGATAATTTGCAATCAAGTTGCAACTCCCTTCTCTTACCTTTGTACCGTAATCAAGAAGTAAATAATTAAAATAGATAAGATTATGAGTACAACATGTGGATGCGAACATTGCCATTCGCACGGAAGTTCCGGTTTATGGATGCCGACGGTTTCTTTCGTTTTGTTGGTGATAGGACTTATCGGGAAGTACTCGGGGATAAGTTGGTTTGCTGAGTCTTGGATAGAGGCCATTTGGTTTCTGGTCGCTTTTTTGCCGGTAGGACTTCCTGTTATGCGAGAAGCTTGGGAAGCGGCTTTGCGGAAAGACTTTTTTAGTGAGTTCTCGTTAATGGCGATCGCCTCGATCGGGGCGTTTTGTATTGGGGAGTATCCCGAGGCCGTAGCCGTGATGCTTTTCTATACGGTAGGAGAGAGGTTGCAACTTCTAGCCGTGAATAAAGCCTCGAAGAATATCAGTGACTTATTAGATGTCCGGCCGGAACGAACGGATGTATGGCGGACGGGTACATATATGAATGTATCTCCGAAGGATGTGAAAGTAGGCGAGCGGATCGAGGTGAAGCCCGGCGGACGTGTGCCTTTGGATGGCGTTTTATTGGAAGCCGAGGCACAGTTCGATACCTCGGCATTAACCGGGGAAAGTATGCCTCGTTCTATCCGTGAGGGTGAGGAGGTGCTTGCCGGAATGATCGTGCAGGGGCAGGCGGTACGTATACAAGTGAATCGGCCGTACGAGCAAAGTGCCTTGGCCCGTATTTTGGCTTTGGTGAAAGATGCCTCGGAGCGGAAAGCGCCGGCGGAATTGTTTATTCGGCGTTTCGCACGGATTTATACCCCAATCGTGATTCTTCTGTCGTTTCTAATCGTGTCGGTTCCTGCTTTGGTAGGGATGGTGACGCCTTCTTTCCTGTATGTTTTCTCGGATTGGTTATATAGGGGATTGGTTTTCTTGGTTATTTCTTGTCCTTGTGCCTTGGTTATAAGTGTTCCGCTCGGGTATTTCGGTGGTATAGGCGCCGCTTCTCGTGCCGGGATATTATTTAAGGGCGGTAATTATTTAGATGCGATCACACGGGTAAATACGGTAGCGTTCGATAAGACCGGTACATTGACTACCGGGCGTTTTGAGGTCACAACGGTGGAAAGCACGGAGATCCCGGTTTCTGATCTTTTGAGTATTTTGTTATCAGTAGAGCGGAAAAGTACCCATCCGGTAGCGCAGGCTGTAGTTCGCTATGCGGAAAAACAAGATAGCGTGCCGATGGAAATCACTGACATGCGGGAATTGGCAGGGCATGGTGTCGAGGCTATCGTGAACGGTCGGCAGGTGCTTGTCGGTAACATTCGTTTATTGGCCGAACGTGATATTCCTGTCCCGAAGGAATTATCCGATAGTGTTTCTACCGTGGTGGTTTGTGCGATCGATGGGAAATATGCGGGGCATCTTCTCCTTTCGGATACCTTGAAGAAGGATGCCGTGGATGCGATTCGTCGGTTAAAGGATCTGGATGTTAAAGATATTTGCTTGTTGTCCGGGGATAAGCAAGAGATCGTGAATCAATTCGCTGAGCGTTTGGGTGTCGATAAAGCGTATGGTAATCTGCTGCCGGAGGATAAAGCCGCTTATATAGAGCGATTAACGGCGGAGCCGGATAAGTCGGTTGCCTTTGTGGGCGATGGGATGAACGATGCGCCGGTACTGGCTTTAAGTGATGTCGGTATTGCGATGGGTGGATTGGGATCGGATGCGGCCATCGAGAGCGCGGACGTGGTTATCCAAACGGACCAGCCCTCTAAAGTAGCGGAAGCTATTTCTATCGGACGTGCTACCCGGAATATCGTCCGTCAGAATATCGTGGGATCTATTGGCGTGAAGGTGATAGTCCTTGTGGCGGGAGCCTTCGGTTTTGCCACGCTTTGGGAAGCTGTTTTCGCGGATGTAGGCGTATCTTTGCTGGCGGTTCTTAATTCGATCCGTATACTAAAACGTTGAGAAGTGAAGAATTTCGAGATCGCTTTCATCGCATACTCATCTCTTTTTCGTACCTTTGCCCCTTAATCCAGTAGAAAATAATATAAATACACATACGAATTATGTTTGAGAACTTAAGCGAAAGGTTAGACAGATCGTTTAAACTGTTGAAGGGCGAAGGCAAGATTACCGAGATCAATGTGGCGGAAACATTGAAGGATGTGCGTAAAGCGTTGTTGGATGCCGACGTCAATTATAAGGTTGCCAAGAGTTTTACGGATACGGTAAAAGAGAAGGCTTTAGGACAGAACGTGCTTACATCGGTTAAGCCTAGTCAGTTGATGGTTAAGATTGTTCACGATGAGTTGGCCAGCTTGATGGGAGGTACGGCAGTCGACGTGAATTTGCAGGGAAATCCCGCCATTATATTGATGTCCGGTTTGCAAGGTTCGGGTAAGACTACTTTCACTGGTAAACTAGCGTCTTTATTAAAGACCAAGAAAAATAAGAAACCATTATTAGCCGCTTGCGACGTGTATCGTCCGGCAGCTATCGAGCAGTTGCGTGTAGTCGGAGAGCAGGTAGGTGTTCCGGTATACATGGAATTGGAGAATAAGAATCCGGTGGAGATCGCTATGAACGCTATCCGCGAGGCACGGGCTAAAGGCAATGACGTCGTGATCGTGGATACCGCCGGTCGTTTGGCTATCGATGAGCAGATGATGAACGAGATCGCCGCTATCAAGAGCGCTATCCAGCCGGATGAGACCTTGTTCGTGGTAGATGCCATGACGGGTCAGGATGCCGTGAATACCGCAAGGGAATTTAATGAGTGGCTGAACTTCGACGGCGTCGTACTTACGAAGTTGGATGGTGATACCCGTGGTGGTGCCGCTTTGTCGATCCGTACGGTTGTTGATAAGCCGATTAAGTTTGTCGGTACGGGCGAGAAGATGGATGCCTTGGATATTTTCCACCCTGAACGTATGGCGGATCGAATCTTAGGCATGGGTGATATCGTGTCTTTGGTGGAACGTGCGCAAGAGCAATATGACGAGGAAGAAGCGAAACGTTTGCAGAAGAAGATCGCTAAGAACCAGTTCGATTTTAACGACTTTATCTCCCAGATCCAACAGATCAAGAAGATGGGTAACTTGAAAGAGTTGGCATCCATGATCCCGGGTGTAGGAAAGGCATTGAAAGATGTGGATATCGATGATAACGCGTTCAAGAGTATCGAGGCTATCATTTATTCGATGACTCCGGATGAGCGCAGCAACCCGGCTATCTTGAATGGCTCACGCCGTCAGCGTATCGCCAAAGGTAGCGGTACGAGCATCCAGGAGGTAAACAAGCTGATCAAGCAATTTGATGAGACCCGTAAGATGATGCGTATGCTTACTTCCGCGAAGTCGGGGAAGATGAAGCTACCTTCGATGAAGCCCTCGTTCAGACGTTAATTAACAGGAGACAATCAATAATATGGAAGAACAACATTATCAATTGCTGGATGGTAAGGCCGTTTCCGCTCAGATGAAGAAGGAGATGGCTGAGGAGGTAGCCCAGATCAAGGCTGCCGGAGGTAAGATCCCTCACTTGGCTGCTATTTTGGTGGGCCATGACGGTGGTAGCGAGACTTATGTGGCTAGTAAAGTCAAGACTTGTCAGGAGATTGGTTTTAAGTCTACCTTAATTCGCTTTGAGGAGGATGTTACGGAGGGAGAATTGCTTCGTAAGGTCGATGAGTTAAATAATGATCCGGATGTGGATGGCTTTATCGTACAGCTTCCGCTTCCGAAACATATATCCGAGCAGAAGGTGATTGAGGCGATCGATTATCGTAAAGACGTGGACGGTTTCCATCCGATTAACGTGGGACGTATGTCTATCGGTTTGCCTTGTTTCGTATCGGCTACGCCTGCCGGTATCTTGGAATTATTGAAGCGTTATCATATCGAGACGCAAGGAAAGCATTGCGTGGTTTTGGGACGCAGCAATATTGTCGGCAAGCCGATGGCTACCTTGATGATGCAGAAATCTTATCCGGGCGATTGTACGGTGACCGTATGCCATAGCCGTTCTAAGAACTTGAAGGAGATGTGCTTGTCTGCTGATATTATTATCGTGGCTTTAGGTGTTCCTGAATTCTTGAAAGGGGATATGGTGAAGGAAGGCGCCGTGATCGTTGACGTGGGAACAACCCGTATGCCAAGCAGCGTAACCAAGAGCGGATTTAAGTTAACGGGAGATGTCTTGTTTAACGAGGTCGCTCCTAAATGTTCCTATATCACTCCGGTTCCGGGTGGCGTAGGGCCTATGACAATCATTTCTTTGATGCGTAACACATTGTTAGCGGGAAAGAAAGCGATCTATAAGTAAGTGGATGGATAAAAAAGTTCGCAAAAGGTTTGTGTAATCAGAATTTATACCTATCTTTGCGCCGTCTTAAAGGGGGAATCCTTTGAAAGGCGGATATGGTGAGAGTAGCTCAGTTGGTTAGAGCATCGGATTGTGGTTCCGAGGGTCGTGGGTTCGAGCCCCATCTTTCACCCTAGAATGAGAAAAGGATATGTCTATTAGGGCATATCCTTTTTCTATTTCTTATAATGGGCATTGTAAGTCTTTTATGATGCCCATCATAAGGAGCTTACAATAGGCATTGTAAACTCCTTATAATAGCGATCGTGCTGACCTACTCTTCGGTATATAAACCTTCTCTTGATAATTGCTTATCCAGATTCGCTACACCGAGGGCTATGATAGCGGTAACCGTAGCCGTATGTTCTTGGTATTCGGGGATGTTCTTTGTGTATAAATCCCGTTCCGTATGCCAGATTTCGCCGTAATCAAAATCATATCCTTTGAAATCCTCTGTGGTGAAACCTAATGTGGGGACACCTTCGATGGCGAAAACTGATGCGTCTGTTCCCCCCATGCGTGTCGGGCGTTTACGGGGTTCACGAACTTTTACCTCGAAAGGATAGTCCGGACGGATTTTTTGGATGGGTTCGCTGATCTTCACGAAATCATCATACATGGCTTGAGGGACGGAGATACCGACAGGAGGTTCCGGACCACCGTCACGATTGAACAAATTAGCGATTTTGGGTAATTTATCCTTATGCGCTTTCACCCAAGCTTGTGCTCCTAATAAGCCAAATTCCTCACCGGCGAATCCGATAAATAAGATCGTGCGCTTAGGCTTGGCTCCGGATTTGGCGATCATGCGAGCGGCTTCCATCATCGGTCCGATTCCAGTACCGCAATCGATGCCTCCGGTAGCCACGTCGAAAGCATCTAGGTGACCGCTGATAATAACATATTCGTCCGGGTATTTGCTGCCTTTGATAGACGCTACGACATTATGGTATTTAACCGGGCCTAATTTAAAATGATTACGAATATCGAACTCTAGTTCGAATGTACGTCTCTCTTTCACCATTTGTTCGATGATCGCGAATTGATGCTCGTCTAATTTGATATCTGGAAGTTCCGGCAGATTGTCGAAGTTCGTATTCGGGTCGTTCATCATTTTCCGGTCGTATAACGCACGGATAGGTACGGTGGAGGATTGGATAAAACCTAAAGCTCCGGCCTCGCACATTTCCTTATAATATAATCCGGGGAATTCTTTATAAGGCAACATCTCGTTTTTCTCCCCGTTTTCCCAGTTGCGGCGTCTTAGATCATTGTTTTTCTTCATGATCTCGTTGTTCTCTTTCTTGATCTCCGCACGGATGGAATCTCCCGAGGCGGAGCGGTCGATAGGCCAACCTACATTTTTCCCTGAGATAAGAACCCAAGCACCATTCAATCTTCCTTTGATTTGCTGGAACTCCTCGTCGTTACGAGGCTCCATCACCGCATGCCCACGTTGCACGCCTTTCGTTCCGGAAGTGTAGGAAGGGGTGGCGAAATGCAGGATCATTCCGTTGTCGCTCAACAAGCGTCCGAACCAAGGTCCTCGATTAAAGCCGACAGGGACGGTACCGGCCTCTTCTAATTGGACATCGAGTCCCCAACTCTTAAACTCACGCACCATCCACTCGGCGGCGTTCTCATAAGCGTCGGAACCGATTAAACGTCCGCCGAAGCGGTTCGTAAGAATATCCAGCTGATGCATCACTTGGTTATCGTTCTGACCCATCTCGATGATTTTTTTTACGGCAGCGTCCTGAGCTGGTACAGGAGAGACTGTCATGCAGGCTAATGCCGCACAAACAAGTAAGATTTTTCTCATAAAGTAGTGTTTATTTCATTGATATGACTGTTTGTTTTTTCAGTGTATGCAAATAAAGGAATAAATTTTGACTTATTGCAAATGAAATGGCAGTTTCTTTTATAACTTCGCGGCGTAAACAGGATGACGGATGAAAACGATGCGTAGCTTGAAGTGGTTAAGACCCCTCTTGGTGGTGCTCTTTATGAGTTACTACGTGGGTGGCACGGCCTTTACCCATACGCACCATTTCCTGACCTATAGTATCACTCACTCTCATCCCTATCTGCCGGGAGCCGATGGCTTGCCTCATCATGAGCATAGTACGGTAGCGTTCAATACGATTGAAGAGCTGACCGAATTGTGTATGGAGCTGATTCCGTACTTGCCTTTGGTTATGGCTTGGGCGCTTTTGATGGTAGTGCTCGTCTTTCTAAAGAAAGAGGTTGTCTTGCGTCTTGTGCGGCGTGGCGAATCCCGTGCGCCTCCCTCGTTTGGTATAGTAATTTGAATCAAGCATTAGAATCACTTTTTATACTAAACATTTTACGCATCTTATATGAAATCTATATTTTTACTATTGCTTCCGGCGATAGTACTATGCTCTTGCCATACCCAAAAGCAAGAGGATGAGTCTGCGCATGCCGTAACACTCAAAGGGGATGTTATACATATCGGTTCCGAATCTCCTGTTTTATCCAAGTTGACAAAGGAAACGGTTAAACGGGAACCTTACCGTATGGAGTTTACCACCTCGGGGGTCGTACAGGCGATTCCTTCTAATTACGCGGAGGTGGCTTCACCGGTAAGCGGGCGAATTACGAAATCGTTCGTTCGCTTAGGGCAAAAAGTGGCCCCGGGTAGTCCGATCTTCGAGATTAGCGCTCCCGCTGTTTATGAGGCGGGGAAATCTTATTACCAAGCTCGCCAAGAGATGGAACTGGCCTTGAAAAGCTTGAATCGGGAGAAAGACTTGATGAAAAACAAGGTTGGTGTCCAAAAGGAATTGGAAGAGGCCGAGGTGAATTACGAGTTAAAGAAAAAAGACTATGAGAATATGGTAGCCGCATTGAAAGTCTTTCAGATTAATCCGGATGAAATGGCTTTGGGGCAACCATTGATCGTTCGCTCGCCTATAGCCGGTGAGGTCGTGAAAGATCGGATCGTAATCGGGCAATATATGAAAGAGGACGCCGAGCCTGTAGCTGTCATCGCCGATTTGAGCAAGGTATGGGTGGTCGCCCATGTAAAAGAGAAGGATTTGAGTTTAATACAGGCTTTGGATGAGGTGGAAATCCGGTTGGTAGCCATGCCGGATAAACCGATATCGGGAAAGATTTATCACATCAGCGAGATGCTGGACCCCGATACCCGTTCGGTGGAGGTCTTGATCGAGTGCGATAACAGTACCCGTTTGATGAAACCGGAGATGTACGGCACGGTCAAGTTGAGCGACCGTGAGGCGGAGGTGATTCGTATACCTACTTCCGCTATCTTGCAGGAAGAGGAGAATATGTACGTATTGGTGGAATTGGGGAATAACGATTACCGGAAACAAAAGATCGAGACCGGCCTTACTGAAGATGGCAAGACGGTGGTTTTATCCGGCTTGAACGTAGGTGACGAGATCGTAGCTACGGGAGCGTTTTATTTACTTGACGCACGCTAACGGATTATGAAAAGGATTATTTACTTGGCGATACATCGGCGAGGACTGATGTTCGTGTTATTTCTGTTCTTAGCGATCGTTGGTTATTATTCTTGGACGCGGTTGGCGATAGATGCTTATCCGGATATCGCCGATACCACCGTGCAAGTCGTGACGCAAGTTCCCGGATTGGCCGCCGAGGAGATCGAGCAACAAATCAGTATTCCGATCGAGCGGGCTATGAATGGTCTGCCGGGACTAAACGTAATGCGTAGCAAGAATACGTTTGGTTTATCTACGGTCGTATTGGTTTTTGATGATGGTATTGAGGATTATTGGGCCCGGCAACGTGTACAAGAGCGGTTGGTAGACGTGGAGCTTCCTTATAATGCGGTTCCCGGCTTAAATCCTTTGACTTCGCCGACGGGAGAGATCTTTCGTTATGTGGTGGAAAGTGACCGTTTAGACTTGAGGGAGTTGACCGATTTGCATAAATGGGTAATTATTCCGAGACTGAAACAGGTTACAGGTGTAGCGGATGTAAGTAATTACGGCGGTATCACTACCCAATATCAGATCGAGGTGAACCCTTATAAGATGGAGCAATATGACATTACCTTAGGGGATATTACGGAAAAGATAGAGAAGAATAACGTGAACGCCGGTGGTAGTATGTTAAGCCGGGGGGATTTGAGTTATGTGATCCGTGGAATCGGTCTGGTTAAGGACTTGGAAGACTTGGGGCATATCGTGATCAAGACCGTGAATGGTGTCCCGGTCTACTTGAATGATATCGGTAAACTGAAATACGGAAACTTGGAGCGTAAGGGCGTTTTAGGTTTTACGGACGATACCCGTGATTATTCCAATGGCGTGGAAGGCATCGTGCAAATGCTCAGGGGGGAGAATCCGTCCCGGGTGTTGGATGATGTGCATAAGGCGGTAGACGAACTAAATAACGAGACACTTCCCGAGGGAACCCGTATCCATCCGTTTATGGATCGTACGGATTTGGTTAATACGACCTTGCATACTGTATCGCATACGTTGTTCGAGGGGATGGTACTGGTTGTCTTAGTACTGATCTTATTCTTGGGGAGTTGGCGTGGCGCTTTGTTGGTGGCCTTAACCATTCCCTTGTCTCTATTGATTGCCTTTATCTTGATGCATGTTACGAATATTCCTGCGAACCTACTATCCTTAGGCGCTATAGACTTCGGTATTTTGGTAGACGGAGCGATCGTGATGATGGAGACGGTCTTGAAGAAAAGAGAACGGCATCCGGATGAGGTATTGACGGAAGATTCGATCTTGCGCCGTACGACTGAGGTGGCTCGCCCGATTTTTTTCTCTACATTAATTATTATAACGGCCTATCTTCCTTTGTTCGCTTTTGAGCATATTGAGAAAAAATTGTTTACGCCGATGGCTTATACCGTAGGGTATGCTTTGCTGGGCGCTTTGTGCGTGGCCTTGTTCTTGATTCCGGGATTGGCCTTTTATGCGTATCGTAAGCCGGGAAAGATTTACCATAATCGTTGGTTGGAGAAACTTTCCACGGCCTATCATTCACAAATTGTCCGATTGATGGAGAAGCCAAGACGGGTTATTGTACCGTTACTGGCGATATTGCTGGGAGCGGGGATTTTAAGTTATACCGTAGGAAAAGACTTCTTGCCTCCGTTGGATGAGGGGGCGATCTGGATACAGGTACAGCTTCCTCCGGGTATTTCCATTGAGAAATCTAAGGAGATGGGGGCGGAGCTTCGGAAGACTTTGAAAGAGTTTAAGGAAGTCTCATATGTAATGACCCAAGTAGGTCGCGATGATGAGGGGGCGGAAGCGTTCTCACTCTCCCATGTGGAGTGTGGCGTGGGATTGAAGCCCTATAGTACATGGGAGTTCGGTAAGACGAAAGCGGATTTGATCGAGGAGATGGCAGCTAAGTTGGAGACTATGCCCGGCTACTCGGTCGGTTTTTCACAGCCGATCATCGATATGGTGATGGATCAGATCGCCGGGGCTCATAGTGATTTGGCGCTGAAGATTTATAGCGATGATATTACGGAAAGTCGCCATATCGCGGATCAAGTCGCAAATGTGTTGAAGGAAATACCGGGTGCTGCCGACGTAGCGGTAGATCAAGAGCCTCCGTTGCCGCAATTGCAGATTATTGCGGATCGTGCCCGTATCGCCCAGTATGGCTTGAACGTGTCGGATGTGGCCGATTTGATTGAGTTAGCGATCGGTGGAGCTTCTATTTCCCAGATATTTGTCGGAAGTAAAAGTTATGACGTGATTTGTCGTTTCGATGACGCTAGTCGCAATTCTCCCGAACGTATCGGTAATCTATTGTTGACTACCGGTTCCGGAACGAAGATTCCTCTTTCGCAAGTAGCGGAGATTAAGATGACAACCGGTGCCAGTACGATTACCCGTGAGATGAATAAGCGGCACTTGACGGTACGGGTTAATTTACGTGGCGTGGACTTGACGGCGTTCTTGAATAAGGCGAATGCGTTGATTGATAAAGAGGTGAAATACGATCATGATTCCGTGCATTTGAAATGGGCCGGACAGTTTGAGAACCAGCATCGTGCGTATGCCCGTTTGGGGGCTGTGGTTCCTTTGGCGTTGGGACTGATGCTGCTTCTGTTGTTTGCGGCTTGCGGTAAATTCCGGCAGGCGGCTTTGATGATGAGTGTCGTTCCCTTGGCTTTGTTTGGTGGTATGTTGGCGTTGAATGTGCGGGGAATGACATTGAATGTTTCCTCGGCGGTTGGTTTTATTGCCTTGGTCGGTGTCGCTATCCAAAATGGCGTGATCATGATTTCCCATATCAATAACTTACGTACAAGGGAACGAGATTTGAAAGATGCGGTGATAACGGGAACTAAGCACCGTTTCCGTCCGATCTTGATGACGGCTACGGTTGCGGTCTTGGGATTGCTTCCTGCCTCTGTTAGTACAGGTATCGGTTCGGACGTGCAGCGTCCCTTGGCTACGGTAATCGTTTACGGGCTTTTATTTGCTACGGTAATCACGCTTTATGTACTTCCCGCTTTATACTACATGATCGAGAAACATTATGAGGGGAAGGATTTGATGCCGGTATCGGAGGAAAAAGAGCTGCACGCTTAATCCGGAGGTGGAATTAAAAAGATATACTATGTTTAGATTAGAAGATATGAAGAAATATATAATCCTGTCATTACTCTGCGGATGCTTATCCGTGAATGCCCAGACCATGGTTCCGCTTACGTATCGGCAATATATGGAGCGGGTTGCGGAAGGCAACCTTGAGTATGCGTCGGAGAAATTGAATGTGCCGGCCGCTAAGGCTGAGGTAACGGCGGCAAAGGTGTTTAACGATCCGAATCTTTCCGTGTCTTATTTCAATAATGAGAATAATTCCTTGCAAATGGGAGAAGGTGTTGAAGTAGAACTGAGCAAAACTTTCTCTTTTGGAAAACGGGGTGCGAATATCTCATTGGCACGTAGCGAGAGTGAGTTGACCGAGGCTTTGTTGGCCGATTATTTCCGGAATCTCCGGGCAGACGCTACGATTGCTTATATGGAAGCCTTGAAGCAACATGAGTTGTATAAAGTAAAGGAGAATGCCTATGAGAATATCCGGACATTGGCGGAGAGCGACAGTATCCGTTTCTCATTGGGGCAAATCCGTGAGGTGGATGCTACGCAGAGCCGGGTAGAGGCCGGGGTCTTACGAAACGAGTTGCTGCAAGCCGGAGCGGAATTAAAGAATGCTTTCTCGAACTTAAACTTCTTGACGGGGACTTTCAGTACGGATACTTTATTTCACCCAGAGGCTGAGTTACGTACGGAGCCTCGGGATTTTATCCTTGCCGACTTAATCACGGCGGCAAGCGAGGGGCGTACGGATTTGGTAGCTGCCTTAAAAAACAAGGAAGTGGCCGCTAGAGCCTTGAAAGTAGCTCGCCGGGAGCGGAATACGGATGTGGATTTGTCTATCGCCGTAAGCCGTAATGCCCGGGTTTATAATGAGGAAGCCCCGGCACCTCCTTTTACCGGAGTGACGGCAGGTATCGCTGTTCCTTTGAAATTCTCTAATTTCAATAAGGGGACGGTTCGTGCCGCTCGTTATCGGGAGCAACAAGCGGAAGCGCAATATAAGCAGGCTCTTTTGCAAGTACAGACGGAGGTGATGCAGGCATATCGTAATTATCAATCTTTCGCCGAGCAAGTTAATCATTATGAGGATGGGCTTTTAAGGCAAGCTCGTGAGGTGATGGATGGCAAGATTTACAGCTATAATAGGGGGGAAGTCTCTTTGTTGGAAGTCTTGGACGCCCAGCGTACTTACGATGAGGTACAAGCTCAGTATATTGAGACGCTGTTTAATTACAGCTCAGCCTTGGTCGAATTAGAACGTTCGGCGGGTATTTGGGATATTGAGATTTGATTTGCGCTATAATTCAGAAAAGTAACAAGGGATAAATTGTAAGACGCTTACATTTCTATCCCTTGTTATTTTATCTGAATAAATCCATCAGTTTATCCGGTGATTGCCTAGTATCGAATATCTGATAGATACGGATACAATCATATTCAACACTATAGATGATTTTATAATGTCCCTCGATCAAGGAACGATATTCTTTATTAAGTTGGAGTAGTGATAGTTCAATAAATCCTAAATAAGGATTAGTTATTAATAGTTCCGTTGCATGAGTGATCCGTTGCAACAATAAAAAAGCATAAGAATTATTACCCTCGTCATGGTAATCTCATCCATGCCTTTTATCAAGTCATAGAGATATTCTTTCCGTAAATTTAATTCCATCGTTGTCATAAGATTTGTTTTTTAGGTTTCTTAAACTAGACAAAGATAGCGTATATGTTTGGATATTATGTATTTTTGCATCTAAAAAATGAGCGCATGATATTCTACTTTACAGGGACAGGAAACTCCCGTTGGGTTGCGGAAGCGTTAGGGACGGCTTTCGATGAGCCGTTGGTTTCCATTGCCGATGCGTTGAATGAGGGTAAGAATGCTTATCCATTGGGGGAGAGGGAGAAAGTGTTTTTTGTGTTCCCTGTCCATTCTTGGGGGCCGGCTGTATTGGTGCCCCGCTTTATTTCCCGGTTGATCCTGTCCGGATATAAGGGGCAAGAGGTTTATTTCGTCTGTACTTGTGGTGATGATTGTGGATATACGGATCGGATCATGCGGAGCATCTTGGCGAGGCGGGGAATTGCCGTAACCGGAGGATTCTCTGTACAAATGCCGAACAATTATGTCTTGATGCCCGGCTTCGACGTGGATAGTAAGGAGGTAGAGACTGAAAAACTGAAAAAAGCACCGGAACGTGTAGACGAGATCGTAGAGGCGATCCGGCAGAAGAAAAATCTTTCTTTGTATTGTGCGGGAAGTGCCCCTCTTTTGAAGAGCTATATGGTCTATCCGTTATTTGCTCACTTCGCGATAGGCAGCAACCGATTTTATGCTACGGATACCTGTATCTCTTGCGGTATCTGTGCGAAGGTCTGTCCGACCGGTACGATTTCCCTGTCGGGTGACGGAAAACCGGAATGGGCTGATACTTGCGTTCAGTGCGTTGCCTGTATTCATCGTTGTCCGGTGCGTGCGATAGAATATGGGACGATCTCGTTGAAAAAGGGACGTTATCATCACCCTAAGTTTAAGTAATCAATAAATAGAATAGAGAAATGAAGCAATTTTGTATGATGGCGCTTGCCGGCCTTTTGGTGGTTGGTTGCCAAGAAGTTCCAAAAGGATATGTTATCAATGGTGAGGTAGAGAATATGCCCGACGGCAAGATTTACTTGAAGTCATTCCGTAATAAAATGTTCTTTGACGTGGATACAGCAGAGGTAAAAGACGGGAAATTCACCTTTAAGGGTGAGGTAGATCAGCCTTTACTTTTTGGTTTGGCAACCGAGAATATGAACTATCCGGTTCAGCTCTTCTTGGAGAATACGGATATGAATGTCAAGATCGGGAATGACGGGGAGACCATCACCGTACGGAACTCGCCGGTGAATGATGTCTTTCAAGAAAATGCGGAGAAGGTATTTGAGGAAGGGTATGATATTGACAGTTTGATTTCGAAATATCCGGATTCTCCGGCGGCGGCGTTCTATCTATATCGTTATTTTACCTACCAATTATCTTTGGATGATTTGAAGGCGACTCGTGCGAAGATTTCCCCGGCATTGGCGAATAGTCCTTATGTGAAGGACTTGGACGGTATTATCAAGCAATTAGAACACGTACAGATCGGACAAGTCGCTCCGGAGTTTTCCTTGCCGGATACTGCAGGAGTTTCTGTGTCATTGTCGGACTTTAGGGGAAAATATGTGTTATTGGATTTTTGGGCCTCTTGGTGTCCCCCGTGTCGCAAGGAAAACCCTAACGTGGTAAATGCCTTCCAGCAATATAAGGATAAGAACTTTACGATCGTAGGTATATCCTTGGACAAGGATAAGGCTAAATGGCAGAAAGCGATCGCAGACGATCATCTGACTTGGACTCACGTTTCCGACTTGAAATATTGGGATTCTGAGATCCCTGCTCTTTATGGGGTACGGGGTATTCCGGCAAATGTGTTATTGGATCCGAATGGGGTGATCATCGCTAAGAATATCACTGGAGAAGACTTACAGAATACCTTGAAGGAAGTGATTAAATAAGGATACGTTACTGCAAAGCCGTTGCAGTAGTATAAACAAAGGGAGTGTATTGGATTAAGCCTAATACACTCCCTTTTTTATGGATAAATTATGACTTTTCTTTATTTAAGCGGAATAAGGGTAAAGCCCCAGTTGTATTCCCGGTTTGCGGGTAATGTATAAGCTGGTTCCGGACGTGAACCCCAGCTATCATAACCTGCTACACCTTGTTGTTTCAAGTCGACGCAAACCTCAACGAAGTCGCGAGGCGTGATATCGTTGATATGATGCTGGCGACGTAATACGTTCTTTGCTGCGGCTTCATCATGATTCGCTACTTGCTCTGGTGTGAAATTACTCCATTGACGGGATAGGCCAGTCGCTTCCTCGTCATCGAAATCCTCTATGGAATTACGCAAAGCGTTAAAGCCAATCGTATTATCCGCTTGGATCAACAAGCCTTTCTTGCCGGTACTAAGTGATACCCAACGAGTGTCGGTATGATGACCGTTTTCCTGCGGGCGTACATATGGGAAATATAATTCCTCGGCTGTAGATTTATATAAGCCGACCATACTACCGGCGTTTCTATCCAAGTAGTTCTCAGCAGGTCCTCGTCCGAAATATTCCACTTGATTCATGCTTGCCGGTAAGCGGAAGCGAACACCGATACGGGGAACATTCAATTTGGAAGCCTCTTTACGGGCGGCGTCACGTCCCGGAGTGAAAGTTGCCGTGCGAGTAGATTCCGATACCTCGGTTTGGGCGGCATCCATATTCGTGGATGTGAAACGGGCGGCCACATTTACGGCTCCGCTTGGATAGATCGTATAATTAACAATGTATAGATTTCCTGCCGGCAATAAATAGTTCACGTTAACCACGGCGTTATTGCCGTCCATAGTGACGGTAGCGTCTGTCACGTTGAAGTTCTTGCTGCTTTCCTTCCAGACTTGCAAGCGTTTTGGCATACCGTTTCCGTAATCGTTATCGGTCGGCGCACGCCAGAAGTTCGGTTGGATACCGAAACCCTCGCTGAAATATTCCGTACCATCTACTTTATAAGAAGTAACGATTCCTGTCTTCCTGTTAAACACGAAGTTTACCTTTGAGGAGGATGCCGATAAGTTATCTCCATTGGTTGAAACCGTTAATTTAGGGCCGCTGATCTTAAACGCCTTCTTGGGGCTTTCGATCGGTAAGCGGAATTGATCGCAAGCGATTTCGTGTCCGATAGGGATTAACGGCTCTTTTTCTACGGTCGTTACGTTGAAGTTTACGAAATATTCCGTACCGGCTTGTGGCTTTAAGTTGCCTACGGGAACCGTAAATTCCTTAGAAGCTTGGGGTTCTATGTCCAAAGAGACTTTACCGGAGCGTACAACTTTATTATTGGCTGTTACGCTATAGTGGACCATATATTTCTTTAGGTTCGTGAAATAAAAACGGTTCGTGACGCGGAATAAACCGTTCGCTAAATCGATCGCCTCAAACCCGATATTTTGATGGGCGTATTTAACCTCTGCCATAGCGGGATGCGGGGTACGATCCGGGTTTACTATACCGTTGCAAAGGAAGTTTCCGTCACTAGGGGTGTTTACTCCATAGTCACCACCATAGGTATAATATTCACGTCCATTCTTATCTTTTTCCAAGATACCTTGGTCCACCCAGTCCCAGATGAATCCGCCTTGCAGGTTCGGGTATTTATAGATAGCTTTCCATTGATCCCATAAGTTGCCGGAAGAGTTTCCCATCGCATGTGAATACTCCGAAGGAGCTACCGGACGATCACTACCCTTACGCCCGATTTCCTCTAGCCATTCAGCGCTCGGGTATTGAGGTACGTACATATCCGTATTCCATTCCCAAAGGGCACGTTCATAGTTCACCGGACGATTCATGCTATTTATTTCCTTGTCTTTCAGATATAAATAAGTTTGATAGAAGTTGTATCCGTTTCCAGCCTCGTTTCCGAGTGACCAGAAAGTAACGCTCGGATAATTCTTGTTTCGTTCGTACATATTCATCGTACGGTCCATATGCGGGATCAGCCATTCCGGATTATTACCCAAAGTGCCGCCTTTTTTCAGACTGTAATACATACCGTGAGACTCGATATTCGCCTCATCGTAAACATACAATCCGTATTCGTCGCAGAGTTCATAGAATTTACGGTCTTGCGGATAGTGGCATAGGCGGACAGCGTTGATATTGTTTTGCTTCATCAGCTCGAAATCCTTACGCATGAGTTCCTCGGTTACGTAATGTCCGGTTTCCGGGTTATGCTCATGGATATTGACACCCTTGAACTTCACCGGTTGTCCGTTGAATAATAAGACCGTATAAGGTTTTCCGTTTTCCGCTACTTGGTCGATTTGCTTCATCTCGAACCGGCGGAAACCAACATTGAATGGAACTACCTCGATTACCTTACCCTCTTCTTTTATCGTCATCAATAATTTGTATAGATTCGGATGCTCGGCACTCCAAGGGGCTACGTTCTTTAAATCATACTCGAAAGATGCTGTTTGAGGACTTGCAGGACTTACCCATATATCATTAGCCTCGGAGGTCACAAGATTACCTTTTGCGTCCAAAAGCTCATATCCGACATTTAAGTTTTTTGTTTCTTGGGTATGATTCTTTAAGTCTACCGCCAGTTTGAAGATTCCGTTCGTATACGTATCGTCCAAGGTTGAGACGACACGGAAATCTTGAATACTGGCCTTGGGTTGAGACCAAAGGAATACGTCACGTTCGATACCGCTCATTCTCCAGAAATCCTGACATTCCAAATAAGAACCGGTGCTCCAACGGAATATCTTTAATGTAAGCACATTCTTTCCGGGTTGCAGGTATTTATTGATCAGGAACTCGGCGGGATTTTTGGAATCCTCGCTATAACCCACTTCTTTCCCGTTTAAATATACGTAAAGGCCGGATTTAGCTCCGCCGATGTGTAAATAAATATCCCGGTTATCCCAACTTGCGGGTATCTCGATGTCTCTGCGGTATACGCCAACCGGATTCGCTTCCGGCAATAATGGAGGTTGGGGATTTCTTGGTTTAAACTCGTAACCATGATTCGTATAAATGGCTACGCCATGTCCTTGTACTTCCCAGTTTCCGGGAACGGTTATATCATCCCATGAAGAGGTATTAACGGAAGGATCTGTGATATTTTGAGGAAGATCTTTGTAAGAGTCGACAAAGAAAAATTTCCAAGTACCGTTTAATAGGGAATAGTACGGGCTTTTCTCAAATCGAGAGGTGAGGGCGGTTTCCCGGTCCGCATAACTCATGAAGGAGCTTCTGGGTTTTTCCTTGTTTACGGCTACGACTTGAATGTCTTGCCAATAAGGTTTTACGGGTTGGGGTGAAGAACCGTCCGCATAAGCCATTCCGGAAATAAGGCAACCTAATGCTCCGGAAAGCATCATTTTTTTGATAGAGTTCATATTCATCGTATTTTATTTAGATTAGCACTGGGGAATTGAAAATTGAGAATTGAAAATTGAGAATTGAAAATTAGAAGTGACTCTACGTAATTTTCAATTCTCAATTCTCAATTTTCAATTATTTAGCTGCATAGTAAGAATATCCGTTAGCTACTTGCTGGAATGCTAAAACCCCAGATTGGCTTAACTCGACATTCATTTCTTTTCCGTCCGGTAGGTACATGACAACTTCGTCATTGCCATTGAATTTTAACAATTTTGTGCTTTCACCGTCAGCCTCTACATTCCAGCTTTGATCTGCTTCGTTGAAAACTAAGTCAAGCGCTTTCTCGTCGCCTTCCTTTTGGATATGGTATCCGTCAACTTTTGTTTCTACGGTATAAACGCCGTCTTTACCATCGATTGTTTTAACGTTACCTACATCTGCTACAGGATTACTTCCGCTCCAAAATTCGATAGAGTTGATCACAAGGACATCAGCCAAAGCGGAAATCTCGTAAACCGGGACAATCCAGAAAGCAATGAACACTAGCTCATTAACAAACTTACTGTCGATGCTTCTATTCCACGTTAAAAGTTTGTTTGTTAAACCAAAAGATCCTATACAGGACGAAAATAGGATACTACTTGCCACCGTAGTCGCTAGTAATAAAGTTAAGCTTTTCTTTTTCATAATTTAATAATTAGTTATTACAAGGGACGAAGATAACAACTTTTTCATGATAAATAGTGGTTATAAAGGAATAAATGGAATAAGTGCCTTAATATTAATCAAGCTTCTATTAAGTACGTAGTTCTGGCAGAACTCCGTTTATTACTAATATACACTAACTTCATG
>OAUM01000316.1_pt1 | contig 21324 bp, 17 predicted proteins | sample 1476281 | NCBI WGS metagenome assembly OAUM01 (sample SAMEA2580047, study PRJEB22360) | human gut metagenome | biome: human gut; feature: human-associated habitat; material: faeces | place: Denmark | collected 2008/2010
CAGGGCGGCCACGGACAGAACGGGGCGATCTGAAAAGAGCGACGAACGTCTACTCCCCCGCCACGCTCGCGCGCAGCTTGGCGGCGATGGGCTCGGATGCCAGCAGGAACACGAGCATGACCACGGAGCACGCCAGGCACACAATCCAGGTGCTCGCAAAGGAGCCCGTGGCATCGAACAGCACGCCCGAGACGATGGCGCCCACGGTGCCCAAGATTGCCTTGAAAGACAAGGGCATAGGCCTTATGGCCATGCCCGCAGGCTTGAAAGGCAAGGTTGGGCGCTACCGGTGGTCGGCGATATAGCCCAAAGCGACTGCCGCATAAGCCGCGGCGCCGAGCGGCAGCTCGGCATCGCTAAAGCGTGCCTTGGGATGGTGCTGAGCAAAATGCTCGTCCGTATCAGTCACGGCAGCGCCCACGGTAAAGTACGCACTCGGGATCTCGCTCGAGATCAACGCGAAGTCCTCGCTCGCCATGGCGTGGAACAGTGGCAAGAAGGCGGACTTGGGCAGCACCGCGCCCACGTAGCCAAGCGACGCCTGCGTCATGTCGTCATCGAGTACGAGCGGGGGAACATCCGAGAGCGTCTCGATAGTCGCCGGCGTACGATAGGTCGTGGCCACGCCTTTGACGACCTCCGCGATGCGGGTCTTGAGGTGCTCCATGAGCTCGACGTCGAAGCCACGCAGCGTTCCCTCGAGCACACAAGTGTCGGGGATGACATTTGCGGCCTGACCGCCGGCGAACTTGCCAACGGTCAGTGCGACCTCCTTGGCCGCCGGCACTTCGCGAGCGATGAGCTCCTGAAGCGCCAGGTGCACATGGACGCCGGCCGTGATGGGGTCGATGCAGATCTCGGGGCTCGAGCCATGGCCGCCCTTGCCCTGCAGCGTGATGCGAAAACCGTACACGCCCGAGAGCGCCGGGCTGCCGTAGAGCACCAGGCCAAGCGGCGATTGGCTGTTAACATGCATGGCAAAAGCCGCCTGAGGACGCGGGCTCTCGAGCAAGCCGTCGGCGATGGCGGCGCGGGCACCCTCAAAGGTCTCCTCGCCCGGCTGGAACAGCAGTTTGACGGTTGCATTGGCGTCGATAAGCTCGGCCTCGCGGGCCTTGAGCAGGCGTGCCGCACCAAGCAGCGCCGTCGCGTGCATATCGTGACCGCAAGCATGCATGCAGCCGTTCGTAGAGGCGAAAGGCTCGCCGGATTCTTCGGCAACGGGCAAGGCATCCATGTCGCCACGCAGCATGATGACCGTACCGGCCTGTTCGTCCGTGCAGACGCCATTGCCCTGGGCCGCGGCGGCACCGACGCCGACAAGGCCCACAACACAGGAACCATCGACGAGCGTGGCAAATGGGATGTCCATCTCGGTCAGGCGCGCTTGAATATACGCAGAGGTCTGTGGGAGGCTATTACCCAGCTCGGGCATCTGGTGTAAATCGTGTCGCCACGCAGCGAGCTCGTCTGCAAAAGCCTGAGCTTCTGCAACAAGACCGTCACCGATAGCGGCCTGCGCCGCCGCGGTGGCCTTGGGCGCTGATTGCGGTTGAAGATCGGACAAAGCTGGTGCCATAGATGCCCTCCAGTATCGTTTTTGCAGCAAGCACTTTGATAGCGTAAAGCGCAAGGTACTACTTTAAGTGCGAGGCATAAAAAATGCCGCCCCGGGAGGGCGGCGCAACAAGTTGTTTACAATTGCGGGCGCGGCTTTCGACGCAAAAAATCGAAGTGAGTCTCGCTCAAGATAATCGACAGGAAGATGAGCGCGAAGCCGGCGAGCAGGCGCGAGGTGAGCGCCTCCCCCATCAGCAGCACCGAGAACAGCACACCCGAAGGCGACTCCATCGAAAGGAGCAGCGAGCCCGTCGAGGCCGGGACATGCGCCAGGCCGACGTTTTGGATGAGCAGAGCCGCGCATGTGCAGCCCACCGAGAGAAACGCCATCGCACTGATAAAGCTCGGCGTCCACACGGACAGAGGCGCTTGGGTCTCGAATAGCAGCGACGTTGCCAGGCTCAGCACGCCGTTGCCCACAAACATCCAAAACGTGATGACGTTGATGTCCATTTTGCGACCGTACTTGGCAGTCACCGCCATCTGGATGGCGAAAAAAGCCGCACCCGCCAGCGTAATGACGTCACCAATGTTGAATTCAACGCTATCGAGTGCGACGAGGCCAATGCCCGCTAGGCACAGCAGCGCGGCACCCAAGTTGTAGCGCGTGAGCTTTTCGCCGCTCAGGAAATAGCTCGCAAACGGCACAAGGATGCAATACGTGCCCGTCAAAAAAGCATTCTTGCCCGCCGTAGTATGTGCCAGACCGACCGTCTGCAACGCATAGGCCGCCCACATGAGCACGCCCATACTCAGGCCAACGATCAGGTTGCGAGCGTTGAGGTGCGCGATGATGCGCTTGTGGAAGACGACAAACATGACCAACGCTGCGGGCAGAAAGCGCACGTAGAGCAGTTCAAACACCGGAATGGTGCCGAGTGCGTCCTTCATAGTGGTAAAGGAGTAGCCCCAGATGACCGCCACCGAAAGGAGCAGAACCTTCCAGAACAGCGGCGAGCGAGCGCCGGCGCCGCGGGAGGTGCCGCCCGCGCCCAGGTCCTCGCGAGCAACAGGGCTATCGGGCAAGTTTTCGATTTCGTTGGCAGCGTATTGGGCCATGGAACATCCTCACACTCAAACTGGGCGTGGTGTCCGCACGCGTATGGCTGCGTGCCGCCTCATGGTCAAATAAAAACGGGGCGCACCGGACCCCCGGCACGCCCCGCTACTGTATCAACAACCAAGCGGCACACGCAATTCACTACGCTAAAGCATCGGCAGAGCACACCTCGATGTTCCGGTAACGCCACGCTGTTGCGCTAGATTAATTTAGTACTCTCCAGCTTTTCGATGATCCAGTCGTTGGCTTTGATGACCGGGCGGCGGAAGACGACGCCCAGGGCCAGCGACGGAATCAGGTAGCTCGCCAAGATACCCAGCTCAATCCAGTACTCCATATGGTAGGCACCGGCCATGGCGGCGTGCATGGCGTTGATGCCGTGGGTAAACGGCAGGAACGGGTAGATCGCCTGGAACACGGGGCCGGTCATCTCGATGGGGAACGTACCGCCCGAACCGCCGACCTGCATGACCAGCAGCACGACGGCGAGGGCCTTGCCGATATCTCCAAACGATACCGTAAGCGTGTAGACGATATTGGAGAACACGAGACTCGCGACCCAGCCCGCCAGCACAAACTGCAGCGGGTCGTCGCACTGAATACCAAAGAACAGAATGTCGCCCGCGCACACGAGCGTTGCCTGCAGCAGAGCCAGACCGCCAAAGAACAGGTAGCGACCCAAGTAGATCTCGTGCAGGCGCACGGGGATGAGCTCGTTGATAAGCTCATCATCAACCGAGACCTTCATCATGGCCGCCAGTACGATCGAGCCGACCCATAGCGACAGAATCGTGTAGAACGGTGCCATGGCCGAACCGTAGTTGCGGATCGGATAGACCGGCTTGCGATCGAGCGCGACGGGGCCGGAAAGCGACACGGCCAGACCCTCGGGATCATTGCCGATCATCGTCTTGATCGTAGCGAGGTCATCCGACATCAAGGCGCCGTCGAGCTCGTCCTTAAACGCACTGATCTTGTCCGACGCCTCGCCCAGCTGATCAGAAGCCTTGTTGACCAGCTTTGCAGCCTTGGAGAGGCCCTTTGCCAGCGAACCGGATGCGTCGGTCAGGCCAGCAACAGCACTATCCAGATCGTTCGAAATACCGTTCAGCGAATCCAAAACGCCCGAGATGGTCTTCTTGAGCTCCTTTGCCTTGGCCGAAAACGTAGAGTCGTAGTCAGTCTTGGCGCCCGAGATACCAGCCTTGGCATCCGCGATTGCCTGATCGACCTCGGCACGCGACTTATTAACCTCTGCCATGCTGTCAGAGAGAGACTTCGCGGTGGCCGTCAAGTCCTTGGCGTTGTTGCGATACTCCACAGCAATCCTGCTCAGCGATGTTGCCACAGACTTGAGGCTGTCCTGGAGTTTTTCGTCAGTCACCTGATCGGCAAAGCTGCGGAGCTGGTCGGCCGTGGCGTCGATATCGTCGGCACGCGTGTTGAGCGCCGCCGCGGCATCGTTGAGCTGGGACACTGTAAGGTCGACATGTTGATTCGCGGCATCAAATGCCTTCGCAAGCTCGGCGGACACGTTGTCAAACGAGCCCGCGCTTCCGTCAATCGCGGCATTGATGGCGTCGTTGGCGTCCTTCAGCGCTTCCTTGGAATCGCTAATACCGCTCTTGACATGCTCCATCAGCTGCTTCGTTGACTCATCGACCGTGCCCGTCTGCTTGAGCATGCCGCTCGCCGACGTCAGCGAATCGGACGTGGAGCTCAAAATGCCCGCAAGCGACGTTGCGCTGGCCTGAACGTCCTGCAGGTCCTGGACCGAATCGCCGAGCGTCGAGGACAGGTTGGCGATAAAGTTGCTGACCTGGTCGGTGCTCATGTAATCGAGCAGGCTGGACACCGTCTTAAGACCGATGCTCGTAATGGTCTCGGTAAAAGTTTCGTTAACCTTGCTTTGAACGGCGCTCGAACCCTTCTCGGTCACGATCTGCGCGATGGCGTTGGCTTTCTGGTTCTCATAGAACTCGATATCAGCGTGTTTCACGTCGGTCGAGAAAAGCGTCATCATGTCAGCGCTAAACGTTTTGGGGATAACGACGGCAGCATAGTACGCGCCCGACTTAACGCCCTCGATAGCCTTTTCGCGATTGTTGAGCACAACCCAATCGAAGCTCTCGTTGCCGCGCAGGGTGGCGGTTACGTTTTCGCCCACATTGACCTCGACGGGAATCAAATCGCTCTCGTAACCCTCATCGGTGTTGACCACGGCGATCTTAAGATTGCCGGTGTTGCCGTACGGATCCCAGCTGCCGGCGATGTTAAACCACGCGTACAGACACGGTACGATAATGAGGCCCATCACGACAACCAAGCCGATCACGGAGCGAGACACGTTTTGGACATCGCGCCTAAACAGATGCAGGATGTTCTTCATTTATGCCTCACCTCCTTTGGAGTGCTTGCCAAGCGCGGTGGTATCTCCATCATTTGTGGCTGTGCTGTCGCTGCCCTGAGATTTATGGTGCGAGCCTATATGCGGCAAGCGGCCCGTGGACTGATCGCAGCCCTTGGCACCACGCTCGCTGGCGTTGAGGCCAAACATGTGGCGGGCGGCAGGAATGGCGGCCGTGTGTTCGCGCATCTCGCGACGCAGGTCCTCATCCGAAAGCGCCGAGATGCGCATCTGGGTATTGAGGCTCGCGCGGATATATTCGATATTGATAAGCCAGCCGCAGATGGCAATAACCGAGATGATCCAAATAACAAGCAGGATGATCTTGCCGTTATTGTCGATATCGAGAACCGTCGACAGGACAAAGAGCAGGACCTGAACGCCCACCACGGCGGCAAAACCGCCCTTGATGTAGTACGGGTAGCGATGTTCAAAGGCGACCGCATGATCGAGCAGTTCGCGACGGTACGAATCGGAATCGAGCATGACACGCATGGCCGTGCGCAGCGAGTAGCGCTGGCGCGGCAGGTCGTTGGACTCGCAAATCATCATACCGGTCGTGGAAAGCTGTTTATCAAAGAGCAGGCTAAGGTTGAGCAGCAGCGGACGCAGCTGCAGGCCGATAAAGAGCGCCACGATCAAGAACACGCCCAGAATGCACAGGTTAAACAGGTAGTTGAACGAATACATACCGCCGACCGTCTCGCGCAGCAGATTGATGCCGTAGGTAAAGGGCAGCAGCGGGTGCAGCCACTGGAAGAAGCCGGGCATCATCTCGATGGGGTACATGCCCGACGAACCCGGGATCTGCACGATGACGAGAATGACGCCGATAGCCTTGCCGATATGCTTAAACGTGGTGGACAGCGCATAGATGATATTGACGTAGGTGAACGAGATGGCGATGCCGCCCAGCACGAACAGCAACGGGTTGACGCACTGTACGCCAATAACCAGATCACCCACCGTAACGATGATGGCCTGCAATGCGCCCAGGATCACCATGAGCAACCAGCGGCCAAAGTAGCCTTGGCGCGCCGTAAAGCTGCCAACACCTTCACGGTCGACCTCGAGCTTGTAAATGGCGATGAGCACATAGCCGCCCACCCAAAGCGCCAGATTGGTGTAGAAGGGAGCGATGCCCGAGCCAAAGCTCTTGACCGGATAGATTGACTTGGACGTCAACTCAACCGGAGACGCCATGAAATCTGCCACGTCATTGACATCGACGCCCATCAGATCGGCCAGCTCGCCCATGGACTCGGAGGTCTGCAGCGCCGCGATGTCATTGGCGGCGGTTGCAAGCTTGTCCTGGACCTTGGCAAGCGAGGAATCGGTCTGGGACAGCGTGGTCTTGGCCTGGCCGAGCGTAGCGCTAAGCTGCGCCAACGTGCCGCGCGCATTTGCAAGTGTAGGTGTCATACCCGAGACGATACCGGTCAGGTCGCCCGAAACGGCAGCAAAAGAGTCGAGCGCGCTCGAGGCCTTCGGCAGCGCGTTTTGACCCAGGTCCGTCTGGGCCTGGCCAAGGTTGGTCGCACCGGTCTGAATTGCGTTATTGATAGCGTCGCTGGCACCCGAGACAGCCGCGGCGTCATTCGCCATGGCGCTCGACTGCGCAGACAGACCGTCCTTGATGCTCTGAAGCTTTTCATTCTGCTCTCGAAGCAAATCGATGGTCGATACAATGCGCGCGTCAATTTCCTCGGAACCTGTCGACGTGTCATTGGCGAGAATCTCTAAGTGCCCGATAACGGCCTTATTGTGGTCGATCGTCGCTTGGAGAGACTCGAGCGAGTTGTCGATACGGGTGGTCGTAGATGTGACCGTGCCCGTCAGCTTGCCGATGGCAGCGTTCGCGGAGGCCGACGTCTTGGTAAGCGCAAGGCTGCCTTCCGAGAGCGCCTTGGAGAGCGAGGCGATAGAGTTGCCCGCCGTGGTGCGAGCTTCGCCCAGCAGGTCGTTACCCTGAGAGATCGCCTGCGTCAGTGACGGCGCCTGACCCTGCAGGCCGGCAAGTGCCGCATCGGCCGAGGCGATGGCGCCACTCGTCTTATCGATGGCGGCATTCATGTCGCCAATCGAATCGCGCACCTCGCCCAAGGTATCGGATGCCTCGGAGACAGAACTTGCCAACGAATCCTGAGTCTGGGTTGCCTTGTCCTTTAAATCGACTCCGACATCCTTGGCAATACTGGCAACGGTCTCGCCCACCGTGGAGACAAATTCCGAGTTGATCTGCTTCTCGATGGTACTTGCACCGGTGTCGGTAACCTTGGGTGCAATGGCGCTCTTCTTCTCATTGACGTAGTACGTAAGCTTGGGCTGATGGTAGTTGCCGTCGAGCATCGAAACCAGGTTATCCGAGAAGTTCTTGGGGATTACGATGGCCGCATAGTACTCACCACTCTCGACGCCCTCCTTGGCATCGGCCGCCGAATCGACGAAGGTCCAGCCCAGCTGATCGTTCTCCTTGAGCTGATCGACGACCTGGTCGCCCGCGTTGAGATCGCCCACCAGGTCGTTCTGAGTGCCCTGATCGTTGTTGGCGATGGCAATCTTGATGCCCTGAGTATTTCCGTACGGATCCCAGTTTGCCACGATGTTGTACCAGGCATACAGTGAGGGAATAACGCACACGCCGAGGGTAACCACCAAGGCAACGGGGTTCACAAGCAGTCGCTTAATGTCGCGCTTAAATATCGCAAAGGAGACCTTTGCATTGGATAGTTTGCTGCCGAGACTCACGCTTGGACCATCCATCCTGTCGTTGAATCGAATCGTACTATCGATAACCATTGTACGTAGGCGCTTTAGCGTCTCAGTGCACAATGGTATTGAGTTTTGCGGGTAGCAATATACTACGAAGACTAATTAACGTACAGTTGTACAGTATCTTAAATTTCAGCAGGTCACAAAACCACAACCCCGACAAATAATTGATCCCTTGGGGACGGAGGAATCATTCAAAAGGAAACGAGAGTGGAAAATCTCCCACTTCAAGCCCGCATTCGAGCCAAAAGTGGGAGATTATCCACTCTCGTTCTAATCTAGTTACGGTGCCGTATCCCCGAACTACATCAAGTTGCAAACAGCCGCCGCGAAGGCTACGGGGTCCTCGGGGAGGATGCCCTCGACCAGCAGAGCCTGGTCATAGAGCAGACCGGAGTACTGCTTGATCTTGTCGGCGTCGCCTGCCTTCTGGGCAGCGACAAGCTTGTCAAAGACCGGGTGCTTGGCGTTGAGCTCGAGCACGCGCTGGCTCTTGGGCATGCCGTCGGGCGCGCCCTCGGGTCCCTTCTGGAGCACCTTCTCCATCTCGAGCGAAAGCGGGCCCTCGGTGGTGATGCAAGCGGGGGCATCGGTCAAGCGCGCGGAAACGGCAACTTTCTCGACCTTGTCACCGAGTGCCTCCTTCATAGCGCTAAAGAGGTCCTCGTTCTCCTTGGTGGCGTCCTCGGCCTCCTTCTTCTCATCCTCGGTCGCCAGGTCAAGATCACCGGTCGCGACGTTCTTGAGCTCCAGATGACGATCCTCGACCTCGGGCTCGGCACCGTCGGCCACAGCCTTTTCGGCAGCCTCGCGAGCTGCGTCGTCCTCGTAGATCTTGGGCATATCGGCGGCAACGTACTCACGCATAGCCTGGAACGTGAACTCATCCACATCCTGCGTCAGCAGCAGCACGTCATAGCCGCGGTCGAGCACGCCCTTTACCACGGGCATCTTGGCCAAGCGCTCACGCGAGTCGCCGGCGGCGTAGTAGATGGCCTTCTGATCCTCGGGCATGCCCTTGGCATACTCGGCCAGGGTAATCATCTTCTGTTCCTTGGCAGACCAGAACAGCAACAGGTCGGCGAGCTCATCGGCCTTCATGCCATAGCTCGAGTAGATGCCGTACTTGAGGCCGCGGCCAAAGTTCTCAAAGAACTTCTCGTAGGCCTCGCGGTCGTTGTCACGCATATCCTCAAGGTCGGCGGTGATCTTCTTTTCCACACGCTTGGCGATGGCCTTGAGCTGACGGTTCTGCTGCAGCGTCTCACGCGAGATGTTGAGCGACACGTCGGCGGAATCCACGACGCCGCGGACAAAGTTGTAGTAGTCGGGCAGCAGGTCGTCGCACTTCTCCATGATCAGGACATTGGAGCTGTAGAGCGCCAGGCCCTTCTCGTAATCCTTGCTGTACAGATCGAACGGCGCGCGGCCCGGCACAAACAGCAGGGCGTCATACTCGAGCGTGCCCTCGGCGTGGAAGCTGATGGTGCGCGCAGGATCGTCAAAGTCGTGGAACGTGGACTTGTAGAACTCGTCGTAGTCCTTCTGCTCGACATCGGAGCTGCGCTTCTTCCAGATCGGTGTCATGGAATTGACGGTCTCGAGCTCCTGGTAGTCCTCGTACTCGGGCTTGTAATCGTCGCCGGCGTCCTCGGGCTTGGGTTTCTGGCGGCTCTTGGACACCATCATCTGAATCGGGTAGCGCACATAGTTGCTGTACTGCTGAATCAGGCTCTTGAGACCCCACTCGGTCAGGAAGCGATCGTAGGTCTCGGCCTCGCCGTCGGCATCGAGCTTCTCGTTCTCGCGCAGCGTCAGGATGACATCGGTACCGTGCTCGGCGCGCTCGCCGTCCTCGATGGTGTAGCCCTCAAGACCGTCGGATTCCCACACATGGGCGACATCCTCGCCATAGGCGCGGCTGACGACCTTCACATGGCTGGCGACCATAAAAGCCGAGTAGAAGCCCACGCCAAACTGACCGATGATGTCGACATCGGAGCCCTGCTGCTCGGCGTTCTCGGTCTTAAACTCCTCGGAGCCGGAATGGGCGATGGTGCCCAGATTGCGCTCCAGCTCCTCGGCGGTCATGCCAATGCCGTTATCCGAGATGGTAATGGTGCGGGCGTCTTTATCAAAGGAGACGCGAATGGCCAGGTCGCCCTGGTCGATCTTGACGCTCGGGTCCTGCAGGCTCTTAAAGTTGAGCTTGTCGACGGCGTCGCTCGCGTTAGAGATAAGCTCGCGCAGGAAGATTTCTTTATTGGTGTAGATGGAGTTGATCATGAGGTCGAGCAGTTTTTTGCTCTCGGTCTTAAATTGACGCATGTGCAGTCCTTTCGCGCTACCCCTGTCCGCAAAAACGGCCCGGTCGCCCGAGCCGCATCGCAGACCTGCTATGTTCAGACTTAGATTTTATAACCCATTAACGCGCATATATACATACGGAATCGAAAAACTGTATGTCCGAGCGCTCCAATGCGTCAATTGCCAAGGAGTGTCCCCAACTGCCGGCAGAAAAGGAACGTCCCTATCTGCCATCTACGCGCTTGGCCATCCAGACATGGGGCTGGCCCTCGTCTTCGTAATCTACCGGGGCAATTTGCGTGTAGCCCGCCTTTGCATAGAGCGGCAACACGTATTCCTGCGCATGCAGCTTAATAAGCTTAGCGCCGGCATCGCGTGCACACGAAGCACTGGCCTCGACGATCGCACTCGCCAGTCCGCGACGACGCATAGCCGGTAGCACGGCGACGCGCCCCATAATGTAGGTCTCCCCCGCCGCAACGCCTTCGTCCATGTCGCATGCCGGCAACACCTGGGCCTCTGCGTCAGCCACGCGCTCAAGCTCCTCGGGAAACACGCGCGAGCAACCGGCAAGCTCGCCGTCTACATAGAGCGTCACATGAATGCAGTTCTGATCCTCGTCGATAGCGTCGAACTCATTCTCGTAGCCCTGCTCGTCCATAAAAACGACGCGGCGCACCAACGCCGCGTCATCAAAGCATCCCGTCTTAAGTTGGATATCCATGGCTGCCCTTTCATTCAATGCGAACGTTAGGGACAGATTTTAACGAAAATGAGCTCCGCGCACGCTAAACTTCGCGCGAGCCTTCGCCAGGCAATCGTAATGACCCACGTTATGGGCATCGCTCGCGATGAAGCTGTACAGGTTCTGATCGAACAGGCGCTGTGCCGGCTTTTTCTCGCGACCAAAGCGACCGCCGGCAATAAAGTCCGCCGAAGCCTGCAGCTTGCAGCCCATATCGACCAGGCGCTCCGCCACGCTTACATCCTTTTGAACCGCACGATAGCGCTCAGGATGAGCGATGATCACCTGGTAGCCACGGCACTGCAAATCGTAAATCGTGTTCTCGTACTCTCTAAACGCATACGCATCGGCATGCGTCGAAAGCTCGAGCAGAAACTCGTTGGTTCCATCAAAATGCAAGTGCTCCGCGGCATCGATACCAAGCTCAACGAGCTTTCGATGGTTGACCTCGAAGCCCATCTGGAGCGGAAAACCGTCAGCGTTATCACGCAGCAGCTCAAAGGCATCCCACATCTTGTCGTAATCAAAATAGGGATCACGGCAGTGAGGAGTGCAAACGATCCTGGTTACACCGGCCCGCTTGGCAGCCTCGAGCATCGCCAAGCTCTCATCAAGATCGGCGGCGCCGTCGTCTACACCCGGCAAGATATGGCAATGAATGTCACGCATAGGTCAGCCTTAATCAACTAAACGTTTGCTCGGTTGGTGAAGATGCCCTTTTTGGAAGTGCCCTGATCGTCGGAGCCCTTCTTAACCTTCTTACCGTCCTTGGTATAGTAAGAATAGTAGTACTCGCTGGTCTCGGTCTCACAGTAATTCATGACGGTACCGATGAGCTTGACCTTTTCGGACTTCTTAAGCTGACCGATGGCGTTGAGCGCCTCCTCGCGCTTGGTGAAGTCCTCGCGCACCACGAACAGCGTGCCGTCGGTCAGACTTGCGATCTCGGCAGCATCGATGAAGGTGCCGACCGGGGGAGCATCAAAGATGACGTACTGGAACTTGGCGGACAGTGCCTTTACCAACTTGGCAAAGCGGTGAGAGACGATGATGTCAGCAGGATTGGGAATGTGCGGCTCGGCATCGAGGAAGTAGAAGTTCTTCTGACCCGTCTCGACAATTGCCTGGTCAATGGAGATCTGCTCGGAAAGGACCGCATAGAGTCCGCCGCGGGAGCGGACGCCGAGCATATCGGCAAGGGACCTGCGACGCATATCAGCCTCGACCAGCAGGACGCTCTTGCCGCTGGTGGCGATAGCCTGGGCAAGGTTGATGGAAACCGTAGACTTGCCCTCGTTGGGAATCGAGGACGTAACGGTGATGGTGCGAATGGGGTCGTCCACGCTCGCAAAGCGGATGTTGGCCAGAAGGGTCTTGGCGGCATTCTGTACAACGAGCTTATCGGTGTTCTTTGCCTTAGCCATGCCTATTTACCACCTTTCATAGCCGGAATTCGGCCAACAACGGGAATGCCCAGGAGCTCTTCTGCCTCTTCGGCACCGCGGATGCGGGTGTTGAGCATGTCTGCCAAAACGACATAGGCAACTGCGATAAAGATGCCCGCGAGGAACGCGACAGCAACGTACAGCATACGCTTGGGACCACTGGGGGATTCGGGGGTCTTAGCCTTATCGATAACGTTGATGCTCTGAGCGGCACCGACGTTCTGGGCGACCGTGCTCACCGAGCTGGCCATGGCCCTTGCCACCTCTGCCGTCTCCTCGGCATCGGTGCCCGTCACCGAAAGCGTGATGACGCGCGTCGTGGTCTCGGAGGAAACGGAAATCTTGTAGTCGTCCAGATCGGCGAGGCCCAGATCCTTGGCAGCACCACCCTTAACGCTATCGCTATCGAGCAGCGTGGCGATATCGTTGGAAAGCATCTGGCTCGCCGAAAGATCGGTGTAGCTCATTTGACTGCTATCGTCGGTCTTGGCGAGAACGTACATGCTCGTCGTGGCGGTGTAGGTGTTGTCCATCATGGTGAAGGACACGATGCCCATGGCGACCGCGCAAATCACCGGAAGGGCGATGACCAGCTTGAGGTGCTTTTTAAGCAGCTGGAACAGTTCGAGAAGGGTCATGCAGCTTGCCTTTCATTTCCCTAGTTCATATCGACAAAACTGCTCGTATCATATCGCATCTTTCTGCCAAGTCCGAACTCTATACATAAGATACAGCACAAACGGCAATGTTGCGCAATAATAACGCCGCATCGGCAACCCCGGTGCGGCGTCAAAACAACACGTTTGCTGCATTGCTACGCAAATGATTCGTCCTGCTGTACGGGAAACGTCACCGTGATGGTAGTCCCCACACCCAGCTCGCTCGATAGGTCGAGCGAAGCATGGTGATACACGGCGGCATGCTTAACGATGGCCAGACCCAAGCCTGTTCCGCCACGTGCCTTGGAGCGGCTCTTGTCCACGCGATAGAAGCGCTCGAACACCTTGCCCTGCTCCTCGGGCGCGATGCCGATACCTGTATCGGCAACCGTCAGGTACGGATGGCCCTCATCATTGGTCCCACATCGAAGCGTAACCGTGCCACCGGGCTGGTTATAGCGAATAGCGTTACTGGCCAGGTTATAAATCAGCTCGTCGATCAGGCGTGGCACACCTTCGACCACAACGGGCTTCGTCTTGCGCACGATGGTCACGTCCGACTGTCGGGCGACCTGCTCAAGGCGCTGCTCCACCGTCGTAATAGCGCGCGAGAGCTCAATGGGTTCCGTAGAACCAATAGGCACTGCCTCGCCCTCGGTCGCGCGCTCGGCCTCGTCCAGGTTAGACAACGTCAAGATGTCGTTTACCAGCGCTGCTAGACGGCCCGCCTCGCGATAGATTCGACCGCCAAAGTTGCGCAGGTCATCCTCGCCCTCAACCATGCCTTTTGCAATAAGCTCGGCGTAGCCCGAAATCGCGGTAAGCGGGGTCTTGAGCTCATGAGTGATATTGGCCGTGAACTCGCGACGCATGCGGTCGTTATCGGCCAGCACCGCCATCTGGCGTTTAAGCTCCTGGCGCTGCGACTCAATGCGTTCGAGCATGGGAACCATCTCGGTGTAGGCATGTTCATAGCTACGGCGCGGGTGGTCCAAATCGACCTCCTGCAGCGGCGCAATGATGGCACGGGATTCGCGGCGCGCAAGGAAAAACGAAAGCACCGCGCCCGCCGCCGCGATAAGCAGCATCGGCGCCACCAGCGAAAGCAAAATCGCCGCGACGCCAGGCTGGGCTTGCGCCAAACGAACGACCTGACCGTTATCAAGGGCGACGGCGCGATATAGCATAATCTCGTCGAGCGTGGCGCTCGAGCGCTCCGCGGAGCCCGAACCGCTCTCAAGGGCCTCAACGACCTCGGGGCGATCGCCATGGTTGGGCAACATGGAAGGAGACGCCTCGTTGTCGTAGGCGACCGATCCATCCCTGTTGATCAGCGTGATACGAAGGTCCTCGCGATCGAGGCTTCGCAAAAATGCGATGGGTTCCTTCTGCTCGTTTAAGGCGGCGGCAATAAGCTCGGTTTCTTGCGAAAGGTTGGCACTCGTGGCATCTGCCAAGGTGTTTTGCACAAAGAACGCACCCAACACCGTAAACGCCAAAATGACGGACATTGCGCAGACAAATATCGTCGCAAACACGCGATGCGAGAGCGTGTGTTTTCCCTGAGGGGCAAAGACCACGGGCTACTCCTCCGTTGCGGCGTCCGCAATGCCGGCATCTTCGGTATCGCCACCAGCGGAAGGCTCGGCCAGACGATAGCCCACGCCGCGCACTGTCTCGATAGCGCTGGCACGCTCGCCGAGCTTTTGGCGAAGCGTCTGTACGTGAACGTCGACGGTACGCGAGCCGCCATCGAAGTCCCAGCCCCACACGCTCTGCAGCAGCGACTCGCGAGTAAAGACCACACCGGGTTTGCGCATAAGATACTCGAGCAAATCGAACTCGCGCAAAGTAAGCTTGAGTGGCTCACCGGCAACGGTCACCTCGCGATGGCTGGGCGAAAGCACGATATCGCCCACGCTGAGCACATCACTCACCTGCTTGACCATACCGCCGCGGCGCAGCAGCGCACGGCAACGGCTGGCAAGCTCCATGAGCGAAAACGGCTTAGTCAGATAATCGTCGGCACCGCCATCGAGCGCCATCACCTTATCGAGCTCGGTATCTTTGGCGGTGAGCATCATGATGGGCACCGTCGCCGTCAGGCGGTCGGCGCGCAGGCGACGCATAATTGCCAAACCGTCGGTATCGGGCAGCATGATGTCGAGCAGGACGGCATCGGGTACCCGTCGCGCCACGGCGGCCTTAAACTCGCCATCGCACGAAAAGCCTTCGGCCTCGATTCCCTGCTTGCGCAGTGCATAGACCGTCAAATCCCTGATGTTGTCATCGTCCTCGACGTAATAGATCATGTTGAACCCCTTTGCGGCCGGCATGACCGCATCTTAACCCTAAAGGTACCTTTACTAGATGGTATCAGCCAAAACGTCCCGTTAAATAATCCGCCGTGCGCGGGTCGGTGGGATTTTTGAAGAGCTGAGCGGTGGGTGCGTGCTCCACCAACTCACCCAGCAAGAAAAACGCGACCGAGTCGGAGATGCGCGCCGCCTGCTGCATATTGTGCGTAACGACCACGAGCGTACAGGTCTCTTTGAGCTCGCAGGCCAGCTGCTCAACCACCAGCGTCGACACGGGATCGAGAGCGCTCGTGGGCTCGTCCATCAGCAGAATATCGGGCTGCACGGCAAGCGCGCGGGCGATGCACAGACGCTGCTGCTGCCCGCCCGAAAGGCCCAGCCCCGACTCCTTGAGTTTGTCCTTGACCTCATCCCATAGCGCAGCGCGACGAAGAGAGTCCTCGACCAACTCATCCAGAACGGCGCGGTCGCGCACGCCCATGCCGCGTGGACCATACGCGACGTTGTCGTAGATGCTCATGGGAAACGGGTTGGGGCGCTGGAACACCATGCCCACGCGCTGGCGCAGGCGGCAGATGTCGTAGTCGCCCAGGATATCCTGGCCGTCGAGCGCGATCTTACCCTCGATGCGGCAGTCCTTGATGTCGTCGTTCATGCGGTTAAAGCAACGCAGCAGCGTCGACTTGCCGCAGCCCGAAGGACCGATAAACGAGGTGATCTGCTTGTCGCGAATCTTGATGGATACGTCCTTGAGCGCGTGGTGGTCGCCATAGAACAGATCGAGGCCCTCGACGTCGATGCGCGTCGACGAGGCGGCAAGATCCTGCGCCGTGGGACGAGTCGCGTCCCCGACTTCGCGCTCGTGCGCAGCCTCGGCTTGCGCCTCCATTAGCTCCTCGAGCTCCGTGGGCTCCATAGCCGCAGCAGCCGTCATACCGCATACCTCCACATCGATATCAATTCAGCAGTATCGATAGTAGAAATCGCGGCTCATATGCACGTGAGCGCATTGTCAGGTGTTTGTAAGGGCGCCTACGCTACGCGGCAGGCAGCTCGATGGTAAAGACGGTATGCTCGGGCGTCGATTCGCACGCGATGGTACCGCCATGCGCGCATACAATCTCCTTGGCGATGGCGAGGCCCAGCCCAGCACCGCCGCGATTGGTCGCACGCGCTGCATCCAGGCGATAAAACTTCTCAAAGATCACCTTGAGCTTAGCCGCGGGAATCGGGTCACCATGGTTAATAAAGCGCACGCGCACGCCGCCGTCATCTTGGCGTCGGGCCTCGATCGTAATGGTCGAGCCTTCGTAACTATAGGCGACGGCGTTTTTCATGATGTTGTTAAACACGCGGGCCATCTTGTCGCCATCCACGAGCACCGTCAGGTCCTCGTAAATATCAACTTGGACTTCCTTATGCTGCTCGTTGAGGATGGGATAGAACTCGTCAGCCACCTGAGCCAGCAGCAACCCCAGATCAACATAGCCGCGCGTGAGCACGATATCGTGGAAGTCAAAGCGCGTGATATCGAAGAACTCTTCGATGAGCGCATCGAGCCGGTGCGCCTTGTCGAGAGCCACGCCCGTAAAGTGCACACGTTGCTCAACCGGCAGCTCAGGAGCCTCTTGCAGCAGCGAAAGATAGCCCACCACACTGGCAAGCGGGGTGCGTAGGTCATGTGCCAAGTACGTGACCAGATCGTCCTTGCGATGCGACTCGTCACGCAGGGCCAGCTGGACTTTGCGCTCGCGATCGCGCACACGGTTGAGCACACCCTCGACCTCCAGGAAGTCGCCGTCGATGTTGTCCCACGCGTCGGGATGATCGATCAGGCGATCCTGAATACGGGCGGCAAGCACGCGGTCGGAATGCTGCTCACCCTGCTCATAGCCCTGGTAGTACAGAGCGCGGCCGCAAAAGAACAGAACGCACACGGCGAGCGCCAAGACAAAGCCAAGCATGTTGAATACAAAGCCGGCATCGAACAGCACCGGTCTCTCAATGCCACCGAGTGCCATGGCGCCGATCGCCAGCGTCATGACCCACGCGGCACCGCCGATCACCACGCAACGACGCACGATTTCAAAGCGATCGATCAGCAAGAAGCCGATGAGTAGCACCGCCAAGATACCGGCGATGCTATCAATGCCGATCAGCAGCAGACTCAGCAAAAAGAGCAGCACCGTCGCAAGCGCGCGATTATCGACGACCGCCCTCACGTATTCAAAGAGCCGATCGGGCACCTCAAACGCCTGCTTATCGTCTTTTGTCATGTCCATGTCCTCGCAAACAAAGGTGTTATTCGATGATGTAGCCGACGCCCCAAACGTTTTTGATAAAACGCGGCTTCTGAGCGTCGTCACCGATCTTTTCGCGCAGGTGACGAATGTGCACCATCACCGTATTGTTGGAGCCGGGCATAAAGTCCTCGTTCCACACCGCGCGGAACAGGTCCTCCACGGGCACCACGCTGCCGCGATGCTCGGCCAGATACAGCAAGATGGAATACTCGATGGGCGTGAGGCTCACCGGCGCACCGTCCACCGTCACGGAGCGAGCGTCACGGTTGATCTCGAGGCCGTCGAGCTGGAGGGTCGGCGACTCGGTCGCCTGCGCGCGGCTGCCGTAGCTGGTGTAGCGGCGCAGCTGAGCATGAACGCGCGCGATGAGCTCCAGCGGGCGGAACGGCTTGACCACGTAATCGTCCGCGCCAAGCGAAAGACCCTCAATCTTATCCTGCTGGGCATCGCGTGCCGTCAACATAATTACGGGATAGGTATGGCCAGCACGGATGGTACGCAGCAGCTCAAAGCCGTCGATATCGGGCAGCATGACATCGAGCAGTGCCAGGTCAAACTCTTGCTCCAGAATTGCCTTGGCCGCATCGGCCCCGCTGTAGGCGATCTGGACGTCAAAGCCCTCCTTTGTAAGGTAGATACCAACCAGGTCGGCGATGGCCTTCTCGTCATCAACTACCAGTATGCGCTCGTTCATGCGTGCTCCTCTCGCGCTCCATTATGCCCGAGGCGGCGCCCGCCACACACAACAAGCGCGGGCGATTAAGTCGACCTTAAGCACCCTTGCGCCCGTTCGAGCACGAATGCGGGCCATGCGCGCACGCAACGATCGTCGTCGCCGGCAAACGATATACTCTAGTGCCAGAAGAGACCATCCCGTCGAAAGCGAAACCTGTGAAGTCCCTCACCTCTTTTGCAAAGCGCTCCGCCCAGCTTGTCGCCGGCTTTGCCTGCGCCATCGCCCTTGTTGCCGGCGTGCCCGCTGTTGCCGGCGCCCAAGTGCTCACGACCGACGACGTCTGCGGCAAGACCGCCGACGCCCGCGGCATCACGACAGAAAACCTGCCCGATATCGAGGCAACGAATGCCCTTGTTATGGGCAAGGACGGCACCGTCTACTATGGACGCGGCGCCGATGAACAGGTCAAGATCGCCTCGATCACCAAGGTCATGACCGCAATCCTAACCGTCGAAAACTGCAAGATGGACGAGAAGGTCACGGTGAGCAACGCTGCCGCCACCGTAGGCAACTCGACTGCCGGACTGCTCGAAGGCGACGAGCTCACCGTGGAGCAGGCACTACGCGGCCTGATGATCCCCTCGGGCAACGACGCCGCCACCGTGCTTGCCGAGTACGTGGGCAAAAAGATCGACCCCAAGACCAAAGACGCCGAGGCAACCTTTGTGAAGGCCATGAACGAGCACGCCAAAAAGCTCGGCTGCACCGGCACGGTCTTCGAGAACCCACACGGTCTGGATTTTGACGAGTGGGCCGGCGATATGCACTCAACCGCACATGATGTAGCGCTCATGATGCAGGAGGCTATGAAAAACGACACGTTCCGCGAGGTCGTGGCGAGCGAGGACTCCTGGATCGAGGTTACGGGCGCCGACGGCTCCGACCATTCGCATTCCATGGACACGCACAACGTCTTGCTCGGTCAGGACGGAAACATTGGCGGCAAGACCGGCACCACCGACGACGCGGGCTATTGCTTTACGAGCGCCTACAACCGCGACGGCGACGAGGTCTACACCGTTATTTTGAACTCCACAACCAACGATCAGCGCTTTACCGATACGGCGACCCTTGCCAACTGGTACTACGGTCACAAGGTGACGGTCGCAATTGCCAATACACAGGAGAAGACCGCCAACGGCAACCCGCTTATGGCGCGCATTGGCCAAACCGACTGGACGGATAAGACGATCGATGCCACGCTCGCCGACCCCGCCGCACAGGCAACAGTGTTCTCACTCGCCGGCGAAGTGACCGAAAAGGTTAGCTACGATGACCTTTCGGGCACGGTGCATGTTGGCGATAAGGTGGGCAGCGTTACGCTTAAGCAGGACGGCACCAAGATTGCCGTCATGGACCTGGTTGCCGACGAGGAAGGAACGGGGCCCAATCCCATCGAGTGGCTGCTCGTGAAGCTCGACCGCCTGGGCCGCCGCATCGACAATCGCCCGCTTACGGCAGAAAGCGAAACCGTAGCCAAGGCACCCGAGGTGTAGGGCTGGGGGAACATTACATTTGAGATTGGAGAGGCGTCCAACGGGGCGCCTCTTTTTGAATACCTCTTAAACGGGATGCGTCAGAATCACCAAAGCGACATTGCTAGCCGTTTACCTTCGCTGTGTCTTTTCGGACCTTGAAAACGGGTCCACCGGGCATGCTAGTAGATCCTTTCGACCTCCTTGGTCAAGGCCCTGAAAAGATCCCCAGCTGAGGGGTCTGCCCCAGGACGCAGCGATTGCCAGGCACCCGTTTCTCCGATGGTGCCCGCACTCGTCATAACAAGATCGTCGCTCCGCCTGCGAATGGAGACACTAACGGAGCGGCCATTATGGAACCCATGGATATCGACTTTATTTATGCGCCCATCAGCTAGATAACTAATCATGACATTGATGCTGTCACCATACTCCGGCAATTCGAAGCCGTGGGAATCCATCAATAGCTTCACATCCTGATGGTAAATGCGGGCCTCGACGACATTCTTGGGCATTTTCCCCGTCTTTGTTGGAGAGCAAAAGCTGATGCTTGGCTCCTCTTCGCTCATGCCTCGGTCAAACCTAAGCATGCACGGGCATACCGACTCAATGGTTCGCAAGGCGTCCGCCGCGACCTTTTCCTCGGTAAACATCTCCACGTCGATGCCGTTTTCTTCCATATAGGCACGGTTTTTACGTTGAAGCTCTAGCCGAGCCGCAGCCTCCCCATCTCCACGCTGTTCCCAATTTCCGGAGTCGGCGACATTTCGATCGAATGTAGAATCAACGGAACATGGCGCTTGCTGTTGAGTCGGATCACTGTCGCCGAGACGCCTTAGCTCGGAGCGTCTCATCAGTAGTGTCACAATATCAAACAGCCAACCAAATCCAAAAAGGCCAAAGGTAAAGAGATATAGAAAGAAGCTACCCCACATCCGTGCATACGCCCTATGAGCGCCCGACCACCCAAGAAGGAAGCATAGCAAAAGCGCCTTGTTTGCCCCGTCAACCGACGTAATCTCTCGAGTGAGAGATTTCTGTTCAGGCTTCGCCAAAGGTGTAATTTCATGCGATGAAACAGTAATTGAGGACGTCCTTGACGCCGAGCTCCGAGCGCCTGATTTAGCAACGGCGCGAGCGACATCCCCAACTCCGACGGTCGTTCTGCTGTATACGGCATTGTAAGCAGCCTTCTTCGGATTTTTGATCCACCCCATGCCCTTCTTACCATAGCCGGGGATTATCGCCCGCCTTACCGCGCGCTTCGCTCTGCCGGTCGTTCTTGCCTTGAGTGATGTCTTTAGATTCGGCTTACTCAGCCCGACCTTTACCATATTTCTACTCCATCCCCTCGGAACCCCACACCGGGGTGCACGAGCACGCCTGGGTCTCCCCGTTTTCAAGCGCCCCGTGTTTGCCTAAGGCTCTGTTAGACCAGGATTGACATACATGTGTCCGCACGGTGCCATATCGTTAG
>OAUM01000319.1_pt1 | contig 21110 bp, 17 predicted proteins | sample 1476281 | NCBI WGS metagenome assembly OAUM01 (sample SAMEA2580047, study PRJEB22360) | human gut metagenome | biome: human gut; feature: human-associated habitat; material: faeces | place: Denmark | collected 2008/2010
GCGTCGGCAGGTTACGGCGTTTGGTAAAACGCCGTAACTCGACGCCGTAACTCTAAAGCTCCGTTACTTCAACGCTGTTGTAGACCTCGTCCCAGCGGTCCATGACCAGGTGGCCGGTCTTGGGATCCATGGCGTTAAGCTTGCCGCAGGTATTGGCGGTCTTGAGCACCGTGACGTCGTCGGCGCCAGCAGCAATGGCATGTGCAAAGCCGGCGATGGTCGAGTCACCGGAACCCGTCGCGTTCACAGCCGCAATCGCAGGCGTCTTGGCGCGGAACGCGCGACCCTCATGGAAGCCCACCGAACCGGCAGCGCCCATCGAAACGACAACCCAGGGAATACCGGCAAAACGGTCATCGGCGGCAAGCGCCTCGCGCAGGGCATCGACATCATCGGTCGTAAAGGACGTACCCAGCAGTCCGTTAATCTCGGTCAGGTTGGGCTTTACGAGCTCAGGCTTAGCGTCGGACTCCAGCGCGGCCTCCAGCGATGCACCCGAGGTATCGAGCAGCACCTTGGCGCCCGCCTCCTCGGCGGTCTTGACGAGCTCGGCATAGTAGCCGGCATCGACGCCACGCGGCAGCGAGCCCGAAAGCGTCACAACGTCCGCCTTCGCTGCGAGCTCGGCAAACTTGGCCGTAAAGGCCTCGAGCTCGGCCGGGGCGATCTGCGGGCCGCTCTCCAAAAGCTCGGTCTGATTGCCCTCGTGCAGGATATTCAGGCAAATGCGCGTCTCACCGGCGATGGGCACAAAGTCGTTCTTAACGCCGTCGGCATCCATAAGCTCAGCCATATAGGCACCCATGTGGCCGCCGAGCAGACCGGTCGCGAGCACGTCGTCGCCCAGCTGCAGCAGCACACGACTCACGTTGAGGCCCTTACCGCCAGCAGTCTTTTCGGGCGTCACACGGTTCACGTCGTCGATGATCAACTTGTCGAGCTGATAGCGCGTATCAATCGACGGGTTCATGGTAACGGTCAGAATCATATTGAACTCCTGTTCCGGGGCACGACACGCGCGGCCCCAAACATACGATAGCTCGTTAAAGGATCTCGATCTCAAAGCCGCGGGTAACGGTCACCCCCGGCTTAGCCACCAGGCAGCCGCGCTTGTGCTCCAGGATATCGTCCTCGTCGGAGCAGGTGGACAGGCCGCCCCACGGTTCCACGGCCACAAAGTCACCCTCGGGCTTGCTCCACACAATCAGGTACGGCATATCGGGGAACGTCAGGCGCACGCCCTTGTCCTCGGTCTTCTTGGTCAGCGTAACCACGCGGCTCTCGAGCACGTCAAAGATGGTCTCTGCGAAGTCAAAGAGTTCGTGGGTCAGCGGCAGGTCATGGCCAACCATCGGGTTCTTGCTGCGATGCTCAACATCAATCAGCCCCGTCGAGGGAACGGCAGTACAGAGCTCGGCGGCCTCGCGCTGCTCAAAACGGAGCTCGTAGTCGTCATAGGACTCGCCCTCGTCGAGCGGGCACTTAAAGCCAGGGTGACCGCCCACAAAGAACGGCATGTCCTCGGTGCCCTCATTGGTCACCTCGTACGACACAGCCACCTTTTCCGCATCGATCGTGTAACGAGCAACGATCTTAAACGGATACGGGTACTGCTCGAGCAACTCGGCATGGTCGGCAGAGCTTAGGCTCAGCGCAACCATGTTGTCGCTCTGCTCCTCGAGCTTCCACTCCTGTTTGCGCGCAAAGCCGTGACGGGCAAGCTTGACCTCGCGGCCGCCCATGGTCATTGCGTGACCGTCGCGAAGGCCGCCGCAGATCGGGAAACAAATGGGTGCCTGGCCCGACCACACCGCCGGGTCGCCCTGCCACAGGTACTCACGGCCGTTGGCTTTAATCGAAGTGAACGATCCGCCAGCCGTGCTCAGTGCCACGCGGACAGAGCCGTTATCAAGAACAAACTCCATGGGAATCTACTCCTTCACATATCATCTCGCACGATCCATTGTGAACGTCGTGCCTTTAGCAGAAAGGTAATGAGGCAGCGCCGCAAACAAAAGAACAATGCACGTCCAGCCCGCTGGGCCAATTGGGCTGATAGAAAACCGGCCCGCGCCCCATCACAGAAACGCGAGCCGTCAACGGACTAGTTAATTACGCCGGATACCCGCTAATCATGGTACTCGCCGCGGTCCCACTTCTCGAGGAACTCGTCAAAGAAGTGCGGGTCGGCCTGAGCCTCGGCGTCGGCCTTATTGCAGGCATCGATCTTGGCGATCAGGGCATCGTGCTCGGGGGTCTTCTCGTAGGGCTCCTCCAGGAAGGCAAGCATGATATCGGCCATCAGGAACTCGCCGGTAATCTTGCCGCCAAAGCCCACGATGTTGGCGTTGAGCTCGCGACGGGCATACAGGGCAGAGGTCATGTCGCGAACCAGGGCGCAGCGGGCGCCGGGAACCTTGTTGACGGCGTTGGTGATGCCGATGCCGGTGCCGCACAGGGCCACGCCAAAGTCGGCCTTGCCGCTGGCAACAGCCTCGCCCACGGCCTTACCGTAGATGGGATAGTGCGTACGGGTGTGGCTGTAGGTGCCGCAGTCGAGCACCTTGTAGCCAGCCTGCTCCAGGCGGTCGGCCAGATAGATCTTCTCGTCCGTAACGATATGGTCGCAACCGATTGCGATGGTCTTCTTCATCAGAACGTCCTTTCGTCTGAATTCACAAGTTGAGGTAGAAGTTCGAGTTCTCGGTGGCTCTCGTTAGGCCATCTTGTTGAGCATGTCGACACGGATCTGGTGACGGCCGCCGGCGTACTGGGCGCGCAGGAACTCGCGGGCGATCTTCTTGGCGACCTCGGTGCCCACAACGCCCGGGCCCATGGTGACCATGCGCGAACCGTTGTGCTCGCGGGTCATGTAGGCGGAACGCTCGTCGGAAATGTTGGCAACGACCATGCCCTTGATCTTGACGGCGGCCATATAGGAGCCGACGCCGTACTTATCGAATGCGAAGCCCTGGGAATCCTTGTGCTCCAGCAGGTCCTTGGCAACGGCGGTCGCGGAATCGACAAAGTCCGCGGCAGGGGTCTCGGAATAGTCGACGACTTCGTGACCGTCGGCGATGAGCATCTCCTTGATGGACTCCTTCATCGACATACCGTCGGCATCGGAAGCGATTACAACCCTCATGACATCCTCCTTGAGAGATACGCAGGTGCGTAGTTTCTGTTTGGAAGTGTTGAATCGCGTTCAGGTCCGGGCATCTGAATGTGCGGTTCTTCACTGTTCATGTTTATTTGAACACATTCGAACAGTAACTGCAACAACTATTTGTTTGTCTTTGTTCTTTTTTGAACAAATACCGTTCACGGATGATTGCTGACCGTTTGAGCCGGGCGCGGACGCAGCGACCATGTGTTCAACAAACAAAAGGGCGGCCGAGAACGTGTCTCGGCCGCCCTTCGGCGGTATTCCCCGGTATATACAGCTGTTTTAGCTACTCGGACTGCCCACCCTTTTTGGCGTGCTTGGACGGAGCACCCAGAAAGCGACCCGTCAAATAGTTCGCCGGGCCGGAAATATCGATCCCCAGCAGCACGTGTCCTAGCCATAGGAACGCCACGAGCACCAGCAGCGGGATAACGCACGAGGTCACGATCATCACGATGACGCCTTCAATCAGATCGGTCACCTGCCGCACGATCTCATCGGTCATCTGCTTGGCGCCGCTGGTCACCGACGTAATAAGGCTCGATGCCCCATCAGTCAACTGCTCGAGCACGTTTTTGGACTCCGTGGCCTCGGATTTTTTCTTGTTCGATTTTGAGCTGGTCTCGGCTGACTTGTCCGTGGTGTCGGCCGCGTCCGCAGCGTCCGCAGCCTTTTGCTCAGCTTGCTCAATACTTACGCGATACGTTTCATCGACCTTCTGCGACACCCATACGCTCGCGGGCACGAGCGCCATGCCGATCACGGCAACCACCAGCACGCGCGTCGCCACACGGCGCAGGACAGTGCTCGTGCTCCAGCGCCCGTGAATGCCGAGCGACACCGCAAAGAGCACCAACGCAAACGGGATTAAGATGCCCAGGCCGACCGACCACAAAATGGTTAGCAGGTATTTCTCTAGGTAGAGCACGGCAAGCACGATACCAAGGTTGCCTGAAAGCTGCGCGAGCTGCTCGGCAACCGGCGTTCCCGTATCACCCGGCAGCGCGGTAATGCCCGCAGACAGCGCCACGCACGAGGTCGTGAGCGCCAGTACGTTGCCCTTCTTTTGGTCGATGACCTCGATGGTGGAGTCCCAAGTTTTGGTATCGGCGAAATGCGGACGAGCCACAAAGCCCGACAGCAGCGCCAGGACCACAAGCGCAACGATAAAGCCAATCTGCAGCTTTTTGTTTGCGCACACGACATCGGACAGACTGGGCTGCAGCTCGGTTACCGTCGTGTGCTCGGTTATCTGGACAGGACGCCCATGAGCCATCTCGTGCGCGTCTCTTTTTTGTATTGACCCGTTATCCGGCATTTGGATACCTCCTCAGTCCGGCGTTTAATGCGAAAGGAAGTATACCCACCGAGCAAAAATCGAACGGGAGGACGAACGGAGCGCACCAAGACTGTCCCCAATGACTAGTCGTTTAAGAACGTCCCCAATGACTAGAATAGGGATTGTTTTGCGCCCGTCGGCCCCTATTCAGTCCCTATTTCACCGCAACTTGGAGGAGGACAGAAAAAGCCCTGCCGCGGGTAGCGGCAGAGCTTTTGGAAGGGGGCTTGGTTGTGAGGGCTCGTTAGGCGAGCTTGGCCTCGAGCTCGGCAATGCGCTTGTAGGCATCGATGGTAAAGCGGGCCTGCTTCTCCAGAATCATGGTAGTCATGAGGGTATCCTGAGCATGGGCCATGATGAAGGTCATCTCCATCTCGCCGCCGCCGGCCTCCTGCGAAAGCAGCTTGGTCTGCGTGTCGTGGGCACCGATGAGTGCATCGCTGGCATCCTTGTGCAGCTGCTCGGCCTTCTCAAAGTCACCCTCGCGAGCAGCATCGAGCGCTGCAAGCAAATCGGTCTGGGCGTCACCTGCGTATGCGACAATCTCGAATCCAACCATCGAGATTTCTTCTTTGGTTGCCATGTTGCGTTCCTTTCACATATGAACCAATGGAGAGCATCGCGTCCGGGCATACGCGCTGCGTTGTCTATGTCAGAAACAATAACATTCAAACAAAAAAGAACAGCGCAAAACGTAATTTCGAGCTATGAACGGTCATTTTTCGCCCGTGAACGGTTTTTAAACCAATCTGAACAATATCGAACACAATTAGCGGAAACCCAAACAGACCCGCGCTCTAGCGCCAATCGCGCACCGTATCGCCCTCGACGAGCACGCCCGGAAACAGCATGTGCTCCACACCGGGTTCAACGCCCTCGGCGCCGGCAATCTTGTCGACCGCCCACATGCCGACGCGCTTGTTGTCAAAGCGCACCGTGGTCAGGCGACAATCGGGCACGATATCGCCCAGGCTGTCGTCAACACCCGCCACGCTCACGTCCTGGGGCACGCACTTCCCGCGCGACTCGAGCCCACGGATGCAGCCATATGCCATGGCATCGTTGGAGGCATAAATGGCCGTGCAGGTCGGATCATCCGCCAGAGCCTGGCCTGCGGCATATCCGCTCTGTGCCGTCCAGTCGCCACGCACGAGCCGCGGGGGCTCAATGCCATGCGCACGCAATGTCTCACGCCAGCCTTCCTCGCGCCGCATGCCCGAAAGCGAGCGCTCGGGGCATGAGATAAAGTGCACAGTCTTGTGCCCCCTCCCCAGCAAATACTCGACCACCTGGCGCGAGCAATCGAACTGGTCGTTATCGACCGTTGAACAGAGCGGGTGCTCCAGCATGGTAACGAGCACCGTCTGCATGCCGGGCAGCGGCTCGAAAGTGCCAAAATCCGCCGGCATGCGATTCATGATCACAACCATGCCGTCTACCGGCAGCGCGCTCATGCGCGACGATGCGCTCTCGAGGGTATACGGATGCCCGTCTACTTTAGTGAGGGTGATGGCATAGCCATGCTTGTCGGCCGCTGCGGCAAAGCCCTCCATACGGTCGAGATTGCCGGTGCCGGCAATGTTGAACATGGCGACGCCGACGGTCTTAAACTTGCCACGGCGCAACGATCGACCGGCAAAATTGGGGCGATACCCCAGCTCGCGCATGGCGGCACGCACGCGTTCCTTGGTCTCGGGGCGCACGCTGGGCGAATCGTGCACGGTGCGCGAGACCGTCTGCTCCGAGACGCCCGCGAGACGCGCCACATCCTTAACGGATACCGATTTTTTAACAGCGGCCATAGGTCGATCTTTCTATGTCAACGATGCCATTGGTGGCACCTTGCGCAGTCATTTTTAACGCCTTCAAGTATATCCAACGCCTCCCCCACCATACGTTTACCACCCAAAACCTACCGTTCACCGACATTTTTGCTTCCCCGAACGGCTTTTGGCACCCAAATGTTAACGTTGCCATTGCGCAAACACAGAGCCACCGGGCGGCTCAAACGTTTACGCATAAGGAATCTGACGGTTCGCAGGCACAGGAACCACCGGTTCGCGTCTTTTTTTTGTGTCATAAAATGGCAACGTCAACATTTTGGCAACCGAAAGTCAAAAGCTACCATCGTTGCTAACCCACCGACTCTTAGGAGCATTGCATGGAGCAACTCATCGCCATCATCGAAAAGGGCCAGCCCTTTTTCAACGCGATCGCCCGCAACAAGTACCTCAAGGCGATCCGCGACGGCTTTATCTCCGTCATCCCCATCATTATCTTCTCGTCCATCTTCTGCCTGGTAGCCTCGGTCCCCAACATCTGGGGTTTCTACTGGCCCGATGACATCAACAACGCCCTGTGGAAGTGCTACAACTACTCCATGGGCATCCTGGCCATCGCCTGCGCCGCCACCACGGCCAAGCACTTCGCCGACGCTCAGAACCGCGATCTGCCCAAGAACAACCAGATCAACTTCATCTCGTGCATGTGCGCGGCCATCATCGGCTTCTTGCTCCTTTCGAGCGACACCATCGCCACGGACGCCGCCAGCGGCTTCAACACCACCTACCTTGGTTCCAAGGGCCTGCTGACCGCTTTCATCGCTGCGTTTGTGACCGGCATCATCTACAAGTTCTTCATTAAGCGCAACATCACCGTCAAGATGCCCGAGCAGGTTCCGCCCAACATCTCGCAGACCTTTAAGGACATCATCCCCTTCTCCGTCTGCATCACCGTCTTTTGGATCTTTGACATCGTCTTCCGCGCTGCCTTTGGCTTCTGCTTTGCCCAGGGTGTCATCCAGGTGTTCCAGCCCCTGTTCACCGCTGCCGATGGCTACATCGGCCTCGCTGTGATCTACGGCGCCATGAGCCTGTTCTGGTTCGTGGGCGTCCACGGCCCCTCGATCGTCGAGCCCGCCATCGCCGCCGCCCTCGTTGCCAACATGACCGACAACCTGGCTGCGTTCCAGGCTGGTCAGCACGCTTCCGCTGTTCTGACCCAGGGTGCCCAGTACTTCGTCGTCTGCATGGGCGGCACTGGCGCCACGCTCGTCCTGGTCTTTATGTTCTGCTTCCTGGCTAAGTCCCAGGAGATGCGCGCCGTCGGTAAGGCCGCCATCGTTCCGGTCTGCTTTGCCGTCAACGAGCCGCTGCTGTTTGCCGCGCCCATCGTGCTCAACCCCGTTTTCTTTGTCCCGTTTGTCTTTGCCCCGATCGCCAACATCTGGATCCTCAAGATCTTCATCGACTTCTTGGGCATGAACGGCTTTATGTACACCCTGCCCTGGACCGTCCCCGGCCCCATCGGCACCATCATGGGCCTGGGCTTCCAGCCGCTCGCCTTTGTGATGCTCGCCCTTATCCTGGTCGTCGACTTCGTTCTGTACTATCCGTTCTTCCGCGCCTATGACGCCCAGAAGTGCGCCGAGGAGGCCGAGATCTCCCAGGAGGAGCTCGCCGCCAAGAACGCCGAGAAGGCCGCCAAGCTCAACGATGCCTTCCAGGGCAAGGCTGACGCCAAGAGCGTTGCCGCCGGCGCTGCTGCCGAGGCCGTGAAGGCCGACGCTCCCGCCGCTTCTGCAGCACCCGCCACCGAGGCCACGGCCACCAGCGACCTCAACGGCAAGCGCGTGCTCGTGCTCTGCCAGGGTGGCGGCACCTCGGGCCTGCTCGCCAACGCGCTGGCCAAGGCCGCCAAAGAGCGCGGCATCAATCTTGAGACCGCTGCCGAGGCCTATGGCAACCACGTTGACATGCTCCCCGACTTTGACCTGGTCGTCCTGGCCCCGCAGGCCGCCAGCTACCTGGCCGACCTGCAGAAAGACTGCGAGCGCGTGGGCAACAAGTGCGTCGCCTGCCGCGGTAAGCAGTACATCGAGCTCTCCCAGAACGGCGACAAGTCTCTCGCCTTCGTGAGTGAACAGCTTTCGAAGTAAGTAACGCTTACGGCCAGCCGACCATCCACAGCCGGCTGGCCCTTCGATTTAGACGATTGGATCATCATGTCCGTTAACCCCGCTAGTGTCACCAACCCGCCCGCGCAGTTTCCCGAAGACTTTGTCTTTGGCGGCGCCACCGCTGCCTACCAGGTAGAGGGCGAGACCCGCACCCACGGTAAGGGCAAGGTTGCCTGGGACGACTTCCTGGAGGCCCAGGGCCGTTTCTCCCCCGATCCCGCTTCCGACTTCTACAACCAGTACCCCGTCGACTTGGAGCTGTGCGAGGAGTTTGGCATCAACGGCATTCGCCTCTCCATCGCCTGGAGCCGCATCTTCCCCAACGGCACCGGTGAGATCAACCCCGAGGGCGTCCAGTTCTACCACGACCTGTTTGCCGAGTGCCACAAGCACCACGTTGAGCCGTTTGTCACGCTGCACCACTTTGACACGCCGCTGACCCTCTTTGAGAAGGGCGACTTCCTCAACCGCGAGACCATCGACGCCTTTGTGGACTTTGCCACCTTCTGCTTTAAGGAGTACGCCGACCAGGTGACCTACTGGTTCACCTTTAACGAGATCTGGGCCGACGCCTCCAACACCTACATCGAGGGCACCTTCCCCGGTGGCGTCAAGGCGCATCTGGCCGAAGCCTTCCAGTGCGAGCACAACATGATGCTCGCCCACGCCAAGGCTGTGCTTGCCTTCCACAACGGCGGTTTTAAGGGCAAGATCGGCGTCATTCAGTCGTTGGAGTTTAAGTATCCGCTCAACGAGAACGACCCCGCCGACATCAAGGCCGCCAACAACGAGCACGTGCTGCAGAACCAGTTCTTGCTCGATGCCACCTTCCGCGGCGACTATGCGCCCGACACCCTCGAGTGCGCCAACCGCCTGGCTGCCGTCTCGGGCGGCACCATCGAGATCCTGGACGAGGACCTCGAGATTATGCGCGAGGCCGCGCTCTACAACGACTACCTAGGCGTTAACAACTACCAGTGCCGCTTCTTGAAGGCTTACGACGGCGAGAACGACCTGCACCACAACGGTACGGGCGAGAAGGGCACTGGCCGCTGGCGCGTTAAGGGCATTGGCGAGCATGTGAACAAGCCTGGCATCCCCACCACCGACTGGGACTGGATCATCTATCCCGAGGGCCTGTTCGATCTGCTCGTCTACATTAAGCAGCGCTACCCCAACTATAAGCAGATCTTCATCACCGAGAACGGCATGGGCTACAAGGACCCCTACAAGGACGGTTTTGTGGACGACCAGCCGCGCATCGACTATATCGAGCAGCACCTGCGCTGGTTGCTCAAGGCCATGGAGGTGGGCGTCAACGTGGGCGGCTACTTCCTGTGGAGCCTGCAGGATCAGTTCTCCTGGACCAATGGCTACAACAAGCGTTACGGCTTCTTCTACGTTGACTTTGAAACCCAGAAGCGCACGCCCAAGGCAAGCGCATACTGGTATAAGCACGTGGCGCAGACCCGTCGTCTGGACTAGTGACTGGCGGGGTTGCCCGCTCACATAACCTGTCCCCATTTCTCAGCCGGGGGCGGCACGTCACACGGCGCGCCGCCCCCGGTCTTTTGTTTTTGTTCGGCCTGGGGGCCGTTTGTCTCGATCTGTAACATCTAGCCGAGAATTTGGGTCCTAACTGTTACAGATTGAGACGAACGAATCCGAACCTACGCCCGCAGGTCTTTCACGCTGGAACGCTCGACCAGCACACCCGAGACGAGCGTACGGCTTCTGGAGCTCGGGGCTTCCAGACCTGCGACGACCTCGTTGAGCGCACGGACGCCCAGCTCGCGGTGACGGAACTTCACAGACGTCAGAATCGAGTTGGGAATCGTCTTGTAGAGCTCATCGTCGAAGCCGATCACGGACACATCATTGGGCACACTGAGCCCTTTGTCACGTAGAGCCATCATCACGCCGTTTGCCATGCAGTCGTTAGCCGCGAGGACCGCCGTGCAATCGGGCTTATCGGCAAGCACAAGGCCCGCGGCATAGCCACTATCCGCATTCCAATCGCCTTGCAGGGGCGCGGGCGGCTCAATGCCACGCGTCTCGAGTGCCGCACGCCAACCTTTCATACGGCACTGGCTCGACAGCGACTCTTTCTTACCAGAGACGAAGTACACATTCTTGTGTCCGCGATTCAAGAAGTACTCGCATGCCATGCGCGCGCCGCCCTCTTGGTCGTCACTGACGGTAGAGCAGGTAGGATGTTCCATCGACGTGATAATCACCGTCTTGAGGTCTTTCGGCGCCTCAAAGGTATCAAAGTCATCGACCATCTGGCGCAGGTTGAAAATCATGCCGTCGACGGGAAGCTGCGACATCCTACGTGCCGCTTCGGCAAGGGTCATCTTCTCCCCCGCCCGCTTTTTAATCATCGTGAGCGCAAAGCCTCGCTCTGCGGCGGCATCGGCGATACCGTCAATCATGTCCACGTTGCCGCCCGACAAGTGGAACAGCACCACGCCGATGCACCCGTAACGGCCCAACTTGAGTGAACGCGCGGCAAAGTTCGCCCGGAACCCAAGCGCTTCCATGACAGCATGGACCCTATCGCGTGTCGACTCTCGCACGCTATCGGGCTCGTTGATCACACGCGACACCGTCTTGAGAGAAACACCCGCGGCAATCGCCACATCGTTCATTGAGACATTTTTCTTGTCCATCGTTGCCACTACTTCTCCAGTCGGTTTTGCATCGCTTGTTTTTTGCGTTCTAGCATACACTACCTGCCCGACTGACAAATCAACCGTTTACCGGACAATATCGACCGCTCACCCGTAAATCCTTGTTGCTCTTCCAAAAATGTCTTACGTTGTCATTAACGAAATGACAACGTTGTCATTTCGCAATGCCTTCCTTAAGCAGGAAGGTTTCCGGGCAGTCCTGACCATCCATCGACGACCAGTTCCATCCACATGCATCGCGCATCAAGTAGCAAAGGAGCTCTATGGACGCCATCGTAAAGATGCTCGAAAAGCATCAACCGTTCTTTGAGAAGATCTCGAGGAACGTCTACCTCCAGGCCATTAAGGACGGATTCCTTGGGTGCATGCCCATCGTCCTCACCTCTTCGATCTTCCTGCTGATTGCCACCCTTCCTGGCGTAGTTGGCATCACGCTGCCCCAGCCGCTCATCGACTGGTGCAATAAGCTGTACAACTTCACCATGGGCGTCATGGGCATCATGGTTGCCGGCACCACTGCCAAGAACTTTACGGCTTCCATGAACCGTCGCATGCCCGCCGGCAAAGTGCTCAACGACGGCTCCACCATGGTGGCCGCCCAGTGCAGTATGCTTTTGCTCGCCGTTACGCAGTTCACCACCAAGTTCAACGGCTCCGAGCTTTCGGTCTTCGACTGCACCAGCATGGGCACGCGCGGTCTGTTCTCAGCCTATATCGCCGCGTTCATCACCGTGTGGGTCTACAAATTCTGCGTCTCGCGCGATTTGACCATTAAGCTGCCCAAGGAGGTCCCGGGCGCCATCGCTCAGAACTTCCGCGACATCATCCCCTTTGGCGGCGCCGTCATTATCTGCGGCATCATCGATGTCGTCGTGCGCAACCTCATGGGCGTTCCGTTCTCCGAGCTGCTCATCAAGCTGCTCTCCCCGCTCTTCACTGCAGCAGAGACCTACCCCGGACTCATCCTTATTCAGGCAGCCACCGCGTTCTTCTGGTTCATCGGCGTCCACGGCCCCTCGATCGTCCAGCCGGGCATCGACCCCATCCGTCTTGCCAACCAGGCCGAGAACCTGCAGGTTCTGCTGGCCGGTGGTCACCCCGCCCACTCCCTCACCTTTAACATGTCGCTCGTGGGTGAGTTCGGCGGCACCGGCGCCACGTTCATCGTGCCGCTTCTGCTGATTCTCTTTATGAAGTCCAAGCAGCTCAAAGCCGTCGGTAAGGCCTCGATTGTTCCTGTTGCCTTTGCTGTCAACGAGCCGCTGCTCTTTGGCGCGCCGATGATCCTTAACCCCTACATGCTCATCCCCTTTGTTGCCGCCGGCTGCGTCAACGTGAGTGTTGCCAAGTTCTTTATCGACAACGTGGGCATGAACGGCTTCTCCTTCGTGGTGCCTTGGGCTACCCCCGCTCCCATCGGCATCTTCATCACCACGAACTTCCAGCTTATCGCCCTGGTGTTTGTCGCGATCATCATCTTGCTGGACGCCATCATCTACCTGCCGTTCTTGAAGGCATACGATAAGCTGCTCTGCGACCAGGAGGCCGAGCGCGCCGCCGAGCTGGGTCTCGAGTCCGATGGTGCTGCCACCATCGCCGCCAGCACCTCTGCGCCCGCTGTCGAGCAGACGACCGCTTCCGTCGAGACGACCGCTGCCGCCGCCGACAGCGAGCCTGTCGCCGATCAGCCCGAGCCCGCTGCCGATGCATCCGCTAAGAAGGATGTCGACGGCCTGAAAGTCCTCGTCCTGTGCGCCGGCGCCGGCACCTCTGCCATGCTTGCCAACGCCATCAAGGAAGGTGCCGCGCAGACCGGAGAGAACATCGCTTCCTCCGCAGGCGCCTATGGCCAGCACACCGCCATCATGGATCAGTACGACGTCATCGTGCTCGCCCCGCAGGTTCGTAGCTACTACAACGACATGAAGGCCGACACCGATCGTCTGGGCATCAAGCTGCTCGCTCCCCGCGGTAAGGAATATATCGACCTTACCCGCGACCCCGCTGGCGCCATCAAGTGGCTCCGCGAGAACCTCGACTAGTTCCTCCCTCTGTTGGTGCCCGGATTCCCGGTTCGGGCACCTCTCCCTATTCGTATCCCACAGAAAGGATGACTCATGACCAACCCCATGCAGTTCCCCGACGGCTTTGTGTTTGGCGGCGCCACCGCTGCTTACCAGGTTGAGGGCGAGACCCGCACGCACGGCAAGGGCAAAGTGCCCTGGGACGATTTCCTGGCAGCCCAGGGTCGCTTCTCCCCCGATCCCGCAAGCGACTTCTACAACAAGTACCCGGTCGATATCGACTTGTGCCAGCGCTTCGGCATTAACGGCATTCGCGTCTCCATCGCTTGGAGCCGCATCTTCCCCAGTGGCACCGGCGAGATTAACCCCGAGGGTGTCGCTTTCTATCACGAGCTTTTCGCCGCCTGCAACAAAGCTGGCGTTATCCCCTATGTCACGCTCGATCACTTTGATACGCCCGAGGCCTTTTACCAGAACGGCGGCGAGGGTTTCCTGACGCGCACGACGATCGACGCCTTTGTCGAGTACGCCAAGTTCTGCTTTGCCGAGTTCACCGAGGTCAAGCACTGGTTTACCTTTAACGAGATTCCCGCAACCGCCGAGGGCAGCTTTATCGTCGGCAACTGGCCGCACGGCGAGAAGTACCGCCTGGACAAGGCCTTCCAGCTCATGCACAACATGATGGTGGCCCACGCCAAGGCTGTCGTCGCCTTCCATGAGGGCGGCTTTGAGGGCGAGATCGGCATTGTCCAGAACCTGGAGCCCAAGTATCCCCTCGACCCCAACAACGCCGCCGACTGCGAGGCGGCTCGTATGGCCGACGTCATCAACAATCGCTGGGTACTCGACGCCACCTTCCGCGGCCACTATGCAGCCGACACCATGGAGGCCGCGACCAAGCTGGCCCATATCGCCGGCGGCGAGCTCGACGTCCGCGACGAGGACATCGCCGCGCTGACCGCCGCGCTCCCCTACAACGATTGCCTGGGCGTCAACACCTACAAGTGCCAGTTCCTGCGTGCCGCCGAGGGCGAAAACGACATCAACCACAATGGCACCGGCGACAAGGGCTCCTCGCGCTGGTTCCTCAAGGGCGTGGGCGAGTCATGCGTGCGCGAAGGCGTTCCCACCACCGATTGGGACTGGATCATCTATCCCGAGGGCCTCTACGACCTGCTGCTTCGCATTAAGAACGATTACCCCAACTACAAGAAGATCTACATCACCGAGAACGGCATGGGCTATAAGGACGACTTTGAGGACGGCTTTATCGACGATGCCCCTCGCATCGACTATATGCGTCAGCATCTCGCATGGATCCTCAAGGCAATCGACGGCGGCGTAAACGTCGACGGTTACTTTGTGTGGTCGCTGCAGGACCAGTTCTCCTGGACCAACGGCTACAACAAGCGCTACGGCCTGTTCTACATCGACTTCGAGACCCAGAAGCGCTATCCCAAGGCGAGCGCGTACTGGTACAAGAACGTCGCGGAAACCGGCCTGCTCATGGCCTAATTCAAGCCGCATACCCCCTGTCGGCCGCATGTGAAATCCTCCACGGGTTCGCATGCGGCCTTTTTGTTTTGGCTCGGCCCGAGCAGGCCATTTGTCTCGATCTGTAACATCTAGTCGAGTATTTCGGCCCTAGCTGTTACAGATCAAGACAAACAGAACGCCCGAGCAGAAATATCTCAATCTGTAACACGTAGCCCACTTTCGACCGTCTAACTGTTACAGATCGAGACAAACGCCACAGGTCAATCCCTTTAATCTCAATCTGTAACATCTAGTCGAGTTTTTTGATCCCAACTGTTACAGATTGAGACGATTCGACGGTATCGTCCGCATGGACACACCGTGGTACAATTGTGTCCCAACGCAAAGGAGGTACCCATGTCAGATTGTGTGCCCGTCCGAGACATGAAGGACACTGCTGCATTCACTACGCTTGTTGAGTCTGAGCGCGACGTCACCGTAACTAAGAACGGCTACGAGGCCATGCACTGCATCAGCAGCGACCAGTATCGCCTCATGCAAGAAGAAATCGCCAAGGCAAAACTGCTGTCTCGTATGATGTTGGCAGAAGACGAAATATCGCAAGGCGACTACAGCGATTACGAATCCTTCGCGGCTTCGATACGAGACAAATATGACCTATAACGTCGTAATCCTCAAAAGCGCGCGATATGAGTACGAGAGTATTGTCGGATACCTTGCTCAAATCCTCAAGAATCCGCGTGCAGCAGGCAATTTTGTCGCTGAGTTTGAATATCAGCTTGATCTGCTTCGCGAGCAGCCGCTCCTACGCCTCCTCTCGCACATGCAAGAGCTGGCGGCACGTAATTACCGATCGTTTCCCGTCAACAACTACGTGTGCCTTTACAAGTTTGAGCACGAAACAATCTATATCGCCCACATCTTTCATCAGTCACAGGACTACGCCCGCCTGGTCTAGCCCACAAGCTGAATACTTGGCCCGAGCGCATTTGCGTGTCATATCGCGTCACGTTGACGCGTAAAATGACGCGCAAATTTTTACGCGTCATCAAATTTGACGCACAAATGGTGTTTTTACTTATACGTGTCATTCTGCACGTCATATTGAAACGATAATCCCCGCGCCGGCAGGGGGCAGAAGTATCGCCTGCTGCGCCAGCTAGCAGATGACCTGCGTGTGCTCCTCGATGGCGGCACGATCCTCGGCCATGGGCCCCACAAAGGCGGCGGTGCGGCGGCGGTACATGCCGCCCACCAGGCACAGGTCGCAGTCTTCGCGCACCTCGAGCAGGTTAATAACCGAAAGCGAATTGGTCACATAGATGGAAGGCAGTTTGTCGGTGACTCGGAGAGCGCCAATGCGATCTCACGACGGTTGCGCTCATTGTCTCAATTAGATACCCAACGAAATACGGCCCCGCAGCTCAATAAGCTGCGGGGCCGTACTATACACCGACGAATCAACGACGGAGTGCATCCACTATTTGGCCAGCTCCTGAACGATCCAGTCAATTGCACCTTCGGGATCGTTGGTAAGGTCGATATACTCCTTGCCCCTTGTGGTGAGCAGTTTAATTCCAAGGCGATCGGTATCGGCCTTCATAGCGTCATAGTACATGCGTGCCTGGGGTGCCAGAACAATCACGTTGTACTGATCCATCGTCTCATAGTGGCTTCCGTACGCACCGGACTGAGAAACCAGATCGATACCCTTAGCAGCGGCACCTTCGCGAAGAGCATTTGCCAAGAGAGTCGAAGTGCCGGCACCCTGGCAAAGCACAAGCACGCGGATCTGCTCCGCCTTGTCCTTTACCGCCTCGAGAGCTTTTGCGACATTTTCCTGTGCGGCAATAGCATCTGCATCCGAGGTTCCTGCAGTCTCCTTTGCAGACTCTTCCAAACAAAGCTGATGGTCATACGCCTTGCAGAACGGATAGTAAATCACAAAGTCAACGACCAACAGCACTGCCATCAATACGAGAGAACGCAGATCGAGACCCGTGGTGAGGAATGCACCGATTGGGCCGGGAAGCGCCCACGGCATGGTATACATGGGGGCGTTCATTCCAATGACGTCAATGAAAAATTTACCGATAATGGCGTTGACCATAGGAGCCACTAGGAAGGGCACGAACATATAGGGATTGAGAACAATCGGCATACCGAAGATAACGGGCTCGTTAACTCCAAAAATCACCGGGATAATCGATGCCTTGCCCATGGCTTTAAGCTGCTTGGAGCGCATAAACATGATCAGGATAATAGGAACGATGAACGTGCAGCCAGAACCGCCCAGACCGCCGATGAAGCTTGTAAAGTCCTGCGTGAGAGCAATTGACGGGTGTCCACCTGCTTGGAAAACCTCAAGATTGGTAACGGTATTGCCGTAGAGCGCAGCATTGATCGGACTCATGACAACCGAAGCACCGTGGATACCCATAAATTGGAAAAGTGCGACCGCGCCTTCGATAAGCGCCATGCCAGGATAGGTGTCAACCGCGGAGAACAGCGGCGAGATGAGAGCGGATACCAAATTGGCGAACGGCACAGCAAGCAGCTTGCGGCTCGCAAGATCGATAAAAGCGCACGCAAGGATCGAAAACCCAAATGCAAAGATATCGCGAAAACTCTGCGCAATAGAGCCAGGGACCTCTTTGGGGAGCTTGATCGTCACATTATGGCTAATGCACACCTTATAGATATTAACGGTCAAGAATGCGGCTACGAACGCAGCGAGAAAACCCTTGGTTCCCATATAGCCGGTTTCAAAAACAGACGTATCTGCTCCGCCAATCGAGACGACATCGTTCGTCACCGATAGCAAGAGCATGCCGCACATGGCACAAACCATGCACGAGGTGGGGTTGAGAGATTTACCCGAAGGCATGCGACGGTTCATCGACATGGCAAGTGAGCTCGCCGTGGTGCCGGCCACCATAATGCCAAGAAGTCCCATGGTATATGCATAGATTTTATTGAAGAAATCCAGCACCTCAGACGGAAGCGTGATGCCTACATAGGCAGGGAGCGTCGAAAGAAGAAGGAACAGGCTCGAGAACAGCACAATTGGCATATTCGAGAGAAAGCCATCCTTGATCGCCACCAGATAAATGTTCCTCGAGATTTTGTCGAAGAGGGGCTGGTGTTTTTCAAGGAATTTGACGATAGCGTCCATAACACATCCTTTCATGATTCCCGGGCACGTAACGATTTATCCGGACTCAACCGTCGTCGTCCCCGTTTGTGTCCACTTATGTAAGTGAATACGTTCTTGTGCGAAATGTAATATCATTTGCGCGATTTGTCATAACCAATTCTTTTTCCGCTTTGTCGATATGTCAAGAATTCAAATACTTATTCGGTGAACGGTAGTTGATTAATATAAGGTTTTCCCAGCTAAAGGCTATTTTTTCTGAGCAGTACAATAAGCTTGCAACCGTTCACCGATTGGATATAACATATTGAATATATTGTTGTAACAATATTAGAGACAATGTCACAAGCCTGTCGTTCTAGTCAAAGGAAGTAACAATGCCCAAACGATTACTGAACATGTCCGCATCCGATTTTGCCGCCACGTCACCCATGGATCTAAAGCAGGCAATTCTGGCTTCCGAGGGACGTACCATCATGGCGGAAAACGTACCCTCTTCCCAATTTCTCGGCGGCGTTACTAATGCAGAAATCGAACGTGCCGCAGGTGCCGACCTGCTTTTGTTTAACGCGCTCGATGTGTTCGATCCAGTTATTGCCGGTATTCCAGATGATCTCAATGAAAACCCGGTCACTTGGGTGAAGCGAGCATGCGGAAGGCCCATTGGCGTCAATCTGGAGCCAGTTGATAACGAGGCAGAGATGTCTGAATCCCGAACGGAAATCCCCATGGGTCGTCGCGTCTCTCCCAAGACCTTAGAAAAGGCTAACGAACTCGGATTTGATTTTATCTGCCTGACGGGCAACCCTGGAACCGGCGTCTCCAACGATGCAATCGCCCATTCGATTAAACTCTCCAAAGAGCATTTCAATGGCCTGGTCATAGCCGGAAAAATGCATGGAGCGGGCGTTGCGGAACCTGTCATGACGCTCGAAATTGCGCGCAAGTTTGTTGACCTCGGCGTCGATATCCTTCTCGTGCCAGCCCCCTACACCGTCCCTTGCTTCCAAGAAGCAGACCTGCGTGCCATCGTAGACTTTGTACGATCCCACAACGTTGGCAAGTCAATTGAAGAGAAGGTTCTCGTCATGGCGGCGAACGGAACGAGTCAAGACTCCTGCGACAGCGAGACCATTAAGAAAATAGGCCTTGCAGCAAAAGCAGCCGGCGCCGACCTCCAACATATCGGGGACTCCATGAACGGGATTTGCCTGCCCCAGAATATCTTCACGCTCGGACAAGCCCTTCGTGGATACAGGCATCAGATCGTCATGCTGAGCCGCTCTGTGATACGTTAAGGTTACCTTGCCCACGTTACATCCCGACTGAGGCAACCATCAGGTATAACCAACATGCAAACTGAGGCTCTAATGCTCGATACACACGAAAAACGGCCACTCTATTTACAGCTCACCGACGCGCTGCTCAAGCAGATCGTCGATGAATATCAAGCAGACGATAAACTTCCAACAGAAATGGAACTCTGCGACGAATACGCCGTAAGCAGAACAACCGTCCGACTTGCCATGAGTGAGCTGGAGCGTCGTGGAAGTATCTATCGAATCCAAGGTAAGGGATCGTTTGTTGCACCGAAACGCGTTAGCGAGCTCAATTCACTTTTAGACTTTGACTTTGCAAGCCATTGCGATGGCGTTGATCCGGATGCCATCACCAAACATTTCGGCGGCCTCACATCAGGTCGTCCAATTTCCGTAATGATGCTCCAACAATTTGGATGTCATAGTCGCGATGAAATTCAGCGTCTTGAATTGACCTACGAACTTGAAGGCAGCTTCATAGGCGCTGATACGTTCTTCATTTCAAAGTCGCGCGTTCCGAATAACCAGTTAGATTATCAGGCATTTAGCAGAATCATGGACGACTTGTCCAAGTCTATCCAATCTGTTAGGGAAAGCTATAGAGCACGTCAGCTTAGCGATTCCGAAGCCAGTAATTATGGTGTTGCAAAACTTCCGGTCATCGAACTGACTCATTATGCTTACGACTCCGGAGGCAAACTAATCTCAATTGTCTGCCGCACCGTCTTAACTGGGCGAGTCCCTTATCAAAACTTTATTTTCAAGTCCTAATGTTCTTTTTCTTTTGTCTCAATCTGTAACACGTAGCCGAGTTTTTAAGTCCTAACCGTTACAGATCGAGACAAACAAGGTAGACCCGCCGAATTGTCTCAATCTGTAACACTTAGACCGGTTTTGGACGTCTAGATGTTACAGGTTGAGACGATTTGATTATGGGGTCCTCATTTGCGCGTCATATTGCGTAGCGCTGACGCGCTGGTTTCCACAATGACAGGAGGTAAAATTCCTCCCGCATCGCCTGTTGGCAATCCCGTAGCGTTAGCTAGCAGATGACCTGCGTGTGCTCCTCGATGGCGACACGATCCTCGGCGGCGATACTCGGCTCGCACACCACGGCGTCCAGGTTATCCAAGCGGCAGAAGGTGTAGAAGTCGCGCTTACCAATTTTGCTGGAATCGGCGATCAGATAGCGCGAGTCGGCCTTGCTAAAGGCGAGCTGCTGGATACGGCCCTCGTCCATGTTGGACGTAGATACGTCGCCATCCAGAATGCCGTTGGCGCCGATAAACGCCGCGTCGATGCCCAACGCACGCAGGGTATCCTCGGCCGTTGGCCCCACAAAAGCGGCGGTGCGGCGACGGTACATACCGCCCACGAGGCACAGGTCGCAGTCTTCGCGCGACTCGAGCAGGTTAAACACCGAAAGCGAGTTGGTCACAATGCGCAGGCGACACGCCGGCAGCATCGAGGCCATCTGTTCCACCGTAGTGCCCGTACCCAAAAAGATGGTCGAGCCCTCCTCGATAAGCTCCACAGCACGGCGCGCGATTTGCATCTTTTCCTCGGCATGCTTAGTCCGCTTTTCGCTGTGCGAATACTCATGGCGCAACATAGCGTGGGGACGTCCCTGTGCACTGCGAGCTCCGCCGTGCACGCGCTCAATCTCGCCCAGACTCGCAAGTTCCTCAAGGTCGCGACGAATCGTCATGTCCGAAACGCCCAGTGCGTCCGAAATCTCCTTAACCGAGACCGTGCCCTGCTCTTCGAGCAGCTGACGAACCTTATCCTGTCGCTCTGCCTTAATCACGATGAATCCTCGCCGTTCTTTGCGCGCATATCATTCAAACAGTAACGAACAAATTGTATCAGACTCGTACCCGTCAAAAATGAACGCCCGCACAGTTCCAATCATCACTTTTTTGAGAAAAATACCCCCTGCTTTAGTGGGGTGTAGTGATAA
>OAUM01000323.1_pt1 | contig 20910 bp, 22 predicted proteins | sample 1476281 | NCBI WGS metagenome assembly OAUM01 (sample SAMEA2580047, study PRJEB22360) | human gut metagenome | biome: human gut; feature: human-associated habitat; material: faeces | place: Denmark | collected 2008/2010
TCGCCGCTCGGCAGCACGGGGATGAAGCTCGTGGGGATGACCATGCTCGCCGACGGCGGAAAGAGCTGCGGCAGCGGTACCAGCGACCAGGCGAAACCACCAACGAGCTGCGCGGCGAGCGGGCAGAAGATGCCCTCGAGCATGCCGAGCCGCGCGGTGAGGAAGAGCCCTGCGGGGATCATCCACGCCGCGGTCACCGTGTTGGCGAGCGCGCAGAGGAGCATCGTGAGCGCGCCCGCGACCGTGAGGCCCTGCGAGGAGAACGCCGACCCCGCGAGGTAGATGCCGAAGACCACGAGGTTCGAGAGCGCGCAGAGCGCGAGGCACCAGAGCGCCTTGGCCCACCAGGCGCGCCTAAGCGGGAAGCCCAGGCCCAGAAGCCCCCGCATCCGCGTGCGCGCGTCCGCCCGCGCGACGCACGCCACCACGAGCGAGAGAGACACGGGCAGGAAGAGCGCGTACCAGTAGTTCCACGCGCTGAAGATCTGCACGCCCCGGTAGGGCATCGCGCCGAGCAGCGGCATCGGCAGCGCCATGAGCACGGCCAGGCGAACCGGTGCCGCGTGGCGCGACTTCAGGGCCTCGGCGCGCAGGCACGCGAGCAGGCCGCCTTTCTCGCCCGTCATGCCGCCACCTCCCCGCGCGCTCGACGCCCCTCCCGGCAGACGCTCATGAAGAGTTCCTCGAGGTCCTGCCCGGACCGAAGCGCATCCTCGTAGGCGAGGCGCCCCCCGTAGATGATGCCGACGGTGTCAGCCATCTGCTGCACCTCGGAGAGGATGTGGCTCGAGACGATCACCGTCGTACCCGCCGCCGCGAAGCCGCGGATCTGGTCGCGCAGCTCCTCGATGCCGATGGGGTCGAGGCCGTTGGTGGGCTCGTCGAGCACGAGCAGGCGTGGCCGGGCGATCAGCGCCAGCGCGAGCCCCAGGCGCTGCCGCATGCCCATCGAGAAGCGCCCGGCGCGCTTCTTCCCGGTGTCCGCGAGGCCCACGGCGGCGAGCACCTCATCTACGCGGCTCTCGGGAAGGCCCAGCAGCGTGGTGCGCACGCGCAGGTTCTCGCGCGCGGTGAGGTTGGGGTAGAGCGGCGCCTCCTCGATGAGGCTGCCGATTGCGTAGAGGTCCTCGCGGCGCCAGGCGTGCCCGGCAAAGAGGATCTCCCCGGCCGTCGGCCGCAGCATCCCGCAGATCATCTTGAGCGTTGTCGACTTGCCGGCGCCGTTGGGGCCGAGCAGCCCGTACACCTCGCCCTCGCGGATATGAAGGCCCACGTCGGCCACGGCGTCCTGCGCCTGGTCGCCGCGGCCGAAGCGCTTGGTGAGCCCGCGCGTCTCGAGCATGTAACCCATGGGTTCGTCCTTTCTCTTCCGGGCGCGCGGGCCGAGTCGCCGTGCCCGCGCGCCTTACCTTTCGGGTTCACCATCCATGGTGGGGCGCGTTTCTAACGAAGCCGTAACGGCAGGTGGGCTCTTTTGGCGCCAGCCCTTCTCGACCCGTACGCCACTCATGGTATGTTTATCGCGATAACAAGGACGGAGGTGCCCGTGGCACGCAATAAGTACCCGGAGGAGACGGTCGAGAAGATCAGTGGTGACGGCCCGGCGAGTGTTATTTTGCGAGCTAGGCGCATCGAAAGCGACCTTTCGTGGTATAAACTACTTGCCGGAAGCCGCGGCTTTCAGAGTACGGCTTACGTGTACGTTTAACCTCCGTGGGCGACGGGGTGCCGCAAGGCGTAGAATATCGCCCACCTGTAGGGGCCTGCAGCGATGCGGGCCCCGCTTCGTATGAAGGGGGCGCAACCGATGAAGATCGTATCCATCTCCCAGGACTTCTTCGACCTCGTCGATGGCGACCGCGAGCTCATGCTTAAGCACAATCGCCCCTGCATCGTGGTGGTGAGGCTGCGTTTCCGCGGGAAGCGCAGAGACTTCGCCGTGCCGCTGCGTTCCAACATCGCCCCCAACGTGCCCAAAGACCAATACTTTGCACTGCCACCCCGCCCCACGACGCGCCCCGGCTGCCGCCACGGCATCCACTACATCAAGATGTTCCCCATAACCAAGGCCTACCAGCGCCGCTTCAGGACCGAGGGCTCGGCCTACTACGAGACGCTCCAGCGCATCATCGATGGCAACACCAAGCGCATTGTCTCCGAGTGCCAGGCGTACCTTGACCTCTATGAGCGCGAGGGAAGGCCCCGCTTTGCCGTCGACATCGACCGCATCGTGGGGCTGCTGGAGGGCGAGAAGTAGGGCGCCTCGGCTCAGTCTCGAGCCATGCGGAGTCGCTCCGCATTTTTGAACGCCGCGTGTGCGTCCCAAATACTTGAGAAACAAGCTGTGAAGTGCGGTGGCGCGCCCGTGCCCGTGCATAGCCGTCACCATCAGCGTCTACGCGGCGTCGGCTTCAAGTGGAGCTGACACCGCTGCTGTATATGGTTTGCCCTGCTGCACATGGCGATCAATGACCACGATGCTTCTGTTTGCGCTTCAGTTTTCGCTGCTCGAAGCGCGCCTCCGCCTCATCCGCGCGACGCTGGCTTCTTGCTTGAGCCGATTCCCGCTTCATCGTCTCCCGCTGATTCGCGAGCGCCTGTTGTGCCTTGGTGCTCACCGCGGGCCGTTTAAGGGCTTTCGCTGCCTCGCGAGCGCGCCGCTTGGGGCTCTTCGCGGGCTTGCTTGTTTCGGTGACCTTGTCGCCGAAGAACGAGAGCTTCTCCCATTTACTTGTAACGAATTGCAGGATTTCCTCATTGGACGGTTCTGCGCCGAAGACGATGCGGGCGGCGCCGTATCTGCCGTCCTCGACATGCTCCGCCGGCCCGACCCAGAATTGGCCGTCGTGATATACGGTCAGGGTGGACGACACGCTGATCTGCATGGCCGGTTCCTCCTTTATGTAGATGACCATGCAGAGAAGGGACAACCAAGGAGGCAGGTTACTGATGCGGACTCCCGCACGCCCACGACTACCCGACGGGGACTGTGTTTTCATCTCTGGTGGTTGGATTGTAGCATGAGCGAATGTGCATTGACCTCGCTGCCGGCATGCTGTGACTGGGGTCGGAATTTCGAATTCTCGATAATATGCCTACGCGCATCGCCCCTCAGTTTCGAAACTTAAAAACATCTCGAGTTTCGAAACCGAGAGGGAGATCGCACCGCTTCTGTTCATCAGGGGTGCGTTCCCGAAGGTCCCCATCGCTCGCACGAGGCATGAGCCCTATATTCGGGAGGGTGTGCTCGTGTTGGACCTCGCGGGGTGGCTGCTCGGCGAGCAAGGGTTCTGAGCATCACACGGGGGTATCGCGCGGTGGAGCACGTATCGCCGTTCACGCCTACGTGGTTGAGTATGCAGAGGCCGTCCGTTGCGTCCTATGTGGCGAAAAACAAAACTCAACGCCCCGAGTTTTGATTTAGCGAAACGAGTGGCGTCGCGCGGTCCGGCTTTTGGGGTTAATTAACTGGCAGTCCGCGATGTCCGAGCATGCTGCCCTGCCTCTCGGCAGGTGCGCAATTCCTGTAGTCGATTCGTCTCGAGGTGCGCTCTTTGCGCATCTTGTGGCGCGGAGTTACGATACTCCTAAAAGTGTAACCAGATTCGAGTTTTAGGAGCAGCCCTTGAAGTGCAGGAGACTCAGGAACCGCGACAGGTATCTCGAGGAGGCGATGCTCTTCCGTGACACCGACCTCATCAAGGTGATCACGGGCGTGCGCAGGTGCGGCAAGTCGAGCCTTCTCGATCTAATTAGGATGACCATCGAGTCCGAGGGAGTCGCTGGCCGCGGCTTTGTGAGCGTCAACCTGGAAAGCAAGGGCACGGGCATCAAGACGGAGGACCAACTTTATGATTACGTTCGCGGGCTCCTGTCGGACAAGGGTCGCACCTACGTTTTCATAGACGAGCCCCAGAGAATCGAGGGCTGGCAGGATGCGGTCAACGCAATGAGGGTCGACTTCGATTGTGACATCTACCTCACGGGCTCGAACGCGTATCTTCTCTCGAGCGAGCTGGCCACCTATCTGTCCGGGCGCTACGTAGAGGTAAAGATGCTGCCCCTGTCCTTCTCCGAGTTCGCTGACTTCTGCGGAATCGAGTTCGTATCGGGAAGATCGGTGGCTCTCACTCCCGAGGGGGACCCCGTTCTCTTCGACGACATGCTTACTCGTTACCTTGAGTACGGGGGCATGCCAGCCATTGCATCCCTCTCGACGACCCAGGCGCAGCACTCGGCGTACATGTCCGGCGTCTATGATGCCATCGCCGTGCGCGATATCGTCAGCCGCGAGCGCGGGAAGGGCAAAAGCGCGGTGACCGACCCTTCCCTGCTGCGCCATGTGGCCGAATTCCTGGCGGACAACATCGGCAACGAGTGCTCGTCGAATCGAATCGCCGGCGCGTTAACTTCTGCGGGGTCGAAGACCACGAACAAGACCGTTTCCTCGTACGTGGGCGCGCTCGAGGAGGCCTTCCTGTTCTATCGCGCCACGCGTTACGACCTGCACGGTAAGGCGCTCCTCAAGACGAACCCGAAGGAGTATATCGTCGACACCGGCTTCAGGACCTGGATGGCCGGCTATAGGGTCACGGATACTGGCCGCCTGTTCGAGAACGCCGTGTATCTCCAGCTGCTCTACGAAGGGTGGAGCGTGCATGTGGGCAAGCTCTATGGCAAAGAAGTTGACTTCGTCGCGACGAAGGACGGGCGCGTGCTCTATGTGCAGGCGACTGACGAGATGTTCGCAAGCGAGACCAGGGAGCGAGAGATCGCCCCCCTGAAGTCGATACGAGACAACCACGAGAAGATCGTGGTCGTGAGGCAGGGTTCCTACGACACGGACATCGACGGCATTCACATCGTGAGCGCGAGGGACTTTTTCCTCTAGGGACATGAAATTCATCGCGAAGCAATCAGGTCAAGTCGGGAACAATGTCTGACATCGTGTGGCGATAGCATGTGCGCGCGATGTCAGTTTTGGCTTCAAGATGGGTAAAACCGCACGGCGCACTGGCTGCCACGTCGGTCACGGATGAACTCATGAGATAGCCACCTGGCACGATTCCTCTTTGCGATCAATAGTTGAAACTTATGACCTGCGGTTTTGCGAGCGGCGCGCAAGCCACCCGTGCTGATTCACTTGCGATTGCAGCTGGCGGCTTGCAGACTACAGGGCGTTTGAGTTTCAAAACGGGCGTTTTCGGCGCAATCGAGCCTCCAAAGGCGGCCAATCGCGGCCTTTGGGACAAAAACAAAAACTCAACGTCCTGAGTTTGAAATAAGTTTTTGAAGTTGTCCCAGCTTTTGTCCCCGAGACCGACGAAGCACGACATGGCGTTATCTGGCGGCACTCGATTCGAGACGGCGCCGAAAACTGGATGCAACTGGAATGACGGGACGGCAGAATCGAAGCCATCGAGTGGGAATAGCGAAAAACGCATAGCGCTCCCTTGATTAAGCCACGGCCCGCCCTCGAATCGATCGAGGGCGGGCCGTTCAGGCTTTATGGGAGTACTGCGCGTCCGAATTGTCTGCTAGTAAAGTGTTGCTAACCCAGCTTTGCGAACGCTTCGTCATCCACGGGCTCGAGCCACTCGTTCGAGCAACCCTCTCCGGGGACCTCGATGGCGATGTGCGAAAACCAGCTGTCGGCCTTGGCGCCATGCCAGTGCTTGACGCCCGCCGGGATCACCACGACCGTGCCGGGGACAAGCTCTCTTGCAGCCTTTCCCTCCTCCTGGTACCACCCTTCGCCGGCGGTGCAAATCAGAACTTGACCGCCACCGTTCTTCGCGTGGTGCACGTGCCAGTTGTTGCGACAACCCGGCTCGAAGGTCACGTTGAACAGCGGGAACTCGCCGTTTTGGGGGTCGGTCAGGGGGTTCAGGAAGCTCTCGCCGCTGAAGTACTGTGCGAACGCAGCGTTGGGATTGCCTTTCCCGAACACGTTGGCGGCGTTGAATTCGGACTCTCGAGCGATGCCCATGCTACTCCTCCTCCCCGTACACGCTCTTTGCGAGATGGAACGCGGCCCACGCCTTCGGCCAGCCGGCGTAGAAGGCGACGTGCGTGATCGCCTCAGCCATCTCCTTCTGCGTAACGCCGTGAGACTTGGCGTTGGCGATATGGAACTTCAGCGAGCTGTCGGTGATGCCTTGAGCTATGAGCGCAACCACGGTGATGAGGCTGCGGGTGCTGAGGTCCAGGTCCTGGTTGTTCCAGTTCTCGCCGAACAGAACGTCGTCGTTGAAGTGCGCGAACTCGGGGGCGAAATCGCCCAGCTGGTCGCGTCCTGCGGTCTGCACGATTCTATCTTCCATGCCGATCCCTTCCGTATGGGTAACTACCTAGATGCTTGAAAACTTGAGCGGCGAAGCGCCCTACAGCCTGCCGCCGAACACAGGGAAGAAGCGGGCCTCGCCGTAATTCTCGATGCGCTCGACGTTCTTCAGGGCTTCCATGTCCTCCGCGGAAATCTCGAAGTCGACGTCGCCGTTGTCCTTCATGTGCTGAGGGTTTTGGGTCTTGGGCAGGGTGATCATCCCAAGCTGTAAATCGTAGCGAATGCAGAGCTGCGGCACGGATACGCCGTACTTGCTCGCCATCTGGGCGATGACGGGGTTCTTCAACGCCTCGCCGTGAGCCACAGGGCTGTACGCCTCCATGACGATGCCCCGTTCCTGGCAGTACTCGATGAGCTCGATCGGGGTGTTGGAGATGTGGCACAGCACCTGGTTGACCATGGGCCTCACCTCGGCGTTCTCGAGCAGGTTGTCGATATCGACCTTCAAGAAGTTGGATACGCCGATCGCGCGGATCTTGCCCGCCTTGTATGCATCGGTCAACGCGCGCCATGCCTCGAGGTTGCCCTCGAAATGGCGGTCGTCGGACTGGTTTACCTCGTTCCAGGACTGGGGGCTGTGGATGATCATCATGTCGATGTAATCCAGACCCATTGCGGCGAGCGACCCCTCGATGCCCGTCATGGTAGATTCGTAATCCTTGTGCTCGGCGGCCACCTTGGTGGTCACGAACAGCTCCTCGCGTGGGACGCCGCAGGTGCGCACGCCCTCGCCGACACCGCGCTCGTTGGCGTAGGCCTGCGCCGTGTCGATATGGCGGTATCCCAGCTCGACCGCCGCGCGGACCGCCTCTGCCGCCTTGTCGTCGTCGACGAGCCACGTGCCAAGCGCCAGCTGGGGAACCTTTATACCGTTGCTCAGCTCGAGAGTCTTTTCATACATGCTGGTTTCCTTCCTGAAGAAGCTACGCTTTCTCAATCCGAAGATCGAACGTGCCTTGCAGGCTGCTCACCTCGATTGACACGGGCAGGTTCTCGTAGAGCGCGCTTTTCATCTCTCATCCCTGTCGCGCCCTATTGTTCCTGTGACGACAAGCAATTACAATTACTTATGCTACATACTGCAATATGCTTAACCTGCATATCTCGGAGGCATATGTGGACATCCATACTCTTCGCTATTTTCTAACTGTCTGCCAAGAGGGGACCATGTCGCGCGCGGCCGAGGTGCTCCACATCACGCAGCCCACCCTCTCTCGCCAGATCTCCAATCTGGAGCGCGAATTGGGATCGCAGCTGCTCATCCGCCACAGCCGGCACGTCGAACCCACCGAAAAAGGAAAGTACCTCCTGCGCCGCGCCGTCGAAATCGTCGACCTGGCCGACAAGACGCGAGCCGATTTCGCAGCGGACGGCTCGATTGTGGAGGGGGATATTAGCATTGCGGCGGGCGAGACCTACGGAATGAAGTTTGTCGCCCATGCCGTTTCTACGTTCCAGGCGGAATACCCCCAGGTGCGCTTCCATATCCACAGCGCGGACGCATCGGTGGCCACGCATCGGCTCGACAGCGGCATCGCTGATTTCGCCGTGCTTTTGGGCTATCCCAGCGTCAGCGACTACGATTACATTCACCTGCGTGCCACCGATGCTTGGGGCGTCTACATGCTCGCTGATGACCCCCTCGTGGCTAAAGAAGCCGTTTCCCTAGAGGATCTTGCTGGTAAGCCCCTTATCTCCTCTGAGCGAGCGGACAAAATGGGCGTCATGGCGAGTTGGTTTGGCGAATATGCCGGACAGGTCAACGTCGTGGCCACATACAACCTGGTCCGCAGCGCCGAGTATCTACTGCGGGAGCATATGGGCTACCTGATCGCGCTTGATCAGCTCGTTCCCGCGGGTGGCGGTACCGGTATCGAGTTTCGCCCCATTTACCCGCCCGCAGTTGTGAATGTCGATGTCTGCTGGAAGCGAGGAGCAAAGCAATCCCATGCCGTCGATCTTTTCCGGCGGCACCTCATTGCCCTCAACGATTTCAAATGAGCCTGATCGGCTTATCGTCGATCGCGCACGCCTTCTCTGGGGGAAACTGGGGATGGTTGCCGAGAATCCGCCTCGAATCACGGCGCTCTCGTCCTGATGCAGGAGCTCCGTTGGAGAACCATGTTGCTTATCGAGCCTTGGACTGACCCAGCTAATCACCCGTCGTCAGACAAGCGACCTGAGCTCATGGTTGCTATGGGCTGGGACAACGCTGGATATAGGGGTATCTATTTTTCAGGGAGCGTCCCTTTATGAGCAATTATCCGCGCAGCTAGCCTTGCTATTTAGTTTAATTCGGCAAAGATTACATTGACGTTTGGTACCCATGGGGGCGTCTGACCTAGTGTTTTCGTTATTCTTACCGAAGCACTTCCGATGGGTAGTTTTATGGACCATATGATCGGAGGGCTTGTCGGAATCGGCCACATTGTCTTAACAATTGGGCTTGCCTTCCTGTTCCATGTTCTCATTAAACCAGCAGAAAACAACTACCGAGGAGGAACTTATGATTGGACAGATCTACCATGTGGGATTGACGGTCAGTGACCTGGACCGTTCCGTGGCGTTTTATCGGGATGTGCTTGGCCTTCAGTATCAGGGGGAGCTCCTGATGGAGGGAAAAGAGACGGAGGCAATGTTCCGGCGAGAAAACTGCAAGGCACGGGTTGCTTATCTGAACGGCTCGGATCAGTTGCATATGCCGCCGGTGGAACTAATCCAGTTTGTGGAGGATGAAATTCACCGCAGGCCCATGGATCTTTTCACAACTTCCATATCAGAACTTTGCTTCTGTGCAGAGGATGCCGATGCGGTCTATCAAAAACTGACGGAGCAGGGTGTGGAGTGTTTCTCCGCTCCCCAGGAATTTGATTTTCGACAGGATGGCTTTGGCCGGAGCAAAGCCTTCTACTTTCGGGATCCAGATGGAATCATATTAGAAATCATGGAGCCGCTGGACAAGTAATCTTTTGCCCCAGCGGATGTAGCGGTCGATCCATTTCGCCAACAGGCCCTTTCTGCCCGGATACCCCAGGGCTCGCTGGATGGCTGTCATGCGCTTCCCATTTCGCTAAACAAGCGTCAAAGAGGATTATCGATCGTTTCGGCATCGCCATTGAACTGTGCTACCAGCAAAGTGGCAGGAATAAAGGCCTCCGAATCTTCTGGTTCGGCGGCCTTCTTTTTGCATTGCTACCCGAGAAAGAACTCCTTGACGAATTCCCTTGAGCATCGGACGGCGCTATCGAGCGTGAGCGTTTTCGTAGGCCTCTTTGATTCCTTCTGGCAAGCCGTCGGGAATCAGTGCCTTCAGCTCAGCCTCGCTGTTGGCCTGATTCAGCTGCCCGTAGTACCAGCATTTGAACTTCAACATGTCCAGCGCGCGGTTCATGCTCTCGATCTCCGACTCCATATGGGCCTTACGCTCCTCGAACATGGCCTTGCGCTGGGGGTAAGTGGACGGGCCCTCCGCACACCATTCCATGAACAGACGGATGTCCTTGATCTCCATCCCCGCTTTCTTCAGACATTCGATGACCCGAAGCGCCTCGAGTTCCGTATCGCCAAATTGGCGAATGCCGGACGTCCGCTCCAGCCCCGGGAACAATCCCTGCTTGTCGTAATACCGCAGCGTGGTGACGGTGGTGGCCCTGATGGCGCAGGGACTGACGGACTCCTCGTTCCAATATCATCTGATGTCCGCAAAGAACAACGGGGTGACCAGGGCTGAGATAGCGGAAATCCTTACGCATTCGGCGTTTTATGCGGGATGGCCCAAGGCGTGGGCGGCCTTTCGCATGGCGAAGGAGGTCTGGGCGGACGAGGACGACGGCGCCGACGCAAAGGCCCGACACCAAAACGAGATGGCCTTTCCTATCGGTGCCCCCAACGACGCATTTGCGAAGTACTTTATTGGGCAAAGCTACCTCGCGCCCCTTTCCACCGAGCAGGTCGGTGTCTACAACGTGACGTTCGAGCCCGGCTGCCGCAACAGCTGGCACGTCCATCACGCCAAAAGCGGTGGCGGACAGATCCTCGTCTGCGTGGCCGGTCGAGGGTTTTATCAGGAATGGGGCAAACTGGCACAGGAGCTGCGCCCTGGCGATGTAGTAAATATTCCCGCGGGCGTAAAGCATTGGCACGGAGCCGCACCCGACAGCTGGTTCTCCCATCTCGCGTTGGAGGTTCCGGGCGAGGAGGCCTCCAACGAGTGGTTGGAGCCCGTGGACGACGAGCAGTACGTTAAAGCGACTGACAAGGAGGCTTAAACTTTGACGCCCGTATCAAAGCTACCGTTTCTATGGGTATGATGACCGGACTGATGAACGCGCAAAAGCCTCGCCGCGTTACTCGTCACCTGCCCGCGCTGCCGAGAGCAGTGTGCCCAAATCTGCCTGGATCGCCTCTGCCTTGCTTCCAAGCTGCAGCGGAGCCGAGTCGCCCGAGATGTTTACGCTCAGCAGGTGCGCATCCGGCAGCTTTGCGGTCATGCTCCAGAACGGGAGCGTAATGATGCCGGGGGTCATCTCGCCCACGCCGAGCTCCAGCAACAGCACGCGGCTACTACCGCGCTCGCGCACGAAGCGCTCATATCGTTCGAGGCCCTCGCGCCATGCCGCACCCTGCAGAAACGTGTCGTCGCGCACCCACGGCACGAGCTGCCAGCCGCAGTGCGGGCATCGGGGGACGTCCTCGCTGCGGATCTCAAACCCCACCATGCCCGCGAGCATGCGCTCGACGTAGGGACCCGCGTCGAAGAGCTCGTCGCAGCATGGCTGCTTGCACTGAAGGTGCGCGAAGCTTCCCTGATAGTTGCAGGTCCTCTCGGCGGGAAACGTCTTTTCGACCTGAGTGTCCACGTTGGTGCTCAGGATGAAGTAGTCCTTATGGCCGATGAGGGCCCGCAGGTCGAGATAGGGCTGCGAGGCCGGCTCGTGCAGCATGAAGTCGATGTATCGCGCGTAGTAGGCCCATTGCTGCTCGAGGCTGGGGTAGAGGTGATAAAAGCCGTCAAAAAGACTCTTGAAGCCAAAGGCTTGCTGCCAGTCCGTCATTCCGGCGCGCGCCATGCCTGCGCGGTTGTAATGGTTGAACCCGGCGGCGCTCGACATGCCCGAGCCGATGCCGACGATGATGGCGTCGGCATCGTCGATAAGGCTTCGAAGCCTATACGCTTCCTTCTCTAGAGACGGCATTGGGCAATCTCCTCGAAAGCCGGGGTCATATCGCCGTCAACGAGAATCGTCTCGCACGATGCATCGGGCGCCATGGTCTGGCTGTAGTTGAACACGATGTAGGTTGCGTGCTCGCAGGCGTTCGCGATCTGAGCGAGCATGCGCTTTATGACGCCGTTACGCACCCCCACGCCAAGTTCGAGGATGGCGACCCTGCCGTTGCGATGGGCTTGCACAAGGCGCTCGAGTTCCTCGAGCTGTGCCATGGCGAGGGCATCTGGATGGGCGAGACGCCGCTCGTCGATCGACGTGCGCGTGCTCCCTTCCGTCTCGAGCACGCAACTCTCGTCGAACCCTGCGCGTGTGAAGTGTCCGTCGATATTGCACGTGATCACGAAGGTGTCAGCGTGCTCCGTAAGGTGCCGCAGCCCGTTCATGAGCGAGCTGGGCTCATATTCGACGTACTCCTTTTGATGGAACCGTTCGTTCCATCGGTGTTGCACGTTTACATCCGGAGAAATGAGCCCCTGCAGTATGCAGCCGATGCCATCAGTCTGGGCGAGGTCCCCGTACGCCTCTCGGAAATGGGCGTCGGCGCAGAAGAGGTTAAGCCCCTCTGCCATGTCGAGCCCGTTGCTTGCGCCGATGATGACAAGATCCGCCTCGGCAAGTGCCTGGCCGATACGAACCGCTTTTACCGTTTCCATGCGCTACCTCCCCAGCGTCTTGCGCACGTCGGCGAGCACGTCGGCGATATCGGCGCGAACTGCGAGCCCCCGATCCTCGATCGCACGGGGGAGAAACTGCGTCCTGTTGTTCACGGCGATGTAGCTAGCCTGCGGCAGCTGTGCGGTGAGGGCCCAGAACGGCTCTTGGATAAACGCGGGCGTCATGCGGCCCACGCCCAGCTCAAGGAAAAGGATCTTCTGCCGCGCATGCGCGTCGAGCCAGTCGGACACCTTGCAGTACTGCTCCTCGTAGAGCTCGCCCTGCAGGAAGTTGCCGTAGCCGCGAACCCAGGGGAACGCCTCTGCCCCGCAGTGCGGGCAGCGCGGCACGAGCTCTGTCGGAACCTCAAGGCCGTCTCCCATGGCCTCTACCATGCGGGAGACCGGCTCGACCGCGTTCCACACCTCGTCGGTGCAACAGTGGGAGCACTGGAAGAAGCGGTGGTCGCCTTGGATCTCGGCCACCTTCTCCCAGGGGTAGAGTTTCACAAACTGCGTGTCCTGGTTGGTGGTGAGTATGAAGAAATCCTTCTCGGCGAGAATGGCGTCGAGGTCCTTGTAGGGCTTGCGCAGCGGGGCGTTGAGCGTGGTGTCGAGGAAGGTGGCGAGGTACCCCCAGCGCGCCTCGGCGGTGGGCCAGCGGTAGAACGACCCCTCGAAAGCGCCCCTGAAACCGTAGCGCTCAGCGAATTTGCCGAAATGCCTGCGATAGGTCGCGTTGTCCTCGTAGTAGAAGTCGCCGCCGCCCGCCGCGGAGAGCCCGGAGGCCCCGCCCACCAGCACGCAATCGGCTTCCTCGATCATGCGGGCGAACGTTTCGATTTGCTGGTCGTAGGGCTCGGGCTCGCGGGCACTCAGCTCATAGGGCGTGCCGCCGGTGCGGTAGGCGGCCTGATGGGAAAACGATTGGTTGGTGAGTTCGATAACGAGCCGCTCGTATAGAGTCACTTGATACTCTCTTTCAACTACAATGAACAGGTGTCTATAAAAAGTATCAGTGTTGATTTGCGTCAGAGCAATGAACAGCTTCGAGCTGCTGTCGATAAACGAGCGGCTGCTGGATATTGTTGAGCGCTGCAATTGGAGGGGCCATGGAATCGGGGAAGATCGATCGTCGCCGACGCTATACACTCTCGGTCATACGGGAGGCGTTCTTTGCGCTGCTGGCTGAGGTCGGCTTCGCGAAGATGACGGTGGCGGATATCTGCCGCTGCGCCGATATCAACCGCGGCACGTTCTATTTGCACTACGAGGACAAGTTCGCGCTGCTCGACGCGCTTATTGACGAGGCCCTGGCGGCGGCGCCACCGATCGAGGGGGCGGAGGCGGGCGCCCTCTGCCAGCGCCCGCCGGCAAACGATGACTATTATCTGCTCTACTCGGATGACGATGCGTACGCCCGGGTGGCACAGCGCGTCGTCGAGCGTGGCGCTGAGCAGATGGTTCCCTCGATTATGGAGGAGACCGGGCTCTCGCGCGAGGACGCCTATCTGCTCTTCGTTCACAACGTCCAGGGAAATCTCGCGGTCAACCGCCTGCTCGGCTGGAGGCGAGGGCCCGAGTTCGCCCACGCCCAGGAGCTGCTCAGCGCCTATTCCGAAGGGGGCATGCGGGCGGTATCGGCCCCTTGCACACCGATCGCGAATTAGAACATGATAGCGTCGTCGGCCGTGAAGGCATCAAGGGATTCCTGCTTGACCTGAATGCAGACGTATGTGATGCCCGAGTCGGATGTAGCGCGGAACTGACGGTGTGCGGTGGGGGAAATGCGCAGCCAGTCGCCGGCCGCAAGCTCGATATCCTCACCGTCGATCGTGACCGAGCCGGCGCCTTCGAGCACGCCATAGATCTCCTCGTTTTCCTTGTGTGCATGGACGAACGGAACACCAGCGCCGGCGGGAAGATTGTTGACACTCACCTCTGCCCCGGTAAGCCCGAGCACTTCGTGCAGCTCGACACGGCTCTCGTTGCCGATGTGGGTCTTTGCGTAATTGGCCATAATGGTTCCTCTCTTTGGGTTGATTTACCTTGCAGGCATCTCCTGCGTGAGCTATATTCAACGCGAAGGCGCATGTAAATACGAGTACGCACATATTTGTAACTGCGTACTTTTTTGTGAAACCGGTATGGTCAAGGAGGATGGGTCTCCCGTGATGGCGAAAGAGGAGCTTCCGGAGTGTCCGGTCGCAACGGCGGTAGCGCTCATTGGCGGCAAGTGGAAGCTGCTCATTATCCGTAACTTGCGCGTACGCCCCTGGCGTTTCAACGAGTTGCGCCGCGACCTTGAGGGAATCTCTCAGAAGGTGCTTACCGACAGCTTGCGGCAGATGGAGGATGATGGGCTGGTCTTTCGCCATGACTATGGCGAGAATCCTCCCCGCGTTGAGTATGGCCTCACCGAGCTCGGTCGCCAGATGATGCCCATCATGGATTCGCTTGCAGACTTCGGCGCCTATTACAAGACGATTGTTTCGTAGCGGACACATCGCTTAGGGGGCGGAAAACCGCTACGAGGGTGCTAACGAAAACCTGTCCCGAATCATCCTACAAGAAAACATGCTACGCGCCTGCAGCATGAAGGAGGGGGAATCCTATGAATATCGTTGTATTGAGCGGCAGCCCGCGCAAGGGCGCCAATACCGACACCATGGTTGAGGCGTTTGCCGAGACCGCGCGCGAGGCCGGCCATACGGTCGAGGTCATCCGCGTTGCCGGCAAAAAGATCGCTGGTTGTCTGGGATGTCAGTACTGCTTTGCCCATGAGGGCACCTGTGTGCAGAAGGATGACATGGCCGACGTGATCGAGTCGCTGAAAGGCGCCGATATGGTTGTCTTCGCTTCGCCTATCTACTGGTTTGATATCACTGCGCAGGAGAAGGCCGCCATCGACCGCCTGTACGCCTTCGGTGCTACAGAATTCCCGTTCACCAAGACGGCCCTTTTGCTCGATAGCCACAGCGAGGGCGTCTATGATGCGGCGATTGCTATGTACAGGGCCACATGCGCGTACTGTAAGTGGGAGGACCAGGGCATTGTCACCATTAGCGGCATGATCGAGCGCGACAGCATGGCATCCTCGTCCAAGTTGGAAGAGGTGCGAGAGCTCGCTCGCAAGCTCGCCTAAGGACAAGAAGAACGCATCGCAATCGGTGTTGGTGGAAATGCTTGCTGTCCTTACCGAGAGGAATGCTGATTGCCATGCAACGATGCTCCAGCGGACAATTCCGGTGTGCTAAAACGCCTTCTTGTTCAAGAATTCCCTGAACGCGGGGATGTCAAAGCCAACGAGACCACGCCCGCGCTCTCCGATGACGCCGTCCTCCAGGAGGCGGCGTTTGTATTGGCTTGCGTAGTTGCTGGCGACGCCCATGCGTTTGGCTATCTCCGAGACCCTGCTGGGGCCAGAATCGGGCAGCATCGCGAGCAAAAACTCAATGTCTTTATCGGAAAGCTCCCGATAGGTAGTTTCGAGAGAAGCCCGACGTCATGCTTCTCGAGTTGCCTGAAGACGCCATTCATGCCCGTGCGCCAGTTACCCTGAGTCTCCTGAGCATATGTCCAATCGATGCCGACTGGCTCAATCTGAACGCCGCTTATGCACGCGCGAGACTATGAGAGGCGGCTATCTGCCGCTTCTTTGGTTCGCTCGATAATATCTTCGAGCATGCCTGGCATGGCGGAGACATTTGCTGCGATCCATGGTGGCCCCTTTGCAGGTTTTGCTAGTTTTTGCAACTTTTGCTAATTTTTGCAAGTTTTGCTAACGGTTTAACATGTCTTGTGCCGCGGGATTGCAGGAGTGAAAAACGGGGATTCCTATTATTCCGACTACGTTGCAGCGAGCGGGGCCCGGAGCGCGATGTTGCTGCGCTTCGGGCCCCGCTGCTTTGTAAAACCATGACGGTTTGGCTGCCGCTGTTTTAGTCAAACAGACTCGGCATGTCGTTTTCCTTCATGAGGGCACCGGCTGAGGGGAGGCTCTGCGCGGTGAACTTCTCGGCCGAGACGCCGGCGCCAAGGATTTCCTCGGTCGTGCCGACGGTGGTGACCGAGCGGCCCTTCTTGGCCGTAAAAGCCTGGACGCCCTGCGTGTTGGTGGTCGTCTTGGTCTTGAGCAGCGACGTGTTGAAGTTCATCAAACGATAGTCGCTCGAGACCAGCGCGATGTCGCGGTCTTCCTTGAGCACCTGGGCATACAGCAGTTTGCTGCCGCCGTAGATGGCGTTCTTAAGGCGTTTGCGGTTGGTCTTGGTGACGTATCCAGAAAGTGCGACGCGCACCACGCGGCCGTTCTCAAAGACAAACAGCACGTCGGCCTTGTAGTCCTCGGGGTCGATGACCCAGATAACGCTCTCGTCGGGTTCCATCTCAAGATCGGTCGGCAGGTACGAGCCCAGCTGGGCCGACTTGGTGTCCTCAAACGCCGCAACCTTGCACTTGTACACCTGGCTCTTGTTGGTAAAGACCAGCAGCTCGTGGGTGTTGGAGGACGGGAACTCGATAAAGGGTTTGTCGCCGTCCTTGTACTTGAGCGTGGTCGCCTTCTTGAGCACGCGATCCGTCATCTTCTTAAGGTAGCCATCGCGCGAAAGCATGATGGTAACCGGATATTCCTCGACCTCGGGCTCCAAGCTTACCTCGATAACCTCGTGGGGCTCAATCCTGCCCGTGCGGCGCGGCATCACGTACTTCTTGTTGACCGCGGCCAGCTCGTCGCTGATGACCTTCTTGATGTTCTCCTCGCTGGAGAGAATCTCCTCAAGCTCGGCAATCTCGCCCTCAAGCTTGGCAATGTCCTTGGTGCGGTTGAGGATGTACTCCTCGTTGATGTTGCGGAGCTTAAGCTCGGCAACAAACTCGGCCTGGGTCTCGTCGATGTCGAAACCCTTCATAAGGTTGGGCACGACCTCGGCTTCGAGCTTGGTGCCGCGGATGATGGCGATGGCCTTGTCGATGTCGAGCAAAATCGCCTCGAGGCCGTGCAACAGGTGCAGGCGCTCGGACTTTTTGCCCAGGTCAAAGTTAATGCGGCGACGCGTGGACTCAATACGCCACTTGACCCACTCGTGCAGAATCTGGCGCACACCCATAACGCGGGGATAGCCGTCGACCAGCACGTTAAAGTTGCACGAGAACGAATCCTGCAGCGTGGTCGAGCGATAGAGCTTGGCCATGAGCTTGTCGGGGTCTACGCCGCGCTTAAGGTCGATGGCGATGCGCAGGCCCGAGAGGTCGGTTTCGTCGCGGATATCGGCGATCTCCTTGACCTTGCCCTCTTTGGAGAGCTTGACGATGCGCTCGATGATGACATCGGTCTTGGTGGTGTAGGGGATCTCGTAGACCTCGATGATGCGCTCTTCGGGAATCCAGCGCCAGCGGGAGCGGATCTGGAAGCTGCCAAGGCCGGTCTCGATAATCTTTTCCATCTCCTCGCGGCGGTAGATAATTTCGCCGCCGGTCGAGAAGTCGGGCATGGGCATGTACTCGAGCAGGTCGCAGTCGGGATCCTGCAGGTAGTGCATCGTGGCGGTGCAGACCTCGTTGAGGTTGAAGCCGCAGATGTCGGACGCCATGGCGACGCCGATGCCCTTGTTGGCCGAGACAAGGATGTTGGGGAACGTGGTGGGCAGCAGGCGCGGCTCCTTCATGGCACCGTCGTAGCTGTCGACGAAGTCGACCGGGTCCTTGTCGATGTCCTTGAAGATCTCGGCGCTGATGGGGGAGAGCTTGGCTTCGGTATAACGCGAGGCGGCGTAGCTCAGGTCGCCCGAATAGTACTTGCCAAAGTTGCCCTTCGACTCCACGAAGGGCGCAAGCAGCGCTTCGTTGCCCGTCGCCAGGCGCACCATCGTCTCGTAGATCGCGGCATCGCCGTGCGGGTTGAGCTTCATGGTCTGGCCCACGATGTTGGCGCTCTTCTGGCGCTCGCCCTTGAGCAGACCCATCTTGTACATGGTGTAGAGCAGCTTGCGGTGCGAGGGCTTAAAGCCGTCGATCTCGGGGAACGCACGCGAGACGTTGACGCTCATGGCGTAGGGCATGTAGTTGACCTCGAGCGTCTGCGTGATCGGCTGGTCGGTGACCTCGGAGTGCAGGCCGATGACGTTCTCGGCGTTGACCTGCTTTTTCTTTGGCTGGTTCTTCGTCTTCTTCTTTGCCACGATTTCCTCTTGAACTTCTTATGGGCCGTCGTTATCGATTTGCTACTACTGCAGGTCCAGCTGGTCCAGGTATTCCTTGCCGTGCTCGGAGATGTGACGCTTGCGGCCCGCCTCGTCGTTGCCCAGCAATAGGTTGAACATGGTTTCCATCTTGGTGACGTCCTCGGGCTCCACCTTGATCAGGCGACGCGTCTCGGGGTTCATGGTGGTGAGCCACATCATGTCCGGATCGTTTTCACCAAGACCCTTGGAGCGGTTGATGGAGCATTTCTGGTCGCCGATTTCTTTGAGGATGCCGTTCTTCTCGAGCTCGGTGTAGGCAAAGTAGGTCTTTTCCTTGCAGTTGATCTCGTAGAGCGGCGACTCGGCGATATACACGTAACCCTCATCGATAAGTGTGGGCACCAGGCGGTAGAGCATGGTGAGCACGAGCGTGCGAATGTGGTAACCGTCGACGTCGGCGTCCGTACAGATGATGACCTTGTTCCAGTTGAGGTTGTCCAGATCGAAGGCGCCAAGGTTCTTGATGCGCTTGTCTTTGATCTCCACGCCGCAGCCCAGCACGCGCATGAGGTCCATGATGATGTCGGACTTAAAGATGCGCGGATAGTCCTCCTTTAGGCAGTTGAGGATCTTGCCGCGGACGGGCATAACGCCTTGGAACTCGGCATCGCGCGAGGTGCGAATGGCGCCCGCTGCCGAGTCGCCCTCTACGATGTAGATCTCGCGACGGCTCTTGTCCTTGGAGCGGCAGTCGATGAATTTCTGCACGCGGTTGGCCATGTCGGTCTTCTGCTGCAGGTTGGTCTTGATGCTCTGACGCGTCTTCTCGGCGTTCTCGCGCGAGCGCTTGTTGATGAGCACCTGCTCCATGATCTTATTGGCGGCGTCCTTGTTCTCGATCAAGTAGGTTGAGAGGCGCTCCTTAAAGAAGGCCGTCATAGCCTGCTGGATAAAGCGGTTGTTGATGGCTTTCTTAGTCTGGTTTTCGTAGGACGTCTGGGTGGAGAAGCAGTTGGTCACCAGTACCAGGCAGTCCTGGACATCCTGCCATTTGATGCCGCTCTCGTTTTTGTTGTATTTGCCCTGTTGCTTAATGTAGGCATCGATGGCGCTAGTCAGAGCGCTACGGGCCGCCTTCTCGGGCGAGCCGCCGTTCTCGAGCCACGATGAGTTGTGGTAGTACTCCTGCATCATGAAAGTGCGCGAGAAGCACATGCAAGCAGTGATTTTTACGTTGTAGTCGGGCAGGTCCTCGCGATCGCGACCGCGGCGGTCGGCCTCGATAAAGAAGGGCTCGGTAAGGTAGTCGGTACCGACCTTCTCGAGCACGTAGTCCTCGATGCCCTTGGGATAGCAAAAATCCTCTTCGGTAAACTTGCCATCGTCGCCCTCAATGCGCAGGCGGAAGGTCACGCTGGCGTTGACCACGGCCTGGCGGCGCATGGTCTCGCGATACCAATCGTGGGGGATACTGATGGAGGTAAAGACCTCAAGATCGGGGCGCCACTTGATGGTGGTGCCAGTGCGGTCCTCGTTGCTAGGCTCAATCTCGAGTGCCTTCTTTTTGGCGCCGACGACCTTGCCCTTTTTAAAGTGTAAGGAGTACTTGTTGCCGTCGCGCCAAACTGTGACGTCCATGTACTCGGAGGCGTATTGGGTCGCGCACGAACCCAGGCCGTTGGTACCGAGCGAGAAGTCGTAGTCGCCGCCCTGGTTGTTGTTGTACTTGCCGCCGGCGTAGAGCTCGCAAAAGACGAGCTCCCAGTTAAAGCGCTTCTCGGAAGGGTTCCAGTCGAGCGGGCAGCCGCGGCCATTGTCCTCTACCTGAATGGAGCCATCGCGAAAGGCGGTAAGGGTGATGAGCTTGCCGTAGCCCTGGCGCGCCTCATCAACGGCGTTGGACAGGATCTCGAAGGCGGCGTGTGCACAGCCATCGAGTCCGTCCGAGCCAAAGATAACGGCAGGGCGCAGGCGTACGCGCTCCTCGTCCTTGAGCTGGCGGATACTGTCGTTACCATAGTTTGCGGTGTTTTTTGCCATACTCGCTCTCTCGGTGCTCCCTTGCTGCGTTTAAGTCATATAGATAGTCAAGGTAGCATAGCCCAGCCCACAGACGATTCCACCCAACACGAAATCCATCGAACAATCGTTCGAGCTTAGGCTGAAAAGAGCTTACTCGGACAAAACCGAGTCGGCTCTTTCCGAGTAAGTTTGAAAGCGGTCGAATGCGTCTTGCTGCGTTTGCGGTTGGATACGTTGTCGAAGACGTGTCGTGCGGATTGTTGGCGAAAAGACGCCGTGCCAAGATTGAGGCAGAACTCGACTCCTCTGACGATATCTAATGCGTAATGGGCTGGCTCTGGGTATCCAGAACCAGCCCATTTGATGTTCGATGAGCCGAGTCGGCGTCTCTCACAAAGGTAACTGAGAGCTAGTGAGGCTTATCAGAATTGACCTCATCGGGGGCGTCGTTTTCGAGTGCCGTGCGGCGGGCGCTG
>OAUM01000353.1_pt1 | contig 19074 bp, 17 predicted proteins | sample 1476281 | NCBI WGS metagenome assembly OAUM01 (sample SAMEA2580047, study PRJEB22360) | human gut metagenome | biome: human gut; feature: human-associated habitat; material: faeces | place: Denmark | collected 2008/2010
GCTTGCCGTCATGAATATCAGCCATCGTTATTTTGACCTTGAGGAATTCTTTTCTTCGGCAGCGGCCTCGGGCTATACGTGTTGCGAGCTTTGGACCGGGGCGATGCATCTGTATGTCGATTGCCATGGATACGATTCGCTCGAGCAGGTGCGGGAGCTGTCACAGCGGTATGGGATTCGGATTGTGGGGCTTTGTCCCGAACAGAACAACCCCAAGCCGTGGAATATCGCGGCGCGCGGGAATGAGGCGCGTGCCCGCACACTCGCGTACTTTAAGAACGTTGTAGATATTGCGGAGGAACTTGGAGCCGAGCAGGTCATGGTTTCGAGCGGCTGGGCATTTTTGAACGAGCCGATCGAGGACGCGTGGGGTCGCAGCTCCTCGATGCTGCGTGCGATTGCCGAGCATGCGGGAGAGCGCGGCGTGCGGCTGGTGCTCGAGGCCCTACAGCCGGTTGAGTCGATAATCGTGAACTCGGCGACCGACACGAAGCGCATGATCGAGGCAGTTGATCATCCGGCACTTAAGGCGTGTCTGGATATGGGCGCTATGGCGGTGGCGGGGGATACCATCGACGATTATTTCGATCTACTTGGCGATGATGTCGCCCACGTGCATTTTGTCGATGTTGCGGCAGATGGCACGACGCATCTTGCCTGGGGTGACGGCGGCCGCGATATGCGCGCCGACCTAGATAGGCTGGTGGCGCGCGGCTATCGCGGAGTTGTTTCGGCCGAGACCTATGATTGGCGCTATTTCGCCGACCCCGCAGCTGCCGATGCGCAGGTAATGGCAGAGTATCGTCGTGCGATTGGCGCCTAGGTGGGGTTGGGCTGCGGCAATCTGCCCTATGTTTCCAAATGAATACGGTATGAGCGGCTGCGACGGATTTTCCCCGCAAACACTCTAGTATGCTAAAGTACCCAGAAGACCGGCGGAGCTATGCCGGTTTTCTGTTCTATATGAAACGCAGTATGAGGAGGCTCACCAGATGACGGCCACACCGTGGGGATTCCGGGATATATTGCCCGAGGAGGCTCAGGCGCGCGAAGAGATCGCATGTACGGTGAAGGGCTGCTTTAGGGAGCATCATTACCTTCCGGTCGAGACGCCGCTGCTCGAGGACAAGGGTTCGCTCGAGGAGGGCGGCCGCATTGCGGACACGCCGTTTAAGCTCTTTGATGACGACGGCCGCCTGCTGGTGGTCCGTCCCGACAACACGTTGCCGATCGTACGCCTGGTTTCGACCCGCATGCGCGCGGCCGACCTGCCCCTGCGCCTGCGCTACGAGGCGCCGGTGGTTCGTGAGTGCCAGCGCAATGCCGGTGGCTCGCGTCAGTTTACGCAACTGGGTTTTGAGCTCATCGGTGTGGGCGGCACTGCGGGCGATGTCGAGATCGTCTCGCTCGTGGCCGAGGCCGTGCGTAAGCTGGCACTGCCCGATGCGCGCATTATCGCGGGCAGCGTGCGTCCGTTTAAGGAACTGCTCGCGGCGTGCGAGGATCGCGAGCTGGCCGCCGAGGCCCTGCGCTGCGTGCACGCCAACGACTTTGTGGGCCTCGATGTCCGCGTGGCGGCAAGCACCGAGTCCGATGCCGTCAAGGCCGCCATTTGCGAGCTGCCGCGTCTGCACGGCGGTGCCGAGGTGCTCGACCGCGTGGACGCGCTGCTGGAGGCCGCCGGTATCGTCGCGCCGCTGACGCGCGAGCTGCGTGCCCTGGTCGAGGGCCTGGCACCCGAGGACGCCCAGGTGCTGTCGTTCGACTTCTCCATCATGAACTCTTTCGATTACTACACGGGCCTGGTCTTTAAGGCCTATGCCGGCGGCTTGCCCGATCCGGTCGGTTCGGGCGGACGCTACGACTCCATCTTTACCGGTGCATTTGGCGACGGCATTGAGGTGCCGGCGGCGGGCTTCGCCTTTTCGCTTGAACGCCTGGAGGCCGCGCACACCTCGGCCGAGGACGCTGCTTCCGATGGCGATCACGCCGCGGGCCGTGGCGCCGAGGGCCCGCTGCGCATTGCCGTGCCCAAGGGCTCGCTCAAGGCCGACACGCTCGACGTGCTCGAGGCCGCGGGCTTGGATGTCTCTGAGCTGCGCGATCCCGGTCGTCATCTCATCGTGTGCGGCCGAGACACACGCGCCGGTGAGGGTGCGGTCGGCGATATCGAGTTTGTCATCGTGCGACCCAGCGATGCGCCCGCCTTTGTGGGCTGCGGTGGTGCCGATTGCGGCATCTGTGGCTGGGACTCGCTCATCGAGGCAGACCTCAACTTGCTGCAGCTGGTCGATCTGGGCTACGGCCTGTGCACCTTTATCGAGGCGGAGCCCGCGTGGCGCGCCGGCCAGGCCGAGCGCAACTATGCCCGCCGCGGTTCTCTTCGCGTGGCCACCAAGTACCCGCGCATCGCGAGTGCCTGGTATGCCGAGCGCGGCGTGAATGCCGACATCGTTTCGCTGCACGGCAATATTGAGTTGGGCCCCATCGTTGGCATGACCGACCGCATCGTGGACATTACCGCCACGGGTGCCACGCTGCGCGACAACGACCTGGTCATCACCGGCCGCATTATGGACTGCACGGCCCGCTTCTTCGTCAACCCGGGTGCCGCGCGCCTGGATCCGCGCGTTCGCAACCTGGCCGATCGCCTGGCGGCCGCCGTGAAGGACAAGCATTTTGAGCCCGTCGCGGGCTCGGCACAATAGCGCGAGCGCGCACGGGCGCCCCAACGTCCGGGCTGCGGGCCGACTGACGCCGCCGCCCGGTCTCTCGTTTTTTGAACACAACCTCGACCGATAGGGGATACCGATATGAAGACCATCAAGCTTGCTCCCGGTGAGCGCCTCGTTACCAACCAGCTCAACCGTAAGGGCGTGCTGCCGCAAAACATCGTCGACGCCGCCCGCGATATCGTAGCAAACGTGCGTGCCAACGGCGATGCTGCGGTGCGCGATTACTGTCAGCGTTTTGACGGCGTTGAGCTGCAGGGCTTCCGTCTGCCGCAAGAGCAGATCGACGCTGCACTCGAAGGCCTCGATCCGGCCTTTGTCGCCGCGCTCGAGAAGGCTGCACGCCAGATTCGAGAGTTCCACCAGCGCGAGGTCGAGCAGAGCTGGTTTACCACGCGTGCGGACGGCACGATGCTCGGCGTTAAGGTGACCCCGCTCGCGGCGGCTGGCATCTACGTGCCGGGCGGTCGCGCGCAGTATCCCTCCACGGTGCTCATGAATGCCATTCCCGCCAAGGTTGCCGGCGTCAAGCGCGTGGTTATGGTGACTCCGCCGCAAAAGGATGGCCTGATCAGCCCCTACACGCTCGCGGCGGCCAAACTCGGCGGCGTGGACGAGATCTATATGGTGGGCGGCGCTCAGGCCGTGGCCGCGCTGGCATACGGTACCGAGACCATTCCGCGCGTCGACAAAATCACCGGTCCGGGCAACGCCTTTGTTGCCGCGGCCAAGCAGATTGTCTCCGGCGACGTGGGAATCGATATGGTCGCTGGCCCCTCCGAGGTCTGTGTGCTGGCCGATGCCACGGCCAAGCCTATGGTGGTCGCGGCCGACCTGATGGCTCAGGCCGAGCACGATCCGCTGGCAGCCTGCTATCTGGTGACCTGCGACGAGCAGTTTGCGCACGAGGTCGAGGCGGGTATCGATATTCTGGTAGCGCAGTCGCCGCGTGCCGAGATCACGCGCGCCTCGCTCGATAACGAGGGCGCCATCGTGGTGGCCGCCGACATGGCTGGCGCCCCCGCGGGGGGGGCGCTCGGAGAGCAGCTGCACTGCAAGGATGCGATGGGCCTGCTTGGCGGCATTCGCAACGCCGGCGCCATCTTTGTGGGCGCTTGGAGCTCCGAGCCGCTTGGCGATTACGTTGCCGGCCCCAACCACACGCTGCCGACCGGCGGTACGGCCATGTTCTCCAACCCGCTTTCGGTCGAAGAGTTCGTCAAGCGCTCGAGCGTCATTTGCTATACACCCGAGGGCCTGCTCTCCGACGCTCCCGCTACGCAGCGCCTGGCCGAGGCCGAGGGACTGTGGGCGCACGCGCTATCCGCCGCGCTGCGTCGCCGCGTGCTGGAGCAGGGCGAGGATGCCGTGAGTGCCGCGTCGCTGGCCGCGGCCGATCTGACCAAGGTCGCCTGGCCGGGCGACGCCGTGGCGACGGTCGCCGAGGGTGTTGACCTGGCGGCTGCAAGCGCGGATGGCGCTGGCCCGACTGGCGATGAGGCCTAAAATGGCCGAACTCACTCCCCGCATGAAGGAGCTCGTCCAGCCCTACTTGGCCGGCATTGAGCCCTATGATCCCAACTTTACGCCCACGTGCATCAACCTTTCGGCCAACGAGAACACCTATCCCGTGCCGGCTGGCGTGCGCGAGGCAATCGATGCAGCCCTGGCTGCCACACCGCTCAACCGCTACCCCGATCCCATGTCCTGTGACCTGCGCGACGAGCTGGCCGCTTGGCATGGTGTGGCGCGCGAGAACGTCTGCGTGGGTAACGGCGGTGACGAGCTGCTCTATAACTACCTGCTGGCGTTTGGCGGCGCGGGGCGGACCCTGCTCAACTGCCCGCCGTGCTTTAGCGAGTATGCGTTCTTTGCGTCGCTCTGCCAGACTGAAGTGCGCGATGTGTGGCGCGACCCGGCGACCTTTGAGCTCGACCAGGCGGCTATGTTCGCGGCCGCGCCCGAGTGCAACCTGGCGATCGTGACCTCGCCTAACAATCCCACGGGTGACGTGGCACCGCTCGACTTTGTCGCGGCCTTGTGCGATGCGTGCCCCGGCATGGTGATGGTCGACGAGGCCTACGTTGAGTTTGCCGACGATTCGTTTGGCGCGGCCACCACGGCGCAGGGACTTATCGCCGAGCATCCCAACCTGGTGATTCTGCATACGCTGTCCAAGGCGTTTGGCGCCGCCGGCACGCGTCTGGGCTATGTGATCGCCGCGCCCGAGGTCATCGATGTGTTCGCTGCGATTCGCCAGATCTATTCGGTCAATGTGCTGAGCCAGGCCGCCGCGCTCGCCTGCGTGCGCGCTCGCGATGCGTATGCGCCCGTGGTGGCACAGGTTGCATCCGAGCGCGAGCGCGAGCTGGCCGCCCTGCGCACAATGGCTGCCGAGGGCCTGTCCGTGGAGGCATGGCCGAGCGCGGCGAATTTTGTGCTCGTGCGTACGCCGCATGCCACGCGCGTGCGCGAGCGATTGCGCGACGAGTATTCGATTTTGGTGCGCGACTTTAGCTATGCGCCGGGGCTCGCGGACTGTCTGCGCATTACCGTGGGTACCCCGCAGGAAAACGACGAGGTGCTGGCTGCGTTTGTCGCGCTGGTGAAGGAGGAGATGTAGATGGGCCGTTATGCCGAGGTGACCCGCAAGACGGGCGAGACCGACATTGTCGTCAAGCTCGACCTGGACGGATCTGGTGTGTGCGATATCTCGACCGGAGTGCCGTTTTTCGACCACATGCTCAACGCCTTTGGCCGTCATGGCCTGTTCGATTTGACGGTGCATGCGGTGGGCGACGTGGAGGTCGACGCGCACCACACCGTCGAGGACACGGGTATTGTGCTGGGCGAGGCGTTTTGCCAAGCGCTGGGTGACAAGGCGGGCATTACGCGCTTTGCCGACGCGGCGATTGCCATGGACGAGACGCTCGTGATGGCCGCCGTGGATATCTCGGGCCGCGGGCAGGCCTATTGCGAGCTGCCCGTACCGACCGAGCGCGTGGGCAGCTTTGATACCGAGTTGGCTGTCGAGTTCTTCTATGCCTTTGCGCGCGATGCCAAGCTCACGCTGCACGTGCGAGAGCTGGTGGGCGGCAACTCGCACCACATTATCGAGGCCGCCTTTAAGGCCGTGGGCCGCACGATGCGCCGCGCCTGCGAGCTCGATCCCCGCGTGCAGGGCATCCCCAGCACCAAGGGCTCGCTGTAACTGACGGATCGCACAAATCACCACAAAGGTGCCTGTCCCTTTTGTGGTGGTTTTGGATGATGGGAAAAGGGAGGAGTCGCGTGGGCGAACCGAAGATCGTGGTGGTCGACTACCACAAGGGCAACTTGTCGAGCGTCGTGCGCGGGCTTGCGCGCGCCGGTGCCGCCGCCTGCACGTCGGACGATCCGGAGCAGATCCGCAACGCCGACGGCCTGGTTATCCCGGGCGTGGGCGCGTTCTATGACGCGATCGCCTTTATGCGCCAGAGCGGCGAGGCGGACGCGGTGCTCGACGCTGTTGCCGCCGGAACTCCGCTGCTCGGCATCTGCCTGGGCCTTCAGCTGTTTTTTGAGCGCGGCGACGAGGGTGTGCCGGCGGACGACGATGCCTCCGAGCAGGCCGGCGGCCCCTGGGTCGATGGCCTGGGCATTATGCGCGGTTCGTGCACGCGCTTGGAGTCGAGCCGCCTGAAGGTGCCGCACGTGGGCTGGGACCAGGTGCACATGACGCCCGCCGGTGCGGCCGACCCGCTGCTCGCCGGTTTTGCCGAGGGTGCCAACATGTATTTCACCCACAGCTATGCGGTGGCCGACGATGCCGATGCCGCCGATGTGCTGGCGCGCACGCACTATACACGGAGCTTCCCGTGCATCGTGCGCCATGGCAACGTGTGGGGCTGCCAGTTCCATCCCGAGAAATCCTCCGCGCTGGGTCAGCGCATCCTTAAGAACTTCGTCAACATCGTCGAGGAGGGCGGCCGATGATCCTGTTTCCCGCAATCGATTTGATCGGCGGCAAGGTCGTGCGCCTGGAGCGTGGTGACCGCAGCCGTTGCAAGGTATATTCCGACGATCCCGTGGCCGTCGCCCGCTCGTTTGCCGAGCAGAGCGCGAGCTGGGTGCACGTCGTAGACCTGTCCTCTGCCTTTGGCGAGGACGAGGGCGCATGCGCTGCCAACTCGGCGGCGATCAAGGCCATCTGCGGCGTCGACGGTCTGTCCGTGGACGTAGGCGGCGGCGTCCGCTCGCTCGCGCGCATCGACGAGCTGGCCGGCTATGGTGCTCGCCGCATTGCGCTGGGCACCGTGCTGGTGACCGAGCCGGGTTTTGCCGAGGTGGCAGCCCAAGGTTTTGGCGAGCTGTTGGTGGCTGACATTGCCGCGCGCGACGGCCAGGTCAAGGTGAACGGCTGGCGCGACGGCGCGGGCGTGGCGCTCGACGATGCCGTGGCGCAGCTTTCCGAGCTGGGCTTTAAGCATCTGGTGTATACCGACATCGCGCGCGATGGCATGCAGACGGGCATCGATGTGGCGGCGTATCGCCATGTGGCCGAGGTCGCGGGTTTTCCCGTCGTGGCTTCGGGCGGCATCTCGGCGCTCGACGACATCCGCGCACTGGTCGCGGTGGGTGAGGGCGCGATTGAAGGTGCCATTACCGGTCGTGCGCTCTACGAGGGCAACTTTACGTTGGCCCAGGCGCTGGCCGCCGCTCGAGGGGAGGAATAGCCCATGCTTACCAAACGCGTGATTCCCTGCTTGGACGTTAAGGACGGCCGCGTGGTCAAGGGCGTCAACTTTGTGAGCTTGCGCGACGCGGGCGATCCGGTGGAGCTGGCGCGCGCCTACGACCGCGAGGGTGCGGACGAGGTCGTCTTTCTGGATATTACCGCGACGAGCGACAACCGAGCGACGACCATCGAGATGGCGGCGCATGCGGCCGAGGAGCTCGCCATTCCCTATACCGTGGGCGGCGGCTTTCGCGACCTGGCGGGCATGCGCACCATGGTTGCCGCCGGTGCCGACAAGGTGTCGCTCAACTCGGCGGCCGTGCGCGATCCGTCGTTGATCAGCCAGGCCGCCGCGGCGTTTGGTAGCCAAGCCGTGGTCGTGGCGATCGATGCCAAGCGCGTGGGACTGCCCGGGGAGCCGGGTGCCGACAAGTGGGAGGTCTTTACCGCGGGCGGTCGCAACGCCACGGGTATCGATGCGGTGGCGTGGGCCGAGGAGGCGGCTCGCCGCGGCACCGGCGAGATCCTGCTCACCAGCATGGACCGCGACGGCACCAAGGCTGGCTTTGACCTGGCACTCACCCGTGCCGTGGCGCGCGCGGTGCCGATTCCCGTCATCGCGAGCGGTGGCGTGGGCACGCTCGAGCATTTTGCCGAGGGCGTGATCGAGGGCGAAGCCGACGCCGTGCTGGCGGCCAGTGTCTTTCACTTTGGAACCTTCAGCATTCGCGAAGTCAAAGAGTATATGGCCTCACAGGGGATCCCTGTCAGGTTGGACTTCTAGCGCTGCGGTTTGCCCAGGTGCCCGACCTTCCGGCTCCAACCCTTCTCGCGTACTTAAGCACGCGTCGTCGGGCTTGTCGCTCGGAATATCGGGCACCTGGACAACCCTCGCCGACCTGCGAAGTTTGAATTTGGGGAGAGAAATGGAAGAGATAACCGATCCTTCAAAGCTTACGTACGACGCTAAGGGACTGATTCCTTGTGTGGTTCAGCAGTATGACACCGGCGAGGTGCTTATGGTCGCCTGGATGAACGAGGAGTCGGTGGGGCTGACGCTCAAGACCGGTACCACGTGGTTTTGGAGCCGCAGCCGCCAAGAGCTCTGGAACAAGGGCGCGACGAGCGGCAACATGCAGGAGGTCAAGGAGCTCTGGGCCGACTGCGATAGCGATACGCTGCTGGTCAAGGTCGACTCGCCGGGTCCTGCCTGCCATACCGGCAACCGTACCTGCTTCTTTAAGAAACTCGCGTAGGGCAGGCGCTCGACCAGGCGTTTGGCCAACCAGGAAGGATTGAACCATGGGTGTGCGCACCGCGAATGTTCAGGATGGAAATATCGGCGAGACACTGACGGGCCTGGCCGAGGTGATTCATGGCCGACGCGACGCGTCGCCGCAGGAGAGCTATACCGCTCGTCTGCTGACCGACGTCGAGGATGAGCTACTCAAGAAGCTTGCCGAGGAGGCGAGCGAGGTGATCATGGCCTGCAAGGACAACGACCACGACCACATTCGCTACGAGGCCGGCGACCTGGTCTACCACCTGCTCGTGACGCTTGAGCGCTACGGCATCACCCTCGACGAGCTGGCCGGCGAACTCAACGCTCGCCGCCACTAGTCGAGCTTTTGGTGCAAGGGGGGGCAGGATACTTTGCTCCAAATGATCCGTTTTCCTCCGTCCCCAACGGATCAAATGGAAGTTACGGTGGAATAGTTCTTGTTTGACGGTCTTAGGGCTATAAACAGGAACTATTTCACCGCAACTTATGAAGGGATGGCTAGGCGAGGGGCGTGGGCTCCCATTCTCCGGTGGGGTGGGGGATGTCGAAGGTTCGATAGCCGCAGTCGTAGGCGTGGCCCTGGGCCTCGCGGATGTTCCAGCAGATATCGCAGGCGCGGTGCGCGTCCGAGCCAAAGGTGATCGGCACTTCGGCATGGGCAAAGCAGCGCAAAAGGCTGGTCGCGGGATAGTAGTCATCGAGGCCCTTGCGCGGTGCGGCCGTCGAGACCTCAACGCGGCGGCCCGTATCGTGGGCGCATTCGGCCATCTGCTCCCAAAACGGCGCGGGGTCAAAATCGGGTGCAAAGCCTTCCTTCGAAAAGCGCATGACCAGGTCGGGATGAGCCATCACATCAAAGTTAAGCGAGCTTTCGCAGGCACGACACCAGTCGTCGACGTAGCGCTCCCACACGCCGCGCACGCCCAGGTTTTCCCAAACGTGCAGGTTGGTGTCATCGTCGATCCAACCGCTGCTCGAATCGGGCGTGTCGGGACGAGCGACGTCCTCCGCCCCCGCAATATCGCCTGGGTTGCCAATCCAATGCACGCTGCCCAGGCGTACCACGGCGCCTTCGGACCAGCGCTCAACCAAAGGCTCGCAGTCTTCGTACCAATCGCACTCAAAGCCATAGATAAGCTCGAGCTCCGGCGCGATCCGCGCGGCAAGCTTGCGGGCGTCTTCAAAAGCCAGACGATGTGCCGGCAGGTCGCCCTCGACAACCTGCACCTCGCAATTGGAATCCATGCTGGCGGGCAGGGTGAGGTGGTCGGTTGAGACCATGACACGGCAGGCGGGTGGTGGGGTGACCCCAGGACACGGCAGCCTGCCGCAGCAGCGGCGCGAACGTTGTCCTCAAACGAGGCGTGCCCGTCCGAGAACGAGGTGTGGGTATGGCAATCGACCAGCGGGCAAGCAGACATGGCGGCTCCTTTGCATTTGGTGAATCCGCTCCATTGTAATGGCGCAACCTCGGTGCGTCGTGCGCGCGGGGTGCTGAAATCGATCGGAAAGGCTGCGCGGTGCGCGGTGCGGCCTCGCTTGCTCTCAAAACGTGTACATCAGCCTCCAAAAGCTGCAAATAATGACATGTTTGGAGGCAGATGTACATGTTTGGCTGAGGCGGCGGAGTGTCGGTTTCTTGCGGACAAGGAAAATCGCGCTCATCGCGCTCCGCCACATCCACGCCGCCCGCGATGTGTTAGCGTTTGGATGAACAAAACGAGCCCGTGCGGAAAGGAGCCGGACCGTATGCCATGCGATACCACATCCCCGCTGTCTCGCGAGACCGATGCGCCCGAAACTATCGTCAAACTGGAGTGCGACATCGATGACGCGTCGCCTGAGGTGCTTGCCTACGCTGCCGATTGCCTGCGCAAGGCCGGCGCCCGCGAAGTGCATTGGTTGCCGCTTTACTGCAAAAAGGGCCGTCCCGGCTGGCAGTTGCAGGTAATCTGTACCCACGAGGATATCGAGCGCCTGCAGACGATTGTCTTTTTGGAAACCACGACCAATGGCATCCGCCGCCAGGTTATGGAGCGCGTTTGCCTACCACGCCGCTTTGAGCGCGTAACAACGCCATGGGGCGAGGTGTCCGTCAAGGTGGCGACCTTGCCCGACGGCAGCGAGCGCGCGGCGCCCGAGTACGAAGACTGCGCCCGCCTTGCCCGCGAGCACAATGTGCCGCTCCAACGCGTGATGCAGGCGGTCCAGAGCGCGGCACTGCGATTTGAGTAACGCGGCCGGCGGCACGCCACGCCCAGCTCCATCAACCCCACCCGAAAGGACCACCATGAAATACCTCATCGCCTCCGACATCCACGGCTCGGCATACTGGACCGAGCGCCTGGTCGCCGCCATCGAGTCCGAGCAGCCCGACCGCATCGTCCTGCTGGGCGACCTGCTCTACCATGGTCCGCGTAACGACCTGCCGCGCGACTACGCCCCCAAGCGCGTGATTCCGCTGCTCAACGCCCTGGCCGACCGCATCATCGCGGTGCGCGGCAACTGTGATGCCGAGGTCGACCAGATGGTGCTCGACTTTCCCGTCATGGCCGACTACGCCACGCTGTTCGACGAGACCGGCCGCGAGCTGTTCCTGACGCACGGCCACGTCTTTGGCGCCGGCATGCACAACAGCGTCGACCACGTGCCCGCGCTGCCCGAGGGCTCCGCGCTCGTCTACGGCCACACGCACATCAAGGTTAACGAGGCAAGCGAGGCGCACCCGGGCCTGTGGCTTTTCAACCCCGGCAGCGTGAGCATTCCCAAGGACGACTCGCACAGCTACGGTATCTACGAGGGCGGCGCGTTCCGCCACGTGATCATGGAGGAGGACTAACCATGCCCGAGCATATGGCTCAGCAAAATGCCGAGGGCTCGCGCGACCTGTCCACGCTGGTCAACGCGTCGGCCGAGCTGCAGCATCTGGTGCAGACCATTTGGCGCCTGCGTCAGCCCGACGGTTGCCCGTGGGACCGCGAGCAGACGCACCGCAGCATTGGCAAGAACATGATCGAGGAGGCCTACGAGGCGCTCGACTGCATCGAGGCCGATGATGCGGCACACCTGCGCGAGGAGCTGGGCGACGTGCTCATGCAGGTAGTGTTGCATGCGCAGATCGCGGCGGATGCCGGTGAGTTTACGCTGGCCGATGTGGCGCGCGATATCGACGCCAAGCTCATTCGCCGTCATCCGCACGTGTTTGGCGATGCGGACGCCGAGAGCTCCGACGAGGTGCTCAAGATTTGGGACGAGGTCAAGCTTGCCGAGAAGGCCGCCAAGGACAAGGCCGTGGCGGCGGGCGAGGCTGCGCCCGAGGGCCTACTCGACGGTGTGCCCACGCATCTGCCGGCGCTGATGCAGGCTCAGAAGGTGTCGCGCAAGGCGGCTGCCGTGGGCTTTGAGTGGGAGACGGTCCAGGATGTGTGGGACGAGGTAGCAGAGGAGCGTGCCGAGTTTGAGGCCGAGGCCCCCGGAACGCCCGAGCGCGAGATGGAGTTTGGCGATCTGCTTTTTGCCCTAGTCAACGTTGCACGCAAAGAGGGTATCGACGCCGAGAGCGCCCTGCGCGCCAGCACGGCAAAGTTCCGTCGCCGTTGGGCTGCGATGGAGGCCGCCGTGCACGAGGCGGGCGATGACCTCGCCGCCTGCTCAACCGCTCAACTCAACGACCTGTGGGACCAAGCAAAAGCAAGCGAGTGAGGCCTGCGTCTCTCACGGCATCCATTCGTAGAGAGGTCTCTACAAGCAAAAAGCCATATACAACGGAAGATGTGCCAGCTGCGCTTCGGCATCCCACTCGAGTTGTTTAGGGTGCAACACGTAAGCCATCCCAATCTTCTTGTTAAAGCGCGCGCGGAATCGGTCGAGGGAGATGGTTCCGTATCTGCGTGGCGACTTAACTTCGACGGGGCTGATGCGCGGCTTTCCGGCGGCATTGACATAGGGTCGGGTAACGAGGAAGTCGATTTCCATGCGCTCCTCCCCCTCCTTCTTTCCGCTTTGGGAATAAAAGAAGAGCCTGTGTCCATTGGCCTTTAGAGATTGGGCAACGTAGTTTTCGGTAAGCATTCCTTCGTTCAATCCGATGTCGCCGCGAAGCACGGCTCTGTAAACGTCTTCATCGGTATCGTTGTTGTCAGAGAAGGCAAGCGTTACAAGCAGGCCGGTGTCTGCCATGTAGCACTTGAGGGCCGTTTGCTCCATGCTGAGTGAAAGGCCCACGCTCGGTTCGCTTGCGGCATAGCAGATATTGGCAATTCGCGCGTCTGCCAGCCAAAAGAAGGCTTCTTCGTAGGTGCGCATGCGTGCGTTTTTATCAAGTGAGGAAAGCTTGAATCGTTTTTCGTGCCTAGAGAGCTGACCCGGGATGCCATCGAGTACGGAGACGACTTTGAATTCGTAACCGGTTGCAAAACGAGAGATATCGTTGCGATAGAGCTGGACGATTCGGCGCTTCGAAGCGTCGACGGGCGCAAAAGCGCGCTGTTCAACATAGATGGATACCGGCTCAGGCATGCCGCCTACGAGCATGTATTCGCGCATAAGGGAGAGCGCTCTGCGATGTAGGGCATCGGGGAGCGGCTTCATCTTGTTAAAACTCATGCGAATGAGATCGGCCAGCCCCTTTTCGTCCATGCCCCAAAGAAACTCCTCAAAGTCGAGGGGCTCAAGTTCCAGAGACTCTTCCTCGGATGGGATGACGATATCTTTAATGTTCTGCTTGATGCTGAGTAGGGATCCAGTTTCGATGTAGTCGTAACGTCCGTCTGCAACGAGATACTTGATGAGTCCGCGTGCTTGCGGGTACATCTGGACCTCGTCAAAGACGATAAGCGTCTCGTGTTCATAGAGTTTGACGTTATAGAAAACCGAGAGATAGAGGAAGAGCGAGTCGAAGTCAGTGCGATAGTCCTCAAAATATTGCTTAACTTCGGCAGGTGCTTGAAAGAAATCAATGACAAGGCAGGATTTGTATTCGGTTTCTCCAAACGTGCGGGCAAGCGTGCTCTTGCCGACGCGGCGGGCTCCTTCAATAAGAAGTGCTGTTTTACCAGCGCTTTCATGCTTCCATTTTAGTAGTTTGTCATAGGCTTTTCGTTTAAGCATGGCTACCTCGTACACGATATCCAGAACTTTTATAACCTGATTATGCACGATATCCAGAACTTCAGACCCTTAGAATTGCACGATATCCAGAACTTTGCACGATGTAAAAGCACATTATTGGCTCTTTCATTCGCAAGCCAGGTAAAGACGGTATGCCGATAGAAGAATTTAATGGGGGGGTCGACCTCTAGAGATGAATGCTCGGTGCAAAAACGAGCGCCCCAAAGAATGATTTCTCCAATTCATATGTATCCATTGGCTAACTTAGGGCATAATGCAAAAAGTGCGACAAGGCTAACTTGCAAACCAAAGCGCCACATTGGCGCAATGCCGTGTCGCCAAACATTCAACCCGTTTCCAAGTGAGAGGGAGACAACATGAGTGACATTTTGGACGTCTATGGTCGTGAGGTGCTCGACAGCCGCGGCAACCCCACCGTCGAGGTCGAGGTCGTGCTCGAGGACGGCAGCTTCGGTCGCGCGATGGTGCCTTCGGGCGCTTCGACCGGCGCCTTTGAGGCATGTGAGCTGCGCGACGGCGACAAGGGTCGCTACCTGGGCAAGGGCGTTTCGCAGGCCGTCGAGCATGTCAACAACGAGTGCGCCAATGCAGTCGTGGGCCTCGACGCCTTCGATCAGCGTGCCATTGACGCCGCACTGATTGCCGCCGACGGTACGCCCAACAAAACCAAGCTCGGTGCCAACGCCATCCTGGGCGTATCGCTGGCCGTTGCCCGCACTGCGGCAGAGTCGGCGGGCCTGTCGCTGTACCAGTACCTGGGCGGCGTCAACGCCCACCTGCTGCCCACGCCCATGATGAACATCCTCAACGGTGGCGTGCATGCCGACAACAACGTTGACTTCCAGGAGTTCATGATCATGCCCGTGGGTGCTTCGAGCTTTGCCGAGGGCCTGCGCTGGTGCGCCGAGGTCTACCACACCCTCAAGGGCGTGCTGCGCGAGGCCGGCCTGGGCGGCGGCGTGGGCGACGAGGGCGGCTTTGCGCCCAACCTCAAGACCAATGCCGAGCCGTTCGAGTACATCACCAAGGCCGTGGAGAAAGCCGGCTTTAAGCCCGGCGTCGACTTCATGTACGCCATGGACCCGGCATCGACCGAGTTCTACAACGCCGAGACCGGTATGTACGAGCTCAAGGGCGAGGGCGTAGAGTACACGAGCGCCCAGATGGTCGATTACTGGGAGAAGCTCGTCGACACCTATCCCATCATCTCCATCGAGGACGGCATGGCCGAGGAGGACTGGGACGGCTGGGTCGAGCTCACCCGCCGCATTGGCAATAAGGTGCAGCTGGTGGGCGACGACCTGTTCGTCACCAACACCGAGCGCCTTAAGAAGGGCATCGAGCTGGGTGCCGCCAACGCGATCCTGGTCAAGGTTAACCAGATCGGTACGCTCACCGAGTCGCTCGAGGCCATCGAGACTGCCAAGGAGGCCGGCTACGCTTGCATCGTGAGCCACCGTTCCGGCGAGACCGAGGACTCCACGATCGCCGACCTGGTCGTGGGTGTTAACGCCGGCCAGATCAAGTCGGGTGCCCCGTGCCGTAGCGACCGCATCGCCAAGTACAACCAGCTCATCCGTATCGAGGATGAGCTCGAGGGCAGCGCGCGCTACGCCGGCAAGACCGCGTTCTACAACATTCGCTAAACAAGTGGTGCTCGTGGGGGCGAGGGTTGACTCGGTCCCGCTCCACTTCTGACGGCCGCTATTGGGCGCTGGGCCATACGGCTCAGCGCCTTTTTTATGTCGAGCAAAGGCTGGCGAAAGCGGTGCGGGCGCTCGTGCTATAACTAAAAGACTAAGCGCAAACAAACCTCAACCGCACAAGGCGCACATGGATCAGATTTACGACAACAGGTATTATTCCGCCGGTTCGCGCGAGCCGTCGCCTCGCCGCGCGGGTACCGTGCAGCTCGGCGGGTCCGACTACGCCGGCGTCGATCGCCGCGCACAGCGTCCGGCAAGTGCCTCACACCCCCGTGCTCAAATGAATACGTCGACGGACCGCTCGCCACGTTCGGCGCGCCCGACGCATGCTCAGCGTCCCTCGGCTCAAACGCACGAAAAGTCGACCAGGCCCTCGAGCCGTCTCTCCGGTTCGGACTTTATGCGCTACGCCAACGACAACGCGGTGGTCAAGGCGATCTACGACTTTACCCATGGACCCCAGCGCGGGCTGTTTATTGGCATTGTCGTCGTCCTGGTGCTCGTGAGTCTGTACTTTCCCGTTCGCGACCTCTACGTTGCCAAACGCTCGAACGATATTTTGGCCAAGCAGGTAGAGATTCGCCAGCAGTACAACGACGAGCTGCAGAAAAGCGTCGACAAGCTGCTCTCGGAGCAGGGTATCAAGGATGCGGCATCCGAGGACCTGGGCCTGGTGATGCCCGGCGAGAAGAGGATTGAAGTGCAGGGCCTGGACGACGATTCGGACGCGTCGTCGAGCAAAAAGTCCTCGAACGCCAAGAAGGCCAGCGAAGTCGCCAAAGAGATCGAAGAGGTCGGCAAGGACGCGCCGTGGTACATCCAGGCGCTCGATATGCTGTTTGGGTTTAACGGCGTCGAGGGTCAGACGGTCGCGTCCAGCGGCGAATAGCGCCCAGAGGGGAGCCTGCAATGACGAATTGCAAACGATATAAGGTGGCGGCGATTGACCTGGGAACGGTGTCGTCGCGCCTGGTGCTGGCCCAGGTCGAGGGCGGGGCGATCGTGGAATCGTCCAAGCATACCGAGATTACCGACTTGGGCGAGGGCGTGGATGCGACGGGGCGCTTTTGCGAGGCGGCCGTTGAGCGCGTGCTCGCTGCGTGCCGAATGTTTGTGGACGAGGCCCGTGCCTTTGGGGCCGTGTGCATCTGCACCACGTGCACGAGCGCCGCGCGCGATGCGTCCAACGCCGCGCTGCTACTGGACGGACTGCGCAATCTGGGGCTTGAGCCACAGGTGATTCCGGGCGAGGTCGAGGCACGCCTGACGTTTTTCGGTGTGGCGCACGACTTTGCCGGCGAGCGCATCATCGTTGTCGATTCGGGCGGCGGATCCACGGAGCTCGCGACGGGCGTCTATGCACCGGAACGCGGCATCTTTGCTCTGGAGGGAACGCGCTCGCTGGACATCGGTTGCCGTCGCGTGACGGAGCGGTTTTTCTCGACGCTGCCACCCGCACGCGGCGAGCTTGCTGCCGCTGCCGCGTGGGCAGGCGAGCAGTTCGCCGCCTATTTTGAAGGCCTGCCCAGCGACTTTGAGCGCGCCGAGCGCCTGGTCGCGGTGGGTGGTACCGTCACTACGCTCGTGGCACTCGTTCACGAGCTGGAGCCGTATGATTCGAGCTTTGTGCACCTGCGCGAGCTTTCGCTGGAGCAGGTTTCGGCCGCTATCGAGCGCATGTCCGCGCTGGATGTTGCGGGCATTGCCGCGTTACCGGGTGTGCAACCCAAGCGCGCGGGCGTGATCTTGGCAGGTGCCGTGGTGATTCGCGAGCTCATGCGAGCCGGCGGCTACGACACGCTCACCGTAAGCGAGAACAGCCTGCTCGCCGGCATGGCCGCCACCATCAACGAGGTTCTCGACGGCGTGACCCCCACCATCGGCTGGACCCCCAGCCTCAGCGCCCTCTAAATAATAAGTTGCGGTGAAATACGGACTAAAATCGCCCTTTCGGGCACCAAACAGTCCCTATTCCACCGCAACTCAACAGCCGGCACCTGGGGACAGTCCTTGCGGGGCGTCCCCACAGCGCCTATGCCAGCTTGTCGATCTGCCCAATCTCCCAAAGCGGAATATTGATGAGCATGCCCTCGTCTCTATATGCCGCCAGGGAGCTCCTCACGCAACGCTCGAGTTTGAATTTTTCGCAGGCTACTTTCAGACTCTTCGCTTTAAGGTTCTCTGCCGCCTTGACCTCAAGCGGAAGCACGGTTCCCGCATGGTCGATGGCAAAGTCGGTTTCGGCATTGCCGGAGGTAGAGGACCAATACGTGGGAGTTTTGTCCTGGAGCAAAAGCTCCTGCGCGACGTATTGTTCGGTCAGCGAACCTTTGAACTCGGTAAAAACAGCGGATCCGTTAAGAACGATGGCCGGAGAGAGACCGGAGAGCGCTCCGAGGATGCCGGTGTCGATGCAGAACAGTTTGAAGCCCGAGAGGTCTTCGTAGCTCGAGAGCGGCGCCTTTAGAGCGGAAGCACGTGGCACCTTATGAACGATTCCGTAGTCCGTGAGCCACTGGAGGCTTTCCTCGAAATCGCGTGCGCGCGCTCCGGGACGAAGGGCGCCATAGACAAACTTCTTGTTCTCCTTTGCAAGCTGGCCGGGAAGGGATTTCCAAACCAACCTCATGCGCTCGACGATGCGGGCGGGTGCATGTTTGCCAAAATCGGATTCGTAAGCCTCGATGATTTGCTGTTGAAGCCTTCGGGCTTCGATGAAGTCGCGTGTCTCGGCGAAAGTGGAGACAACTTCGGGCATACCGCCGACAACAAGGTATTCCTTGAGCAAGTGCTCGAGCTTTTCGGTAACGTTTGCTAGAAGGTTCATGTCTGCGGCAAGGATGGCGTCGGCGAGCGGGTTGCCGTCGACGGCACGAACGAACTCAGCAAACCCCATGGGACGCATGGTGAGCTGGTCGATTTTGCCGACGGGAAATGACTCGTTTTCGCGTCGGAGCGCGAGGCCCATATAGGAACCGGCTGCTACGATGTGGTATTCGGGCGCAAGCTCGTTGAAGTACTTGAGCGAGGTGATCCCGCGTGGCGCTTCTTGGATCTCGTCGAAGATGATGAGCGTGTCTTCCGGCGTTACGGTTTGGCCACGTAGGAGTTCTATCTGGGAGATGATGCGCTTGGGGTCGAGGTTCCCATCGAACAGCGAGCGTGTGCTCGGCTCGAGCATAAAGTCAAAACGAATGACGTTTCGATACTGCTGGCTTGCGAATTCGTTAAGAAGCCAAGTCTTTCCTGTCTGGCGGGCTCCCTTAAGCAAGAGAGGTTTGCGATTCGCCCTTGATTTCCAAGCGATAAGTTCACTCATAAGCTGTCGCTGCATATTGCCTCCCAACCCTCTCGGCTAGTATAAGGCCATTTGGGAGTTTCCATCGGAAAATGTGGGAGACAACCACGTTTTTCCATCGGAAAATGTGGGAGACAACCACGTTTTTCCATCGGAAAATGTGGGAACACCAACCTAAGTCGCGGTGGAATAGTTCCTAAATGGGCTGG
>OAUM01000354.1_pt1 | contig 19071 bp, 14 predicted proteins | sample 1476281 | NCBI WGS metagenome assembly OAUM01 (sample SAMEA2580047, study PRJEB22360) | human gut metagenome | biome: human gut; feature: human-associated habitat; material: faeces | place: Denmark | collected 2008/2010
CCGGCGAGCATCTCGGTGCCGCTCGTGGCGCTGCTGGTTTGGATGCTTACCATGTCGGGCAGCTTCCAGCGCATCGAGAAGATTCTGCTGCTGGTGAGCTGCGTGTTTGTGACCTACATCGTCGCTGCATTTATGGCTGGTCCCAGCTGGGGCGAGGTGGCGGTCGACCTGGTTGTGCCCAACATCCAAAACGACCCCAGTTACGTGTCGCTTGTGGTCGCAACGATCGGCACCACCATCGCGCCGTGGATGATCTTCTTGGCGCAGAACAACGTGGTCGATAAGAATGCGGGTGAGGACGATATCGTGCTGCAGCGCATTGATACCGTGAGCGGCTCGATCGCCGCCGATGTCATTGCCGGCTTTATTATCATAACGACCGGTACGGTACTGTTCCCCGCGGGCATTCAGATCAGCGATGCTGCCGACGCCGCCCGCGCATTGGAGCCCATCGCGGGCCAGTGGTCCACGGTGCTGTTTGCCTCGGGCCTGGTCGCGGCGAGCTTCTTGGCCGCCTGCGTGCTGCCAGGCGTTACGTCCAGCGCTATCTGCGAGGCATTTGGCTGGGAGCGCGGTGCCGATCGCAGCTGGGACGAGGCCCCGGTCTACCGCGGCATTATTACGGCCATCATTGGCATCTCTGCCGTGCTGGTGCTCATGCCCGGCGTCGACCTGTTCCAGATTATGATGACCTCGCAGGTCATCAACGGCGTGCTTTTGCCTGTGGTCCTGGTGTTCCAGGTGCTTATTGCCGCCGATCGACACATTATGGGCGCCAACCGCAACGGCCGCGTGTGGAATGTGCTCACCTGGGCGACTATCGGTGTGATTACGGTGCTGACGGTCGTCATGTTTGTTCTGCAGGCGATGGGCTACAGCGCGTAGCGCTTCTTTTGGATTCTTAACAGGCCGCCGCCATGGGCTGCGGCCTGTTTTTTGCCCACGGCCTCTCGGAGTCGGCTCGAAAAGAGTGATTTTGGGTTGTTTGCTGCGGGTGGAAGCAGATTTGGCTGCGCGTTACTTGTCGGTACCTAGCTTGTGCGGTTTGTAGGCGAGGGCGCTGACGAGTGCATCGGCAGCGGATTTGACAGCCGCCGGCTGCGGATCGTTAACGTGATCCTCGGGATGCACGGGCAGGTCCTTCTTGACGGCATCGTGGATGAGCTTAAGGTACTCGGTCACACCCGCGTTCGAGAGGTGCGTGCCATCGCCGTCGAACAGATCATTGCGGTTGGCACTATATCCGTACCAGTCGATAACGCGAACGTTTTTGTAGCGCGTGGCGGCGTTGGCGATGGCCTGGTTCGTGGACCCGACCCACGGCTGCGGGCTACGCGTGTTTACAAATACGACAATACGCTGCTCGCCGGCGTCGGCCATGATCGCATCGACCTGGGCGTCCGTTACCAAACCGTTGGTGCCCAGGGCAAAGACCACGATTTTGCCGGCAAGGTTCTGCTGGATATAGCCCTCAAATGTCGCGCGGCCCGCATCAAACTGGCGGCCCTTTTCGGCATCGATATGACTGTGCGGGAACACACCGTCAAAGGAATCAACGGCGCGCAGCGACACGGAGTCACCGATCATCAACAGGTCGTAGGAGCCATCGGGGAAGCCGTCGTTGTCCTTGTCGGTGTCGTCGGCCGCCTGCTGGTCGGTGGGCGCGGTGTTTTTGGCTTCCTTGTTCAGAACTTCTGCGCCCTCGCCGCTCAGTGCAGACGTTTCGGGCACAAAGATCAGGCCGCCCAGTGCAACGACCAACACGACAGTGCAGGCTGCGCAGACAGGGACGTGCGCGCGTGCCCAGTTGGCGGGCGTGGTGGTGCCATCGCGGAATTCGGCGACAGTGCGGCCGAAGGCGCCCTTCCTAAACGGTGTTTCGATAAAGCGATAGGAGCACTCGGCTACGGCGACCACCACAAGTACCTGCAAGATGTACTGCCACCAGGGCGTATCGCTGATGTTGGCGACCGGGTTCATAAGCAGCAGCAGTGGATAGTGCCACAGATAGATACTGTACGAGCGCTTGCCAACCCACACGAGCGGCTCGGCGGACAGCGCGCGGGCAACCATTCCCTGGGGCTGCACGCAGGCCGCGATGACCATGAGCGTGAGGATGGAGCATAACAGCGTGCCGCCGCGATACTGAAACGCGGTGTAGCCGTTGGTGAGCGCGACCATGGCGGCAAGGCCAGCCAGGCCCACGACACCCAACACATCGATGGACGCGGGCGAGGACCAAAAGCGTACGAGGGCGCTCGGCTGTGCCGGGGCGGTCTCGGCTGATTCGTCGACCTTCTTGTCAGGCTTGCCCTCGGCGTTCTTGCCATGCTTGGCGGCGCCAGCCAGGCGATTGAGTCCCAAACGATGAGCGAGACGCATCGGCGCCAGGTCGCGATCGGGGATAAAGGCCATCCAGGCACCCAGCAGCAGCGAGAACACGCGGGTGTCGGTGCCGTAGTACACGCGGCTGGGGTCGGCGGCAGGGTTGTAAAGCACCATAATGGCGAGGGCGGATGCCGCGGCAAGGCCCAGAACCACGCGGCGCGTGTTGGGCTTGCTCACATGCATGGATACCATGGCAAACAGCAGTGGCGGCCAAATCAGGTAGAACTGTTCCTCGATGGCAAGCGACCAAAAGTGCGTGAGCGGCGAGGGGTCGCCCAGAGCATTGAAGTACGAGACGTTTTGGGCAATCTGCCACCAGTTGTTGAAGAACAACAGCGACGGCAGGATGTCGGGGCGCATCTTGGTGAGCATCACGTGGTTAAAGATGGTGCACAGCGCGCAGGTCACGAACACTACCGTTACCACGGCGGGGACCAGGCGACGGATGCGGCGAATCCAGAAGCTCTTAAGATCGATGCGGCCGGTCTTAGCGACTTCGTTGAGCAGCAAGCGCGTGATCAGATAGCCCGAAAGCACAAAGAAGATCGTGACGCCGAGCAGGCCGCCCTGAGCCCACGTGAGGTTGAGGTGATAGAGCACCACTGCGACGACGGCAAGCGTGCGCAGGCCGTCGAGGGCGGGGATATAGCGAGATTTGGGGCGCGTGGGCGCCTGTTCTTTTGCGGCGCTGTTGGTGCGGTCACCCTTGTTGGCGGGCACGCGATGAGAGTCTGCGGCGCGGCGCGGCTCGGTGGCTTGTCGGTTAGCGCGCGAACGTTCGTGCGGCGCTCGTTGATCGCTCGCGTGGCGTGAGCTGCGTGAGCTCGATCGCGGGAATTGTTCCATAAAACTTCATCCAATGACGAGAATAATCAGCACGCCTTCATTGTAACCGCCTGCTCCTGTGAATGCTTGCTGCCGGCGCAAGCTCAAGTGCGCGTCCACATCAAAGTGAACTAAAGTTATAGAGGCGCGAGAGCGCACGATTGACGGCCAACAGCGGGCGCAGAGCCCGCGGACTAGGAGGTTTCCATGGCAGATTGCGGCATCGTTGCGGTGTTCGGCAGCATGAACATGGACCTTTCGGTGGCGTGCGAGCGCATGCCGCGTGCGGGCGAGACCGTCGGCGGCAGCGGATTTATCAGCAATGCCGGCGGCAAGGGCGCCAATCAGGCCGTAGCTGCCGCGCGTATGGGCGCGTGCACGCACATGATCGGCGCGGTCGGCTGCGACGCATTTGGCACGTCGCTCGTGGCGGGGCTCCAAGACGCCGGCGTGGACTGTGGCTTTGTAGCGCGTCGCGGTGACGTGGAGACGGGAACGGCGACCATCATTCGCTGCGAGGGCGACAACCGCATCGTGCTGTCGCCGGGCGCCAACCATGCGCTTGCGGGCGAGGACGTTGCCTGCGCGCTGAGACGTCTGGTGACCGATGAGCTCGACGGCGACGCCAGCGAGGTTGCCCCGGCTGCCGGAAGCGTCTTTATCGCCCAGGGCGAATGTGACCTTGCGGCGACGGCCGAGGCGCTTGTTTGCGCTCACGAGCTGGGGTTCTATACGGTCTTTAATCCAGCGCCTGCCTGTGAGTTGCCTGCGGAGGTCTGGTCTGCAGTCGACCTGGTCTGCCCCAACGAGACTGAGTGCCAGGTGCTGACGGGCATCTTGCCCGCGGATGATGCGAGCTGCGTCGCGGCGCTCAATGCCCTGCTCGCCAAGGGTGCCGGAGCTGCGGTCATCACGTTGGGCGGCGCCGGGTCGGTTACGCTTGGCGATGACGGCGAGCCGCTGCGCATGCCGGCGCTTTCGAGCACGGTAGTCGATACCACGGCCGCCGGCGATACGTTTATCGGTGCGCTTGCCGCGGCTCGTCTGGAGGGCCTGCCGCTCTTTGAGTGCATGGCGGCGGGTGCACGCGCCTCGGCGGTGACGGTGTCGCGCTTGGGCGCGCAGCAGTCGATTCCCACGCGCGCCGAAGTTGAGCGCGTGTTTGATTTAGACGATTTAGTACAAGACGGAGAAGCGGAGTAGAACAATGGCAATCAAGAAGCTGATCCTTGATCTGGATATGGGTGTGGACGATGCGATGGCGCTTGCCTATGTCATCGCGAGCCCCGAGGTTGAGCTCGTGGGCATTACCACGTGTTTTGGCAACGTGCGCGTCGACCAGTCGGCGCATAACTGCCTGGCGGTGCTCGACCTGTTGGGTCGTCCCGAGGTGCCGGTGTACCTGGGTGCCGACCGTCCTCTGCAGGCGACTGAGCCCTATACGCCGCCGGCGTCCACCGCGCTCATTCACGGCAAGAATGGCATCGGCGGCGCGAGCGTGCCCGCATCGCCCTACGAGCCGGTAGGGGCGACGTCTGCCGACGGCAACGCTGCGGTCGATTATCTGATCGATGCCGCGCGCACCTATGGTCCCGATCTGGTCTACGTAGCGACCGGCCCGCTCTCCAACCTGGCGCTTGCCCTGGAGCGCGATGCGGCAGCGGTGATGTCTATCGGCCGCGTGGTGGTGATGGGCGGCGCCCTGACCGTGCCCGGCAACGTGAGCGCGGGCGCCGAGGCCAACATGGCAAGCGATCCCGAGGCGGCCGATGCCGTGCTGCGCTCGGGTCGCAAGCTCACCATGGTGGGCCTGGACGTGACGCATCGCGTGGTGCTTACGCGCCACGACATTGCCGGCTGGACGGGCTCGGGCACCATGGCGGGCTGCGCATTTGCGAGCATGGTGGAGCACTATATTGGCTCGTACGAGATGAACGCCCCCTACCTTGGTGGCTGCGCGCTGCACGATCCGCTTGCCGTCGCCGTGGCGATTGACCCCACGCTCGTGGGCGCGCTCGGCTGTAACCTGCGCGTCGACCTGCTCGGCGAGTATCGCGGCCGCACCATCTGCGATGAGCACCGCCTGTCCGATCCGGACAAGAGCGCGCTTGTGGCGCTGACTGTTGACGCCCCGCGCTTCCTGTCCGAGTTCAAGACGCGCATGGCCCGTGTCCTTGGCTAAGTTGTCTTTTTGGATGGGGCTTTTTTGACTGGTATGATTGGTGCGACCATTCGAACCAGCTAAAAGAGCCCTGTTCCAATTTGACTATCGAGAGGATCTGCCATGGAGCGCATCGCCAGCTTTTCCGTTGATCATCTGCTGCTTGAGCCCGGCGTTTATGTGAGCCGCGTCGACCGCGATCCGGCGACCGGTGCTGCCGTCACCACCTTTGATCTGCGCCTGACCACGCCCAACAAGGAGCCGGTCATGAACACGGCCGAGTGCCACACCATCGAGCACCTGGGCGCGACGTTCCTTCGCAACCGTGCCGAGTGGTCGAGCCGCATTGTCTACTTTGGCCCCATGGGCTGCCGCACGGGCTTTTACCTCGTCGTATTTGGTGAGCTGACGAGCGAGGAGATTCTGCCGCTCGTGCGCGAGCTGTTCGAGTTTGTCGCCGGCTTTGAGGGCGATGTCCCCGGTGCCGCTCCCGAGGAGTGCGGCAACTACCTGGACCAGAACCTTCCCATGGCTAACTGGCTTGCGCGCCGCTACCTCGACCGCGACCTGGCCAATATCGACGAGAAGCACCTGCACTATCAGCAGGCATAAGGGCTTTATCGTCCAAAACGCGCGCATTGGGCGCCTTCGCTTATGCGGGGGCGCCTTTTTGTTGAGTGGTCGGGACGAGCGTTCAAAATCGCTCATGTTTGTTCTAGAATGTTCGTAAAGTCACATTTACGAACAGGAGTGAAGATGCACATCTACTCTGTCAACGATCCCGAGTTCAAGTCCTATGGCAACGTTTGGGATACCGTTCCGTCCGAGCTCACGTCGCCCGTGCTCGAGGCGCTCTCTGCCACGCCCATTCCCGAGGGCAGCAAGTACGTAGCAAGTACGCCGGAGCTCGAGGGCGTCAAGGATGCCGATAAACTGGGCTTTCTCATGTTTGGCGGTCGTCCCTTCCAACTGGGCTGGTGCAACGGCCACAATACACGACTCAACTGTCTGGAGTATCACCGCGCGAGTGAGTTCAACCTGGGCGCGCGCGACTTTATCCTGCTCGTGGCGCATCGCTGGGAGATTGAGGACGGCGGGCTCGACACCGCGTGCGTCAAGGCGTTCCGCGTGCCGGCGGGCAAGGTTGTCGAGGTTTTCAACACCACGCTGCACTACACGCCCTGCATGGTCGACGACGGCGGCTTCCAGGTGATGGTGGCGCTGCCTGCAGGTACCAATGGCCCGCGCCCCGAGGCTGCAGCCGACATGCCTGCCGCCGGTGACAGCTACTGCTACTGGAAGGCCGACAAGTGGGTTCTCTGCCATGCTGACAGCCCCAAGGCTGCCGAGGGCGGCTACGTAGGCCTCATCGGCAAAAACCTCGACATCACCTGCGACTAGAATCTTCTGTCTCAATCTGTAACATCTAGCGGGCCAAATCGTCTCTACCTGTTACAGATTTAGACAAACTGCAGGGGGCCGCCCAAAAATCTCGATCTGTAACACCAGACCCGGTTTTGGCTGCCTACCTGTTACAGATCGAGACAAGCCGGTCCCAATCCACCACAAAGGTGCCTGTCCCCTTTGTGGTGGATTGGACAGGTGGGTATCAAAAAGTGTCAGGTGGGGTGGCTGCCGGGCGCTTGCACGCGAAAAGAAGTGTCGACCCGCGCTGTTGTCGTTGAGTGGCACCCCGTTTGCGGGGATCCTGAAATCAGGACAAGCAGCGTGCGAAAGGATTGATGCATGGCTTTCCGTAATGACTTCCTGTGGGGCGGCGCAACGGCTGCCAACCAGTGCGAGGGCGCCTACGACGTGGACGGCCGCGGCCTTGCCAACGTGGACGTAGCTCCGCACGGCCCCGAGCGCTATGCGGTGGTCTCCGGCCAGCGTAAGATGCTCGACTTCGAGGACGGCTATTACTATCCCGCGCAGACCGGCATCGATTTCTACCACCACTACAAAGAGGACATCGCTCTCTTTGCCGAGATGGGCTTTAAGACCTTCCGCATGAGTCTGGCGTGGACCCGCATCTTCCCCAACGGTGACGAGGCCGAGCCCAACGAGGCCGGTCTGGCCTTCTACGAGGACGTATTCCGCGAGTGCCAGGCGCACGGCATCGAGCCGCTTGTGACCATCACGCACTTCGACTGCCCGATTCACCTCATCAAGGAGTACGGCGGCTGGCGCAACCGCAAGCTCATCGACTTCTACAAGAACCTTGCAACCACGATCTTCACCCGCTACAAGGGTCTGGTGAAGTACTGGCTTACCTTTAACGAGATCAATATGATCCTGCACCTGCCGTTTATGGGTGCCGGTCTGTTCTTTGAGGAGGGCGAGAACAAGGAGGCCGTCGAGTACCTGGCAGCCCACAACGAGCTCGTCGCCAGCGCGTGGGCAACCAAGATCGCCCACGAGATCGACCCCGAGATCAAGATCGGCTGCATGCTTGCCGCAGGTAGCTACTACCCCTACAGCTGCCGTCCGGGCGATGTGCGCCAGGCGCAGCTCGACAACCAGAGCAACTATTTCTTCGTCGACGTCCAGAGCCGTGGCTACTACCCGGCCTATGCCGTCAAGAAGCTCGAGCGTCTGGGAATCGATGTGGGTATGACGGACGAGGACCGCGAGATCCTGGCCGCCAACACCGTCGACTTCATCAGCTTTAGCTATTACAGCACCCGTTGCTCCGCCGGTGCCGATAACCCCGATGTCGAGCGCACCCAGGGCAATGCCTTCGCCGGCGCCAAGAATCCCTACCTGCAGGAGAGCCAGTGGGGCTGGGCCATCGATCCGCTGGGCTTCCGCATCACCCTCAACGACCTGTACGACCGTTATCAGAAGCCGCTGTTTGTGGTCGAGAACGGTCTGGGCGCCAAGGATGTTGTCGAGGAGGATGGCTCCATCAACGACGACTACCGTATCGACTTCCTGCGTCAGCACATCGCCGCGATGCGCGACGCGGTGACCGAGGACGGCGTTGACCTGCTGGGCTACACCACCTGGGGCCCGATCGACCTGGTCTCGGCCGGCACGGGCGAGATGTCCAAGCGCTACGGCTTTATCTATGTGGACCGCGATGATGCGGGCAACGGCACCCTCAAGCGCTCCAAGAAGAAGAGCTTCGACTGGTACAAGAAGGTTATTGCTTCTAATGGTGAGGACCTTTCCTAAGGAAGCTGAGACACTCAACCTTGGGGCTCCAACCCTCCTCGCGTACCTAAGTACGCTTCGTCGGGCTTGTCGCTCCCAATCTTGAGCACCTCAGGCCCTTAGGGGGGCGGGCCTGACCGCTGTGAATTTCGCGTGCTCATCCTCATAGCCTCCTAACCAAGGCGCCCGGCGAGCAGTTAATGCTCACCGGGCGCCTTGCCGTCTGCGGATTTTGGGACATGCGGCCCGCTTTTTCGACCCATCTGTCGGTACACTAAAGGCACTATGGGTACCCGCGAGCGACATATCGGCCACGCGGCCGCCCGGACCGCGCCGGTTGCGGATCCTAGGGGTGGCAGGTTGTTCGCCATGCCGCGATTCCTGGTTGGTATAACGCACCGTGCATACCGCCACCGCGTCTTTGCTGTCGCCGGTGTCACCACCGCGCTGTTCCTTATACTTTTGGCAGTCTTGCCGGCGTTGTTCGCCTCCGATTCCAAGCTTTCCAATGCCGTGCCCGCCTATAGCGAGGTGTCCGGAGAGGTCGTGGATGCGCTCGTCCATTCGAGCTCTCTCCCGCTGCTTGTCGCCGCAATTGTATTTTCGATCTGGGGCGTGTCGGTCTATCTGCGCTGTTTGGACTATGTGTTGCGCCGTCGCCTTGTTGCCGTCGCCACCATTTGCGCCCTGTGGATGATCGAAGTCATTCTCAAGTACAAGTCGTTCACGCCGTTCTATGCCACCGTGCTGTGGTACCTGTACTACGTGCCCATGACGCTCATTCCGCTGCTCTACCAGTTGTGTGGTCTGCGCCTTGCGGGCCTGGAGCAACACCGTCTGGGTCGCCGCTACTGCGCTGCGCTGTGGATTGTGGCCATCCTGCTTATCGGATTTGTGCTCACCAACGATTTTCACCAGCAGGTCTTTCTCTTTGACCGCACAATCGACACCTGGAGCAACGATTACACGTACGGCTGGGGTTATTTCGCCGTCCTCGTGTGGACGGCCTTTGACTTCGTGGCCTTTTTTATCCTGGTTGGTCGGTCCTCATCCTTTCGCATCCAGCGTTTCTCGGGCACGGCGGCGCTCGTACTGCTGGGCGGCGCATTCTTTGCCATCTCGTATGCGCTGCGCGTGCCCTGGGCATGGAGGCTCAACTTTTCGCTCGTCTATTGCGTCCTGTGCGTGGTGGCGATGGAAATCTGTCTCGATTGCGGTGTCATCCCGTCGTATCACGACATCGCCGGCATCTTCGACACCTTGCCGCTTGACCTCAAAGTTCTAACGCGCGACCTGCAGGAGGCCTATGCCACGCCGGTGTCAAAGCCAATGCCGGTAGGCGTGCGCGAGGAGTTGCGGGTCCAGGAGCACGGCCGCGCCCATGCCTTTGCCGTGGCGTCCGATCCCGATGTGATGTACCGTGCCTTTCCGCTGCTGGGTGGATCGGCGCTGCTTGCCCAAGACGTGTCGGAGCTCAACGAGCTTAACCGTGAACTGGCACATCGTCGCATGGAGCTGCAGCGTCAAAACGAGCTGCTCGCCGCCGACTACGACCTTAAGACGCATTTGGCAGATCAAGAGGCCGAGACCTTGCTGGTCCAAGAGGTGGACCAGGCGCTTGCCCGCGCGCTCGAAGGGATGTACGACCTGCTGAGCTCGCTGCCGCCGTTGACCGACGAAGCGTCTTCGCACGAGCGTTACCGCATGCTGCAGCGCGCCAAGATGCTCGTCGCCTATTGCAAGCGCAAGGGGTCGCTCACGTTGGCACAGCACGGGGAGAGCGGTTTTGATCGCGACCGCATTCAGCTCATTGCCAACGAGCCCGCAAGCGACCTGCGCACCATCGATATCGATTGCGCCTCGATTATCGCCATACGGCGCCCGTTGCACGCCAGTACGGTAAGCGCCCTGTACGACTGCGTGTATGACTTTGCGTTTTTTGCCTACACCACCGACCATCCGGCGCTTATGTATCACTTGGGCGACCATGACCGATGCAGTGTCGAGCTGCGCGCCACGCTTTTTTCCAACGATGATGCAGATCTTTCGCAGACGCCCGCTGCGCAAGAGCTCGAAAGCGCTCTGCAAGGGCGCAACGTGGCATACCGCCTTGAGGGCGAGCTCGGCCAGCTGCGCATGATCGTTTTGATGCCGAGGGCGGGTGAGTGACGATGCAGATTTCGCTCATTCTTCCCCAAATCGTTACGCTCGATGTTGTCTTTGCCCTGGCTGCGTGTCTGCAGACGATCCACGTCCCGCTCATCGCATCGCGCCGCTCGTCCTATAACCGTAAGGTGATTTGTGCCTACGAGGCGAGCCTTGTGCTTCACCTAGTTATTTCGGCGCTCATCTTGTTCGCGTCGTCTGGCTCATATCTGGTGGCGCCGCTTGGCGTTTGCGCCAGGGCAATGGGCGGAGCGTTGTGGACCAATGCCGTGATCTTTGCCTACGGCGTGGTGCTTATGGTGCACTATCGTCGCCCCGTCATGCTGGCCGAACTGTTGCTCGTTGCCGCCGTGACGCCGCCGGTGGTTTTTGCCATGGGCTCGGCGTGGACCGTTGTCCTTATCGCAGAGGGAGCGTTTTTCCTGTGCCGCTCCATTGCGGCGCTCTTGATGGATGTCCGCAACCGCCAGGAGGATATCACCGCGTTCTCGACGATCGAGACCATCAACGTGATTCCCGTGGGCATCCTGTATCTGGACCCGAGGGGCCGTCCGCTGCTCATGAACCGCTGCATGCGCAAAAACCTAGTGGAGCTTCATATGCCCACCGACCTAGGCGATATGAGCGGTACATGGAACGACCTGCGCAAACTCAGCATGCAAATGCCCGAAAGCAGCAGGAACCGTGTGCGGATTAATCTGGACCGTTTTGGTGAGGCGCGCGTTGTGGTCGAGGTTTCTCCCGCCGAGATTCGCTTGTTCGTGCACGATGACGTTATGGTTTCGGGCCGCCTCTTCGAGCGCATTATCGGCCTGGATGTAACAGAGTATGCGCATGCTCATGATCGCCTGGCGCAAGCCAACCACCTCTGCTTGAGCTTGCGGGCCAAGAGCTCCAAGCCCAGATCGAAGAAGTCAAAAAAGTTGCTGACAATGCGGCCTATCTGCGTATGCGCGCTCGCGTGCACGACGTGATCGGGCAGCGCCTGTCCATCCTCCATCGTTATCTGGAGGAGGGGCGCCTGGATGACGAGTCACTCGAGCAGATCGACCCGCTGCTGCGCTCAATCGCTGCCGATCTGCGCAGCGGGGGCGACACCGAACCGGCAGAGCAACTGGGCGATATCGTCCATGCCTTTGGCCTAGTGAGCGTGCAGATCGATGTGGAGGGCGAGCTACCAAGCGACGCGCGCGTCGCCGCAGCCTTTCTGCAGATTATCCGCGAGGCCTCGACCAATGCCACCAAGCATGCACAGGCGCATCGGGTCCACGTGCGTCTGTGGCAGGAGACGTCGGAAGACGGTGCTGTTGCGCGGATGACCGTTTCTAACGACGGCGCGCCTGCACCCGTATCGTATCGCGAGGGAACGGGTATCCCAGGTATGAGGCATGTCGCGCAGAATCTGGGCGGCAGCCTGGAAGTCCACACCGCCCCGCCCTTCACGCTTACGGTGTCCATCCCGCTCGCCTCCAACGCCACGGTCCAAAGGAGAAGTTCATGATCCGCGTCCTTATAGTCGAAGACCAGGCCATCCTGCGCGAGAGCCTGGCGCGCTCCGTTGGCGACCAGCCCGATATGACCGTTGTTTCCGCCATTGCCGATGCTTCCGAGGCCTTGGGTGTCGCGCTCAAGGAGCGCCCGGACATGATACTGATGGACGTATGTACCGAGCATGATTCCAACGGCATCGTGGCGGCATCGCGCATCAAAGAACAACTGCCCGAGTGCCGCGTCATTATCATGACGGGTATGCCCGAAATCACCTTTGTGGACCAGGCGCGCGAGGCGGGCGTCGACAGCTTTGTGTACAAGAACGTCGGTATCGACGAGCTATTCGCCGTGATGCGCTCCACGCTGGCGGGTTACTGCACGTTTCCCAAGCCGCCCGAGAGCATCTTCTCGGGCACGGCGGCCCTCGACGATGTCGAGCTGTCGATCTTGCGCCTTGCCTGCGAGGGTAAAATCCGCCGCGAGATCGCGGCCGAGCTGTTTATGAGCGAGGGCACCATCAAACGCCGCATCTCGGAGATTCTCAATAAGACCGGCTACGACAACATCATGCGCTTGGCCGTGCGCGCAGTAACGGAGGGCAGCATCGTTCCCAACATGGAGCGCTAGCGCTCGTTACGCATCGGCATAAAGCGGCGGCAGGATCAACTCCTGCGGCCCCGCCTGGCAAGTGCGCGGATGTGTCCGCCAATCCGCGGCTATCGGTGTCTGCCGTTACGCGATGGTTGCGCTGTAGGAGGCGACGTCCTCGTAGGAATCGGTCAGGTAGGCATCGATGCCGATGGTCGTGTTGACGAGGTCGTCAAGGCTATCGAGTGTGCCGTTCGAGAAGGTGAACTCTTCGGTGGCGTTGGTGCCGGGCATCAGGTGAGCCGAGAACCAGGCTTCCTTCATGGTGCCGTTGACGTTGGTCTTGCCAGAAGGGGCGTAGAAGGTCAGGTCCTTGTCGCTCTTGTTGGTGATGTTGACGACAAAGCCGATGTCGCCCCAGTCGTCCTTGAACTTCTCGGTGATGGTGATGGTGCACAGGTCGTCATCGGCGACGGTGACGGCGGGGGAGATTTCGATGCTCTGGACGTCGTCGTCTTCGACGGCCTCATCGATCTCTTCTTCCTTCTCGGCGTTCTCGCGATCCTTCTTCACCGTACCGGACAGATCCTTGTCGGACTTCGTAAAGATAAGCTTGTCGCCTTCCACCTCGAGGACGAGCTTGTCGTCCTTGAGCTTCAGGTCGTGCGACTCATCTTCGGCGGTAATCGTTACGGTGGTGGCGTCCTTGGCCTCCCATTTCAGGTCGGCGACCTCAAGGAACATGTCGAGGACGCCCGTGCCGTCTTCGTCGAGGATCAGGATACAGTTGAGGCCCCACTCCTTGAGCATATCCATGTACTCATCGGTGAGCTCTTCGCCGTCCAAGGTTCCACCCGAGTACTGCCAGCTGCCGACGAAGTTGGCCTTGGGGTCTTTGCCGCCGCCGCTGCAGCCCGTCAGGGCAAAGGCGAGCGCCAGGACGCATGTCAGAAATGCGAGTACGGACTTTTTGAACGTTGTCTTCATGGTGTCCTCCTTTATCGAACGAAACCTATAGAAACAAATGCGGGGGTGGCGGAACCCCCGCCAATTACCAGATAGAGGGGTTAGGGCCTGGGCGTTCCGCAGTTGCTACAGAACTTGCCGCCGTTTTCGCTGCCGCAGTTGGGGCAGAACCACTTGGCCGGCGCCGGGGCAGGTGCGGGGCTGCCGCACTCGGAGCAGAACTTGCCGGTGTTGGTGGCGCCGCAGCTGCAGGTCCATGCGCCGGCTGCAGGTGCGGCGGGAGCCGCCGGAGCCGGCTGCGGGGCGGCCTGCTGCTGTGCCTGGCCGGCGGAGAACAGCTGGCTGGCGTTCATGCCGCCCATGCCACCTGCCATACCCATGCCCATAAAGCCGGCCATCGCGCCGTTGGGGTTGGCGGCTGCCGCGCGCATCGCATCGCTCTGGGCGCTGGCGATGTTGGCGGCTGCCATGATGGGATCGCGCATGACCGCGGCTTTCTGCAGGTCCTTGATCATCTGCTCGTCCTCTTGCGAGGCGGCGATGGAGTTGACGCCAAAGCTCACGATCTCGACGCCACGCAGGTCACGCCAGTCGGCAGAGAGGACCTCGTTGAGCGCACGGGCGAGCTCGGTGGTGTGGCCGGGGATGGCGCTGTAGCGGATGCCCATCTCCGAAATCTTGGCAAAGGCTGGCTGCAGGGCGGTGAGCAGCTCGGACTTAAGCTGGCTGTCGATCTTGTCGCGCGTATAGCTATCGGTCACGTTGCCGCACACGTTGGTGTAGAACAGCAGCGGGTTGGTGATGCGATACGAATACTCGCCGTTGCAGCGCACGGAGATGTCGACGTCCAGGCCAATGTTGTTATCGACCACGCGGAAGGGCACGGGCGAGGCGGTACCGTACTTGTTGCCGATGATCTCCTTGGTGTTGATGAAGTAGACGCGCTGGTCCTTGCCCGCGTCGCCGCCAAAGGTAAAGCGGCTGCCGATATTGGCGAAGGTCTCCTTGATTGAGTCGCCCAGGTTGCCGCTAAAGACGCTCGGCTCGCTGCCGGTATCGAAGACGAACTCACCGGGCTCCAGCGCGACTTCGATGATCTTGCCGTTTTGCACCACGAGCATGCCCTGGCCGTCGTTGACGGCGATGACCGAGCCGTTGGAGATGACGTTGTCCTCGCCGCGCGTGTTGGAGCTGCGGCCACCGGTGCGTTTGCTGCCCTTGCAGGCCAAGACGTCAGCAGGCATCGATTCGCAATAGATAAATTCCTTCCACTGGTCGGCCATGACGCCGCCGGCAGCTCCCAATCCAGCTTTCAAGAGTCCCATGGTAATCTTCCTTTCTCGTCAAAGGCCGGGTGGTATTGGTTGGATTGCTTAGTCGTCCTTGTCGTCTTTCATGACAACGGTGGTCTCGGTGTGGCTGAAGGTGTCGTGCTTCTCGGTCAGGTCGAGCTCGCCGCAGTACTCGTCGGCGTGGGTGGCCTCGTTGGCCGTCTTGAGCTGGCCTACCAGTAGCACGTCTCCGATAATCACGATGATCAGCGGCGCGATGACGTTGATGAGGATGCCCTCGATATCAAAGGTGAGGTAATCCGGATCGAAGGCGTATTCCCCCATAAAGAGAATCTGGGAGAGGATAAATCCGATCACAAAGAACAGCACCGAGGCGATGGCGAGCTTGGGCTTGGAGCAGGGGAGCTCGCCGACCAAGCGGCCGGTCTGGCCGTTCATGGCAAACAGGTAGCTCTTGCCGTTCCACGAGGTGGAGAGCATCCAGACGGGGAACAGGGCGTAGTCGCTGTCTTCCCAGGTGTAGTCGAGCTGCTTGCTTTCGACCGTGGCATCGTCGTATTCGTCGACGACGGTCTCACGCAGGGCCGAGATCGTGCTTTCTTCCATACGGCGCTCGGCGCGCGCCTTGCAGGTCTCGCAGCCCTCGTCGTAACGGTTGGCGATGTAGCCGGGCATATATGCGACCGAGAACGGACGCAGTGCGTCGTAGTCAAACGGCTCGATGGCGTCCATGTGGCCGTCGGGCATCTTGGACGATCCGTCGACGGGCACGCGCTTAAACGAGATATTGCCTTTACGGTAGGCGTCGTAGTGGTCGGTGGTCGTGACGGTGCGGTCGGATTCTTCGGTTACGGTCTCGTTGGTCGCATCAAAGTACACTTCGCCGTCCACGCGGGCGCCGTAGAGCCAAAACGGCACGTAAACGCCTTGGGCCTCGTCGATGTGGTTGCCGGTGACAAAGCTCTTGGGCAGCAGGATTTTGCCCTTGTAGTGGTCTTTGAGCGCGGCCATGACATCGTCGCGCCCGAGCTTAAACGGAATCACCAGGTCGGGTGAGAAGTCGCCCGAGAGCTGGCCAGGTGCCACGGCGGAGTTGCCGCAGTATGGGCAGGTGGTGACGGCGACGGTGCCGTCCGAGACCAGCTCGGCGCCGCACGACGAGCAGATGTAGCCGGCGTTTTGAGCCAGCTCCTGCACGGCATCGTCGACAGCAGGTTTGGGAGCCGCGGCTGCGGCATCGGCTTTGGCATCTGCCTTGTCCTGGCGCTCGCGATAGAGGGCCTCGACCTCTTCGACTTCAAAACGCGAATCGCAGTAGTCGCAGACGAGCTTTTGCTCGGCACTGGCAAAGTGAAGGGGGCCGCCGCACGCGGGGCACTGATAGTTGACGCTCTCGAAGGCCATGATCGGTCCTTTCCGTGCCGGAGGCTATGCGCCGATGGCGCCGCCGCAGTATTCGCAGCGCCCGCTGGCATCGGGAATGGTGGTGGCTCCGCAGAAGGGGCAGGTCACTGCGGTCTTGGGGGCCTTGGCGGCCACGACGCTGTCGCGCGTCTCCTGGCGCAGCTGCACCAGCGCGTCGCGGACCTCGGTTGCCTGCCGCTTGGCCTCGCGGTATTCGATGGAGCCGCGCTGATCGATGGTGGAGTCGTTCACGCGCAGATCGATCTGGGTAAAGTACGGCGTGTTGACGTGGATGGTCAGGTTAAAGTCATAGTCCAGGTCGTAGCGCGGCGGGTTGTAGCTCTCGCGCTCGCCGTCCTTGGTCTCGCGATAGATCTCGGTGCGATGCTCGTCGATATCCATATCGCAGCCAAGTACCTGCGAGAACTCGATGATGTCGGGGTTGGCGTCGCGCCAGCGGCTCTGCGAAGTGATAATCAGCAGGCCCGCGTCCTCATCGAGCATAATATTGGTGCGCCCGGCCGAGAGTGTGCGCGTGGGGTTGAACGACGCCAGGCGCTCGGCATTGGCCTCGCGGTAGGCGAGCTGCTCGCGGATATCGTCCGCGGTGCTGGAGCGATAACCGCCAAAGAAGGGGGAGAGCTTGCCGACGCATTCTTTGCACAGGTAGCCTTCGTTGATCTTGGTCTTTCCCAAAAGTCCCAGCTCGGTACCGCAAATCGCGCACTCTTTCTTCTCGAACATCTTGTCAAAGAAGCCCATGGCTGCCTCCCATCAACAGGTAGCGTGTGTCACTTTTGATGATGGGCGAGCGCGCGATCTTTCACGATACCCAGACGGCTCAACGAGTCTCCACAACTGGGACATATGGCCCATTTTTGACTAGTCATTGGGGACGTACTTAAATGAGTGGTCTCTACGAGGGAGACGTCGCGGGAACGATCCATCGCGGCGGTGCGCTCACGTTTATGGACGGCTGCCCACTGGGAAAGCTCATGCGCGAGGCGCTGGGGGTGCCGGTTGCCGTCAATAACGACGGTAAGTGCTGTGCGCGCGGTGAGTATGCGGCTGGCGCTCTGCGCGGGACGCGTTTTGGCGTGGTGCTCGCTATCGGCACGGGCATCGGCGGCGGTATCGTCATCGACGGCAAGGTCCTGCGCGGCGCGCACTGCTTTGCAGGCGAGTTCAGCTTCTTGTGCAATGATGTCACGACTGCCGCGAGCACGGAAAACTCCTTTGCGGGTTCGGGCGGTTGGCGTGCGCTCCGTGATGCCGCCATTGCCGAGAAGGGCCTGCCTGCGGGTTCTCCGGTGGACGGCCGCCGCGTCTTTGAGTGGATCGCGGATGGCGACATGGCGGCGCAGCGCGCGCTCGACCGCTACGCTCGCGCCTTTGACGGACAGCTCATCAACCTGCAGGCCGTGCTCGACCCCGAGGTCTTTGTGATCGCAGGCGGCATCTCGTGCCATCCCGAGCTCGTCGATGCCCTGCGTGCGCAGATGCCGCTGGCCCTCGCGGGTTACGAAGGGACCCTTGCCGGCATTCCTGTGCCGCAGATAAAGGTGGCCGAGCTCGGCAACGACGCCAACCTTTACGGTGCTGTCCAGGAGGCCATGCGCCTGGTGTAGCGCGAGTCAAACGAGGCTGTCGAAAAAGATAAAGGCCGGCGTGAACCGCCCCCATTTCCTTAGCACAGGAAATGGGGGCGGTTTAATCTCGTACCCCTTTTTAATCCGCTCGGATTCTTGATGAGGGAGTTTGCCATGTTAACCCCATTGTTCAGAAAACCATTGCCCCTGACAAAGCCTTTACTGAATGCCGTGGCCTCAAAGTGCGCCCGCATCGATGCTCTGCCTGCGCTAAACTGAAGAGCATGTACGCGATTACGAGAGGAGCCCGCATGGAGGCTTACAAGCAAGAGTTCATCAAGTTCATGGTCGAGTCCGACGTTCTTAAGTTCGGCAGCTTTACGCTCAAGAGCGGCCGTCAGTCCCCGTTTTTTATGAACGCCGGCGCCTACGTGACGGGCTATCAGCTCAAGAAGCTGGGCGAGTATTACGCCCAGGCCATCCACGATAACTTTGGCGACGACTTTGATGTGCTGTTTGGACCGGCCTACAAGGGTATTCCGCTGGCCGTCGTGACCGCAATTGCCTACCACGAGCTGTACGGCAAGGAGGTCAAGTATTGCTGCGACCGCAAGGAGGCCAAGGACCACGGCGCCGACAAGGGCAACCTGCTGGGCTACGAGCCCCAGGACGGCGACCGCGTGGTCATGGTCGAGGATGTCACCACCAGCGGCAAGTCCATCGACGAGACCTATCCCAAGGTTAAGGCTGCTGCCGACGTCGAAATCAAGGGCCTGATCGTGTCCCTCAACCGCATGGAGGTCGGCAAGGGCGGCGTGACCACCGCACAGAAGGAGATCGAGGCCAAGTACGGTTTCCCCGTCGCGAGCATCGTTTCCATGGCCGAGGTCGTCGAGACCCTCTACAACCACGAGATCGACGGCAAGGTTGTCATCGATGACGAGCTCAAGGCCGCCATCGACGCCTACTACGAGCAGTACGGAGCACGTTAGTTACGGCGTTTTACCAAACGCCGTAACTGCTCGACGCTGCAAACGCCCCTAAG
>OAUM01000363.1_pt1 | contig 18600 bp, 14 predicted proteins | sample 1476281 | NCBI WGS metagenome assembly OAUM01 (sample SAMEA2580047, study PRJEB22360) | human gut metagenome | biome: human gut; feature: human-associated habitat; material: faeces | place: Denmark | collected 2008/2010
TCGCAGCTCAGAGGCTATGTCCTCTGGGCTGTTCTGTTTTATGTCGCCAAATCCGCTGGCAGCTCCAACCGCCCAACTAGCCAAAAGCCGACCATCTACTTGCCGATCTATCCATCGGCATAACCAATCAGTCCGCACCGCAACTTCTCAGCAAAACGCCTCGATGTCTGCGCCCTGCGGTATCCTTGAGCCACTTGCACCTGCAGCACCAAGGAGCCGCCATGCGCACCGAGCTCGATGTTCCCTTTTCGCACAAAGACGAGGCCAAGGCCCTGGGCGCCAAGTGGGACCGGGCCAAGAAGATCTGGTACGTGCCCGATGGCGTCAGCCCCGAGCCCTTTGCCCAGTGGCTGCCCGGCGTGGACCGCTCCAACCCCAGCGCGCCCTATATCTACCTAGTGCTGGGCAAGCGCGAATGTTGGAAGTGCCACGAGCAGACGACGGTCGCGGCCTTTGGCATTCCGTATTGGGCGGCCGAGGACTCGGGCAGCAAAGCCGCGCCCGGCGCTGCGCCCGCCACGGACGACGCGGGCCACATCGCGATCGACACCGCCCGCGCCAACGCCATAGCCATCGTTCCCGCGCTGGGCTGCGTGCCGGCCGAGATCCGCGACTACCTGCGCGAGCGCTGCGGCTACAAACCCGTAACGTCGCGCACCACCAAAACCGTATCGCTCGCCAGCACCTGCACCGCCTGTGGCGCGCTGCAAGGCAGCCATTACCTGTTCGAGGAGCCCACGTCGCCGTTTGCACTTACGGCCATCAACAAGCTGCCCGCGCTGGAGTTCGTGCGCGTGGAAGTCGCCGGCGTCTATGGCATCCCTGCCACCAAAGGCGACTTCGACCAGGCGCTCTTCACCTGGGCACGCGACCACCACACCCAGTTCCACAAGACCCTGTTCGAGGGGATTTACCTGTAAGACAAAACTCGGAAATCGAGTCCGGATTTCCTCGGAAATCGAGTGTGAAAATCCTCGAAAATCGAGTATGATTATCCTCGAAAATCGAGTATGCCCAGGTAGTGAGGTTTATCAAATCATGATTTCTTATGGTTCGGAACAGCCCAAATCCTACCGTCCTCGCCTTTTGGACGAACGACTGCAAACCCTGCTCCAGATTTTTGGAGCGGTCGAGATTCGGGGCACAAAGTGGTGCGGTAAATCATGGACCGCGCTCGCATTCGGTGAGAGCGTCGTTCATCTTGACGACCCAAACGTAAAGTCGCTGGTCGAAGCCGATCCTTCGCTCGCTCTTCAGGGCAATAAGCCGCACGTCATCGATGAGTGGCAAGAGACCCCCGCAACATGGGATGCCACGCGCCGCGCCGTTGATGCATCCGGCGGCGAGAAGGGCCTCTTTATCCTCACCGGATCGTCAACGCCGGCAAAAGACTCTGTCACCCACAGCGGCGCCGGCCGCATAGCGCGTCTCGACATGAGCACCTTGACGCTTTGGGAACGAGGACTTTCAACGGGATCCGTTTCGCTGCAAAACCTATTCGAAGGATCATTCGATCCTTCGGCCTATACAGGCTCGCTCCCCATGCTGGCCGACGCAATTTGCTGCGGAGGATGGCCGGCGCTTGTCGGGGCGAGCCCTCAGATGGCCGCAGAGGTCGTCAACCAGTATCTCGATGCCATGTACGAAGTCAGCGTTCCGCAAAAAGGAGGCGTGGGGTCTACAGCGCGGCACATTGTGTCCTCGCTCGCGCGCAACGTTGCGACCTCTGCCACGCTCAACACCATCGCGGCAGACGCCTCGTTGGGTGACAGTGACGCCCAACCGGCAACTTCGACCGTGGCGTTTTACCTCGACATGCTGGAGAGCATGTATGCGATCGTAAATCTGCCCGGCTGGGATGCACCCGTCCGCGCAAAGTCTCGCCTGCGCACCAAGCCAAAGCGCTATTTCGCCGACCCCTCCATTCCCGCAGCCACGCTTGGAATGAATCCCAAAAGGCTGCTTGCGGACGGACAGACTTTTGGCCTGCTCTTTGAGTCTCTGTGTATTCACGATCTGAGCGTCTACACCTCGTGCCTGCCCGGCTCGCATCCGGGCTCGCTCCACTACTACGGCGACTCCGACGGGCTTGAGGTTGATGCCATCATCGAGCTGAACGATGGCCGCTGGGCAGCGATAGAAATCAAGCTCGGCGAATCCAAGGTTAGCGACGGAATCCGCAACATCGAGCGCCTGCGCCGCAAGGTCGCCCTGAACCCTGCCGCGCGCAACCCCCAGCCGGAGTTCTGCGCCGTCATCACCGCGACCTCGCCCTTCTGCCGCTACGACGCCGAGCACGACGTCTACGTGTTCCCCATTGGAGCGTTGCGGGCGTAGGGCGGTGATTCGGGGCACTGGGTTTGTTTAACGGGCAATTCGATCATCGAAACTATGGCTCCGCATCGTCATAGGTAATGGCGCATCCGCAGGTTGAGCATTGCTGAGGATAGACCGGGAGACGCAAGCCTGTTCGAGCCCGCGGGTCGGTAGCGTGTTTGTCGCGAATGTCGATGAAGCTGATATCTAGGCATGGGAGGTCTGCGCCACAGCCTGGGCACGATAGATGGATTTGACCGCAGCTGACTTCGACGAGCGGGAACAGTCTCCGGTCCATTAACGCTCGTGGCAGGTTTCCGTACACGCCTCGTGCGATATCACTTCGCCATCCCATGGTCTCCCCTTTCCCGTTTTAACTGTTGAGGAAAGGATGGCAGGATCGCGCAGCACGCGATGCGGCGCGGCGCGATCCGATCAATCGACATGATTGGGTTGCGACAGGCTGCAACCGGCTAATACGGAGCAACGGCCTCCGCATGACGCCGCGATTCCGAGAAATCGAACTCGGCACGGTGGGCTTCGAGAAATCGAGCGTTGGGACGCAAGCGGTGTTCGTCCGGCTCGCGCAACACCGAACCCGCAAACGTCGCATAATCCGTATGCTGCAGAAGGTACGACCCGCAAAGTTGATAGTCGCCGCGCACCAGCTCGAACGAAATCAGATGAGCATCGAACAGCGAGTGCAGGTCACGACGCAGTAGAATACCGTTGCTGACAACCTGTGACTTGGGACCCGAGTAGTTCTCGATATGCGCGGCTTCGAGCGCTTCGTCAACGTTGCAGCCCGAGACGGCGCATCGACCAGTGTAGGCCTCAAAGAGCTCGGTGCGAAAACGCTGCTGGCCGATTCGCTCGCGACGAAGTGCGTAGCGAACCTTTTCATCGTCGCTCGCCGGAGTGCCAGAAAACTCAGCCGCGACCGGAGCGTCCTTCATGTAGCTCATATCGGGGGAGAAGCGCGCGTCGGGTCCACCCTTATGGACAGGTCCATGCAGCACAAACCAGCTGTTCTCGGGTTCATAGCGCTCAACGAACGCCAAGCCGAGCACCTTGTAGCCGGCGCCCGTTGCAAAGAACACACCAACGGGAACGCCGCACTCCATGCAGTTGATCATCTTTTGGTTGTAGTCCTGGTCGCGCCAGTTTTCGACCGAAGTGCTCTGCGACGAGTACTTGAGCACCCACGTGCCATCCTCAAGATAGAGCGGCGGAACATCGGGGTAAGCGCCGCGCTTGGAATTGTGCACGGAGAGCGCAAAGGTCTTCTCGCGCGGATGTTTAACGCGCCCGCGACCAGGCCAAAAGATGCCCGAATCGCGCGACACCGGAAAGAGTTCAGAACCAATCGTCAGACGAAAAGGATATTGAGGGCTGTCGGCACTCGTGCGATGCGGAAGCTTGTCCCACAGGCCGCCACGCTGTTCCTCGCGCAAGAACCACTCCCAGGCCTGGACATATTCGGACGGCACAAAGCTGCAAGCGCGGTCGAAACTCGGCCGAGCAATCAGCGGAACACTCGAAGCGATGCCGTCCATAAGGAACCTCCAGGAAGAACAGTTCCTCACATTATCGCCGATCCCGAGCGATATGCGACAAAGCGTTTGTACCAGACAGCCACACATAAATAGGGGTCGCTTCAATCGAAACAACCCCTATCAGGCATATTTAGCCGGCGGCTTAAGTCTGCTTGGAATCAGGCACGATGCCGACCAAGCTGACCGTTACATCAAAGGTCGGGCTTCCTTCGCCAACATCGAGACCAGACATGTTCTGACAATCGTTGTCGGTGCCCTCCATCCAAATGACGACCTTAAAGTTGGTTCCGCTGTAGCCAACGTGGGCGAGCATTTGGGCATAGCCTGTTGGCTTTACGTAGGAGTCGCCGCTTCCGGTTGCTCCCCAGTTTTTGCCATTCTGATCAACCATGTTGTCACCGCACACATGGGCATAAGACGGCGCCATTGTCACCGAAAGGTTGCCAGAATCCACGCAGCTCCAGCCCTCGGTAGCGGAGACATCATTTCCCTTACCAGTCGGGAGGACGGGAGCATAGACGACTTTAAGTTTATCGTCGATCAACAGGCCCACACGAAGGCTACCCTTGATCTTGTCGAACCAGTCTTGCGAAGCGCCTTCCGACGCAGTCACAACAACGGGGCCGTTCGAGCTACTGTTGTCAAGATAGACGTCAGCCTCACCAGTCTGGCTAATCGTGTAGAGCGTATATTCCGCCATGGTGTAGGCGTAATAAGTCTTGGGGTCTCCCTCAAGCGTATACGCACCCTCAAGTTGCTTGGAAATTGTTGCCTTCTGATAACCGCTTACATCTGTACCGTTCCATGACTTTGGAACAAACCAGGCAATGGCATCGTTCGTCGAGGACGGGCTGATTTCATGACCGCGACTTGCAGCGGTCGTCTGATGATCGCTACCGTCATGAATGGCATCTTTGCCGGGCGCAATCTGGAGGACCATTCCGTTTGCCTGGGCGCTAACGGTGCTCGTGGTTCCATCAACTTTTGTGTTGGAGACGAACCAAGCGTACGTCGCGGAACCAAGTGCAACCGCCGCCACAACGACAGACAAGGCTGCGATCGCAAGCTGCTTTTTCATCTGCTTAACGCTCAACGGAAATCCTCCTCTCTAAAGAAAAAGGCGGGGGACACCTCTCCCCCGCCTACTCAATCGCAGCGCTACTTGTTGTCAGCAGTAGCAGTAAAAGTGACCTTGATCTTCTTGGAAGCGTCCTTAAGGCGGCCCAGATTATTGGTGTAGATGGCGGAGTCGTCGCCGTCATAGAACACGTAGACGTCAACTTCGACTTCCTTCTCAGGAGTAACCTCGGTCGCAAGCAGATTAGTATCGCCCGAAGAGCTCTTAATTACTTTGCTTTTATCGCACAGGACCCAATTGTCACCGCACTTCACAAGAATACGAAGCGCATTGTCAAAGTTAACGTTGCTATTATCCCCGCTAACGAGCGAAATGCCATTCTCAGTGGGATCAACGACAAGATTGGTCAGCTTCGTGCCCTTCGTGCCGACTTTAAAAGTGTTCTTGACCGCATACTTATCGAGCACTTCAGCCGAGTCAGGATCTCCAATAGCGTAACGCTTCGTCTCATCAATAGTTGAGGCGGTAGGAGACAAGGCGGTAGCGGACTCGAACTGATAGACACCCGCGCCCGCACTCGCAACCTTGTTGGCATCAAAGTGAGCGGCCCAAGTTGCGGGATAGAGAACTTTATTATCCGTGACATCGGCAGTATCAGAAGTCAGGTCGGTGTTGTTGTTGTCCTTATTATGGATATACATAAACGCGGCGTTCGACTGAGCGGAAATCGTGCTCGTGGTGGCTGTGACCTTGTTGTTCGTCACAAACCATGCAAACGTGGCGGAGCCGAGGGCTACGGCTGCCACGAGGACCATGGCGATGGCGGCGCCCATCTGCTTCTTTAATGCCTTGGTATCCATGCGGACCCCTTTCTTTCCCCATTCATCCCAGATGACCCTCGAAAAGCCCAGAAGGGGAGCCCGCGCTTTCGTGTTGGATGTTGCTTGCCCATCCTTTAGACATGGAATGAAGAATACCATAATTCTTACGATTTCCTTATGAGTTTTCGGCAGCCTACATTCCGGCAGATTCATAGGTCTACCTCGGGCTATATGTGGTGCTATGTGAACATCGTTTACCTTATTTGATCTCTCTCCCGCAAAGCCGTAAGTCCCTCTTAAGCCTTGCGACCGCAGTGCCACACCATCGCATACATTCACCCTCTGCAGAGCTTCTGCCCCAGCCCTTCTCCACTCGCTATACTGATGTGGCACGTGTCATTTTTGCCTGCTAAACGGGCTATTTGTTGGGAGGGCTCATGCCTGCCGCCAATCAACCCAAGGGAAGCGTTTCCACCGGATCGATTAAGCCGGTGACGCGCAAGGCCGTTCGTTGTCAGCGCGAAGCCGCCTGGCTGGTCACGCAAGCGGCCGGCAAGCTCGTCGCCACCACCGACGACGTCAACGCACCCACGCCCAGCTTTGTACTGGCGGCGGCATTGTCGTACACCCGCAATCAGAAACAGGCCGCTCAGGACCGTGGCACCGCGATTGACTACGAGGCCATCATGGGCCCCGACCTTGCGAGCTTTTGTCAGGCTGCAGGGCTGCCCGCAGCACCCAACGCGCTTTCGGACACGGGCTACATGTTCACGCTCTCGGGCGCGGACCTCATCCGCGACCTCTACGCCTACTGTAATGACTTGGACGAACACGCGGGCAACGCGGCCCAGGTCAAGCCAGGCTACGCGATCAAGCTCGCGCTGCGGCTGTTCTTGCTGGACGCCACCGCTGGCAACGGCGCTACCTCCGCAGACAACGCCTCCGCATAGCAAAAGCGCCGGGCCGAGAAATCAATCCCAGCCCGGCGCTTGTTCGTTCTACTTGTCCCCGTCCCCTACGGGCGAGTTCTTTTGGTTGCGGCGGTTACTCCAAGTCACGTTGTGTTCCTTGTAGTAATCGGGCGCCTCGTTGCCGCTCGCGCTAATGGGGTCGTTGCCGGTCAGGGTGTCGGCAATATCCTGCACGAACTTAACGAACAGGCTCGAATCGTCGGTCTCGGACGAATCAAAATCGAAACCGAACTCCACCGCGCCGCCGATAATCTTGTCCACGCACTCCGGGTCGTCGCCGTCCAGCCAAATGACCACGGTGTACTTGTCCACATCGCCCACACGGAAGTTCGCGTGACTAATGGTCGTTACCACGTCTTTGGACGCAAACGGCTCGGTGTTGGGCTCGGGATTGCCGTTGGCCGCAGCCGCCGCATAGGTGGTGGGCTTGCCATTGCGATACACCCTCACGCGCGCCGCCTTCTCCACGCCCTTGCTGGCGCTGACCACCTTGAGCTTGGCGCTGTAGCCCAGATCGGTCTTGCCGGCGTTGCGGATATAGAAGGTATATGCCACGTAGTTCTTGCCGTTGTGGCTACCGTCGATATCGTCCAGGTTGTCGGGCAGGTCCTCGGTAGCGATATTGGTGCCGTTGTCCAAGGCGTCGGCGGCCAGGCGCGCGGTGGCGTTGTTAAAGTCACCGTTGTCGGCAATGGCCACGCCGCGACGGAACAGCTCCAGGCGGTTGAGGTTGATGGTGAAGTTACCCATGTTTTCCTGCATAAACGACAGGGCGAACAGCACGCCAAAGGCAAGCGTCAGCACCACGAGGGCCTTTTGCAGCTTGTCCATGCGCAGCAGCGCCGCGCCGATGCGCTCCATGCGGCGCTTGGGCATATACATGGATACGACCGCGTCGGGGTCGATGTCGTCGAGGTCCTGGTCGGCCAGCGCCTGCTCCAACTCCTCGATGCGCACCACACCGCGGAGGTTGCGTTTGGGCTTGGGCTTGCGGTTGGACTTGGGCTTGCCGAAGCGCTTGCGGGAGGCGGGAGCCTGCTCGGGCGCGGAGTCCTCGCCGGGCGTGTCCTCGGCATTGGCGCCGGGTGCGTCCTGTGACGTGTCCTCGGCCTGGCCCTCGGCCAAATCCTCGGCAACGTCCTCGGCCAAATCCTCGGCAGCTTGATCTTTGTTGTTGTTACGCTTGAACAGAGCCATGGCGATCAGATCTTATATTTGGTGCGGATATAGCCGACGTATTCTTTGACGAGCTCGCGCTCCATGTCGTCGGCGTAGCGGAACTGCAGGCCGCAGACGTTGCGGTACAGGCTGCCCTTGGGCGCGCGGCGCACCCAGCACACGATGCCCAGCTGCTCGGGCAGCTCATGGCGCTCGCCCTGCAGGCGGATCGTGGGCATTTGCACGGCCAGGGCCTCGCCCACGTCGGGGTAATCGTTGAGGTAAATAGCCAGACCGCCGGCCGAGACGTCGATGGTCATGGCGTCCTCGGGCTCGGGGGTCGGCGCGTTGTCGCGCTGGTAGGTCAGGCGCATGGCGACCTTAAAACGCTCGTCGCGGCGTTTGACGAAGGTGCGCTGCTCGGCGACTTTGCGCATTTTCCAGTAGGTGCGGATGCCCTTTTTCTCGACCGACTCGGGGTAGCCAGCGAGCACGAACGTCTCCTCGCCCACTTTGTATTGCAGCAGGAGCTTTTGGTTTTCGTCCATGATGAGCGGCTTGCCGGCGAGCATGGGCGCGCTCATAAGGAAGTACGCCTCGTCCAGGTTCTCTTTGTACGTGGCGAGCATGTTAAAGTCGGTTTTTTGGCCCATGGGCACGTCGAATGCCACCTGAAGCTTAGTCCCCGGCGTTATCTGTTGCTCTGCCATGTATTCTCCCCTAGTCGCGGGCGCCGATATCATCGTCGTGCGCGATGCACATTGGGCTATTGTAACTGCTTTGCCGCAGGTTTCGATGTGCAGCGCGTGAAATGGCGGGATGGTGGGGGCGAGGGGCTAGCGCAGCTGCTTTGCGCGCTCCGTTAACCGGTACTTGCGGTTACGGCTCGTCGCCGCGGCCGTAGGCTCTAGCTTGCCCTGCGCGATAAGCGCATTGACGCGCGTCCTAACCTGGGAGACGGTGAGTCCCGTGCATTCTGCCAGTTCACGTGTTCCCAGTTCGCCGTTGCGCTTGAGTGCCGCCACAATTAAGTCCCCGCCATGATCGATTTGCTCAACCTTCGCTCGGTAGAGGACAACCTTAAACCGGTCGAAACCCGGGCAAAACAATGGCTCAGCCAGACCGTGCGCACGCATGGCATCGAGCATCATTGGAATGCCCGACCCGTTGCCTTCGGCAGGAGAGCCCGCGCCGTCGGGCAATGGGACAAGCGACATGAGCTTCACAAGCGTCGCATTGCGACATCGGGAGCTGCCGTCAAACAGGTTCTCGCGAGTCTTTCCTCCGTATAGGCCGCCGGGGTTCGTCACCTCGATACGGTCATCAAAGACGTCAACAGCGATCGACTGCCCACAGAACCGATCTCCGTATTCTCGGTGGATTACGGCGTTGGCGATCGCCTCGCGCAGGACCTCCTCGGGAATCTCCAGCGAGTCGACACGCGAGACGCCTTGGATCATCGAGATTCGCCGCAAATTCTTGGCGACTGCCGCGACGGCATCCGAGATCATTTCGCCCAACGTTCCCTCGCAGATCGTACGGTCCATGAACCTCAACGACCCCGCCGCGCCCTTCTGCGTTCCGGCATAGACCGCCACATCGATAAAGAGCTTAGGATAGAACTGCTGAGGATAGGCACCCGCAGCCAGGAGCCCGGCCTTAGTAACATTGCCCTGGGAGTCGAGGAAATTCAGGCGCTCCAGCTTCGTTTTCTTGTCCGGCGCGCCGCGCATTGCCCGGGGTGTCAGCGAGAAAGCACGCTCTATCGTGCGGTCGACCAGGGCCTCGTCAAGATCGCCTGCGATCGCGCCGGGCACCGCATCGCGATCGCTAGGACTCGTCCGCTCGTATGACGACAGTGCCAAAACCTCGGTCGATGAAAGTGGCACGTCTTTGTCATCGATGCGCTTGTAGCTGCCACCCTGGGCGCCACGCTCTATTACATAGCAGGGCTTGCTCGACGGGTCGAGCTCCTCAATCGTGATAACGAGAACCACGGTGCCCCGAAGCTCCACGCGCTCAATAGTGTATTTGGGCGGATTGGCCAGTTTTCCGCGACCGCCGGCATCACCCATGCCCGCCACGAATTGGTTGAGCACCTTCTCGGTCTCAAAGTTCTCAACCGGGACAAAGCCCGCGCGCTCGCTCACGCCGAGCACGATAATTCCGCCGGCGGTATTCGCGAATGCGCTAACCGTTTCCCATACGTCGCGGGAAAGCGTCGTGGCGCTCTCCTTGACCTCGACGTTAAGATCGTCCGAGCCCATGCGCCTTAAAGACTCGAGCAGACCGGTCAGCTCGTTTTCGTTCATCTGCACGTCCTTTCGCTCGGCCCGGCGGAGAATGCCGCGAATAGATTTCCTTCGTCTCTCAGTTATCTCTCGTAATCATCTCTCATCTTTCTGCTATCTCTCATATTAGAGATAAGTGAGAGATGAAAGATAAGATGTCTGCCATCTGTTTCATTTAAACATGTTTTTGCTGGTAGAACAATCAGTATTGAGACAATACCATGATTGCTCGTCTCTTTGCTGCTCAGTTATCTCTCATATTTATCTCTCATCTTTCTGTTATCTCTCATATTAGAGATGAGTGAGAAATGAGAAATGCATGAGTGATGGACGGTCAGGAATCGAGAGTGGATTTCCGGACGGTTTTTTGGCGTTTTGGGGCTGTTTCCGTCCGAAAATCCACTCTCGTTCAATTTGCGTCCGAATTTCCACGCTCGTGTGTCCGAAAATCCACGCTCGTGCGGCAGATTGGTCGAGGGTCCCATATGGGTATACTCTCGAGGATTCGACTCGATTCGCCCCCGCTGGGGCGTCAAAGGAGACTGCATATGTCCACCACCTCAACCGATCCGCGCGCCGCTGCTGCCGCGCTGCTGGTGCCCGGTACCACCTGCCACGGTTTTGCCGTCGAGCGCTGCGAGACCGTGCCCGAGCTCGACTCGGACGCCTACGTGCTGCGCCACACCGCATCGGGCGCTCGCCTGCTGTACCTGGCGTGCGACGACGAAAACAAGGCCTTTGCCATTGGCTTTAAGACGCCGCCGGCCGATTCCACCGGCGTGTTCCATATTCTTGAGCACTCGGTGCTGTGCGGATCGGCTAAGTTCCCCGTCAAGGAGCCGTTTGTCGACCTGATCAAGAGCTCCATGCAGACGTTCCTCAACGCCATGACCTACCCCGACAAGACCATCTACCCCGTTGCCACCACCAACGAGCAGGATCTGTACAACCTGATGGACGTGTACCTGGACGCGGTGTTCAACCCGGCCATCTACACCAAGCCGACCATTTTTGAGCAGGAGGGCTGGCACTACGAGTTGGACCTGCCGGAGGGCGCCGAGAGCGAGGGCGACGACAGCTCCGCGAGCCTGCGCAAGGGCACACTGCGCTATAACGGCGTAGTGTTCAACGAGATGAAGGGCGCGCTGTCCGACCCCATGAGCGTGCTGGACGACGCCGTCAACGCCGCGCTCTATCCTGACACCGCCTATGCGCACGAGAGCGGCGGCGACCCGCGCGCGATCCCTGCGCTCACCTATGAGCAGTTCCTGGATACGCACGCGCACCACTACAATCCTTCCAACTCCTACATCACGCTCTACGGCGACCTGGACGTGGACCGCGCGCTGGCGTTTTTGGACGAGCGCTACCTGTCGCAGCCGAGCGCCGCGAGCCGCCGCATGGACGCTGCCGTTGCCGCCGGCGAGGACCCGTCCACACTGGCGCCCAATCCGCTGGGCGTGCAGGCACCCGTGACCTGCGAGTATAAGCGCATCGAGATGGCCACCACGCCCGAGAACGCCCTGGTGGGCCTGGGCCTGGTGTTGGGCAGCGCGCTCGACCGCAAGCGCACGATCGCGGCGGATATCCTGTTCGAGGCGCTGCTGGGCTCCAACGAGGCGCCGGTTAAGAAGGCCATTCTGGCCGCCGGTCTGGGTGGCAACGTGGTGAGTTACACCGCGGCCGAAAGCCTGCAGCCCTACGAGCTCATCATGCTGCAAAACGCGCAGCCCGGCGTGGCGCGCGAACTGCGCCGCGTGTTCCAGGACGCCTGCCGCGACCTGTGCGAGCATGGCGTTCCGCGCGAGCGCCTGGAGGCCATCATCAGCAGCAACGAGTACGACCTGCGCCAGCGCGACTATGGCATCGCCGACGGCGTGGCCATTGCGTGCGACGCGCTGAGCACGTGGCTCTACGATGACGACGCCGCGACGCTGGCACTCAAGTACGGCCCGGTGTATGAGGAGCTGCGCGGCGAACTGGACGGCAGCTATTTTGAGGACCTGCTGCGCGAACTGGTGCTGCAGAACGACCATATGGCGCTGGTCGAGCTGGTGCCGGTGGACGCCGCCGAGGGCGCAGAGGGTGCCGAGGCCGCCGAGCTGGCAGCCAAGCGCGATGCCATGACCGATGCCGAGCTGGCGGACGTGGTCGAGCGCACGGCCGCGCTGCGTGCCGCGCAGGAGGCGGAGGACACGCCCGAGGACAAGGCTACGCTGCCGCGCCTGCGCGTCTCCGACATTGGCGAGGCGCGCCCCGAGCCGCCGCTCGTTGTGGACACGACCGCGCCCATCCCCTGCCTGCGCCACGGCATCCCCACCAACCGCTTGGCCTACGCCATGCAGTACTTCGACCTGAGCTGCGTCGCATTTGAGGACCTGCCCTATGTGACGTTGCTCTGCCGTCTGCTCAAGCAGCTGCCCACGCGCGAGCATTCGGCCGAGGAACTCGACAACCTGCTCGCCGGCAAGCTGGGCTTTTTGAGCTTTACGACCGAGGTCATGACGCAGCCCGACGTGGACGGTGTGCGTCCCTACCTGCTGGTGAGCGCCGGTGCCCTGTCCGAGAAGATCGATGCGCTGGCGAGCCTGCCACGCGAGGTGTGGTCGAACACGCTGTTGCTCGATGCTGACGCCGACCGCGTGCGCGACGTGCTCACGCAGATTCGCATTGGGCTTGAGCAGGGCTTTATCAACAACGGACACTCGGCGGCGCTCGGTCGCGCGATGAGCTACAGCTCGCCTTCGGCCGTGGTGCGCGAGCAGCTTTCGGGCGTGGACTTCTACCTGTTCCTGCGCGATCTGCTCGACCACTTTGACGAGCGCGTGGACGGGCTGCGTACCAAGCTTGCCGAGCTGGCAGGCCACATCTTTGTGGCCGACGGCTGCCTGGCGAGCTTTACCGGCAGCGACGAGGACTTTGACGCGTACTGGGCAGCCGCGGGCGACCTGGGGCTAGGCGCTGGCGACGGCGCCGATGCCGGCCGCAACGCGCTCGTGGTGCCGACGCCGCGCGACCGCCACGAGGCCTTTGTCATCCCCAGCGATATCTGCTTTGCGGCAAGCGCGTGCGACCCGCGTCGCCTGGACATTAACGTGACGGGCGCCTGGGCGGTTGCCGCCAACGCGCTCTCCTACGACTACCTGTGGAACGAGATCCGCGTGAAGGGCGGTGCGTACGGCTGCGGATTCCGCGCTGCCGGCAAGCGTCAGGCGGCGTTCTACACCTACCGCGACCCGGCAATCGACCCCTCGATTGAGCGCGTGGCGCGCGCGGGCGCATGGCTCGGCAGCTTTGAGCCCGACGAGGCCGCCTTTGAGGGCTTTATCGTGAGCTGCGTGAGCGGCATGGACGCGCCGGTGAAGCCGTACGCGCTCACCAAGCGCCGCAACACGACCTACCTGGCCGGGCTCGATCCGCATGCACGCGAGGAGCGCCGCGCCCAGATGCTCGCCGCCACGCCCGGTGAGCTTCGCTCGCTCGGCGCCGATGTGACGCGCATTGCGGCCGAGTCGCCCACCTGCGTCTTTGGCGGCCGAGACGTCATCGCCAAGAGCAACGCCGGCTTTAACGTCGTCGACCTGATGGGCTAACCACAGCAAAGGTAGATTTTTGGGACATGCCTGAAAATCTACCTTTTCTTTTGCCGCTGCTTGGGTGGGGCAGCTCACCCCGTCCCACCAGTTTGTCTAAATCTGTAACATCTAGGCCCATTTTTGCCGAGTTACTGTTACAGATCGAGACAAACCGCCGCAGACACCCGCCCCACCAGCAAAAACCACCACGAAGGGGCAGGTGCCTTTGTGTTGGCTCGAACACTTGTTCTATACGTACACATGTTCTATAGTAGGGGTGCTTGCATCGGACTTAAATTGCAACTAAGATATAGTTGCAGAATGTGAGGCGGGATGACTCGGACCGATAAACTCATCGCCCAACTGTTTAGCTGCCCTTCGACGTATCGTTATGCGGATTTTTTAAAAGTCTTGGCTTCGTATGGCTTTGAAATGGACAGCAAAGGCAAGACATCCGGATCGCGCGTTCGCTTCTACAGGCCATCAGATGGCAGGATGTTCGTAATGCACGCACCTCATCCATCTGACGAATTGACAGCGGGGACCATTCGAAACATCGTTCGATTTCTGCAAGATGTCGGAGGTAGTCATGAGTAACGTTTTGGCATACAAGGGTTATTTCGCCCCAGTCGAGTTCGATGCCGAACAGCATGTGCTAACAGGTATGGTCACCGGCATTAGGGACGCAATCGTATTTGAAGGCTCCACAACTGAAGAAGTGGAGCAATGCTTCCACGACGCCGTCGACGATTACCTTGAGTTTTGCGCCGAGAAAGGCAAGGAACCCGAGCGGGCTTTTAAGGGCTCGTTCAACGTAAGAACGGGCTCTGAGCTCCACAAGCAAGCAGCGCTGGCAGCGGCAAAGAAGGGTGAGTCACTCAATAAGTTTGTGACTGAGGCGATCGCTGCAGCGTTATAGCATTAACGCACAGGCCCAAACAACCACGAAGGGCGCAGTTCACAGGCATATTTGCGGTGACTTTACTGCCCATATCGCGTTTGCCCAGATAAAAGCTGCCAAAATAAACCTGTCCCTTTTTGGCAGGCTTGGGAGATGAGGCTGGGATGGATAAAGCTGAGTTGCGGCGGACGGTGATTGCCCGGCGCAATGCTATTGATTTGGATGTGCGGGCGGCAAAGTCCGCTGTTGTATGCGCGCGGCTTGTTGAGCTGATGGAGTCCAGCGACACTGCGGGCCAACGCACCGTTGCCGTCTATGCCGCCATGGGTTCCGAGGTCGACCCAGCCGCGTTTGCCGCCGCGGCCGTCGCGCGTGGCTGGCGCGTGGCCTATCCGTGCATGCTCTCGGCAACAGACGCCATGGCTTGTGGCCAGCGCATGTGCATGCGGGCAGTTGCCGCCGGCGATGCGTCCTCGGCTCCGTTTATCGCCCACCCCACGCGGACCTTCGCGGCCGTGGACATCGACAGCGACCGCTTCCCTATCGTGCCTGCCGAAGCTCTCGACATGGTCGTCGTGCCGCTCGTAGCCTTCGACCGCGCCGGCGCGCGCCTGGGCTACGGCGGCGGCTGCTATGATCGCTACCTGCCCACGCTCTCGCCCGCATGCCAAATCATCGGCGTCGCCTTTGACGAGCAGCGTGTCGACCGCGTTCCTACCGACGCCCACGACCTGCCGCTACCCCACATCATCAGCGCCTGATCGCCGCTGTATCGCACCCGCAAGATGAGCGTGGAAAATCTCCCACTTTGAGCCCCCTTACGAGCCAAAAGTGGGAGATTATCCACGCTCAACCATTGCGCGTCCAGATTTCCACGCTCGTCCGTCCGGATTTCCACGCTCGTGCAAGCCAAACGTCCCGCAACTGCCTCAGCACTCACGCGGCACGCCGGCGACCCTGAGCTTGCGATCGAGCTTTGTCGGATCCCTTAGATCATCCCAGCACAAGCGCACGATCTTGCAGTTATCAAGCAGCGAAAGCCTCGACTCGCGCTGGCGCTCATCAAACTGCGCCTTCGCGAGCTTGCCCTCCTCCGCCGCCTTCTCGCTTTTAACGAATCCGTCGAACTCCCCGATAATCAGCCGGTCGCCCACACGCCACAAGTAGTCAACGCGATACGGCCGCCCCGGCTCAACCGGGTCGAACAGCTCAACTTGCAGCTCCGGCGTCTGCCAGCCGCGCTCGATCATCAGGGCGCGCGCCTTGGACTCGCCGCCGCTTTCTGACAGGCCATCGGCATACCGCGCAACACTTCGCGCCGTCACAACACCGCGACGATTTAAGCCAAGCTTGTTGATTGCCTCAACGAGATGCTCCTTCGACAACAGCTGCTCATGAAGCGCCGAGTCCGCAATGATCAGTCCCTCGACAAACGACGCATCGACCAGGCAATCCGTAATCGTTTGATCGATATCGGTCACGGCAATATCCATCTGGATTGCCCGTGTTTGACGAGCATAACGATGGCGAATCACCTGAGAGCCGGGCGTCGTCGATTGCGCCGGCGCCGCGGCGATATGGATGTGCGTCAAATTGGCATGCGAAACCGAAAGACCATAGATAACAGCCGCCGTATAGGAGCAAAACGTCCAGTCGGGATGCTTTTGCGCAAGGGCCCGCACCCGATGCAGATAACGCTGCCGAAACTTGAGCTCGGACCAATAATCCGGACGCGCATACAGCCCCGGCATGACCGCCTCTAGACTTCCCGCCGCCACCCGCCGCTCAATCTGCTTTGCCTCCGCCGTCGTGCGTGCGTACACGCAGCTCATCTGCTGTTCGCATGCTTTAATGTGACTTGTAAGCCTTTGATTCGCCGTCATGTTTCCCATGTCGCCTCCCAACTCTTGGTACGGCGCAAACGTACCAGACGGTTTCATGCGAAGTCTGACCAAATGCTGTCCAGGCGCTGACCAAATGCTTGACGGCTTTGGACGTTTTAGACTGATGACTTATATCTGCAGGTAGAAGCCTTACCGAGAGATCCCTGTCTCTACATTTAGATGCCCGTGTCCATCGGATTATCAGAAAGAAAAACCCGTCGAGATTCAAGACCACGCCAAATGCGACTTTGCCTCTGCACGCACCGTCTCTTAGCCGAGCCATCGGCATCTACATGCCTAAAAAATGAGCGTGGATAATCTCCCGTTTTGAGCCTAGTTTCAAGCCAAAAGTGGGAGATTATCCACGCTCGATTTGTAAACGTCCGAAAATCCACGTTCGTCATGCCGTGAGCACAGCCACAGTCGCAGCCACGGCCGCAGCCTAGTGCTCCTCGCCGGCGCGGGCCAGGTCGTAGGGCGTGGTCTGGTAGACGTAGTAGTTGAGCCAGTTGGTGTAGAACAGCTGAGCCTGACTGCGCCAGACGTTGCGCGGCTCGGCGGTGGGGTCGTCGTTCGGGAAGTAATGCGCCGGCACCTGAGGGTTAAGCCCGCGCTTCACGTCGCGCTCGTACTCCAAACGCAGCGTGTCGGTATCGTACTCGGGATGGCCAAAGACAAAGAAGCGGCGGCTGTCGGTCGACTTGACGATGTACAGGCCCACCTCGTCGGACACGGCCACGACCTCAAGCTGCGGCTCGGCCTCCACGTCCTCGCGGCGCACATCGGTGTTGCGCGAATGCACGGCATAGAAACGGTCGTCAAAGCCGCGGACCAGCGGGCTTTGCGGCTTCACCAGATAATGCTCGAACACGCCACTCGCCTTTGCCGGCAGATCGTACTTCTGGATACCGTAATGATGGTAGAGCCCCGCCTGCGCGCCCCAACAAATATGCAGCGTAGAGTGCACATGCGTGGTGGACCAATCCATGATCTGGCAGAGCTCGGGCCAGTAGTCGACCTCCTCGAACGGCATCTGCTCCACCGGCGCGCCCGTGATGATCAGGCCGTCGTAGTGGATGTCGCGGATGTCGTCGAACGTGCGGTAGAACGTCTCCAGGTGGCCGGCACTCACGTGCGTGGCCTCGTGCGTTTTGGTGCGCAGCAGGTCCACCTCCACCTGCAGCGGCGTGTTGGAGAGCTTGCGCATGATCTGCGTCTCGGTGGCGATCTTGGTGGGCATGAGGTTGAGGATGAGCACGCGCAGCGGCCGGATGTCCTGGTGCAGCGCGCGGTACTCGGTCATGACAAAGATGTTCTCGCTCTCGAGCTGCGCGGCGGCAGGGAGGGCGTCGGGAATGCGAATGGGCATGGATGCTCCTTACGAGTCAGTTGCAGCTATGGTACAACGACCGGCCCCATCCGCGCGAGCGCATCGCCCAGCGATGCCGTCAGCGGCCCAAATCACTCCAAAAGTAGAGATTAAGGCATGTCCCAAAATCTGCGGCGCTTTAGCCTGGCAAAGTGGCGGCAGGAAGCTACAATGGTTCGACGCGAAAAACTCGGCCGAAAGGATACATATATGTACCAGACGCGTAAGATCGGTGTGGTCGGCCAGGGCCACGTAGGAGCACATGTCGCCAACAGCCTGCTCATGCAGGGCATTGCCGATGAGCTGTACCTGTGCGATATCAACGAGGCCAAGGTGACGTCCGAGGTCCAGGACCTGCGCGACTCCCTTTCGTTTGTCCCGTACAACACCAAGATCGTCAACTGCTACGACCACTACGAGGAGCTGGCCTGCTGCGACGTCATCGTCAACGCCGCCGGCAAGGTCGCGCTGGCCGCCGGCAACCGCGACGGCGAGCTGTTCTTTACCACCGACGCCGCCCGCACCTTTGCCAAGCGCATCGTTGACGCCGGCTTCGACGGCATCTTCGTGAGCATCTCCAACCCCTGCGACGTCGTGTGCACCGAGCTGTGGCACCTGACCGGCTACGATCCCAAGAAGATCATCGGCTCCCGCCCGCCACCCGGACACACCACTGCTTGC
>OAUM01000366.1_pt1 | contig 18356 bp, 13 predicted proteins | sample 1476281 | NCBI WGS metagenome assembly OAUM01 (sample SAMEA2580047, study PRJEB22360) | human gut metagenome | biome: human gut; feature: human-associated habitat; material: faeces | place: Denmark | collected 2008/2010
AACTGTTAGAATTACAGGACCAACAAGGGTGTTGCACTTCTAAATAGACATCGGGTTTGCCGGCACGCCGGTAACATGAATTTCAGGTGAACAACCCAATGAACAGTAGAACAACTTGAGGTTGCCATTACCTACGTTGAAGTGGGGAACAAGTACTGGAATAATACACTGGTACAGGTTGCAATAAGCAAGCATGAAAGGCTAGAGAAATGCGCGTTATTTTCAACGAGGAGCTGAAGCAGGTTGCTGACGACCTCGACCGTATGGCGCAGAACGTACGCAAGGCGATCAAAGGAGCTGGGGAAGCCCTGCTGAATCAGGACGTTGAAGCCGCACAGACTGTGATTGACGGCGACATCGAAATCGATGCCCTGGAGTCCTCTGTGATTGACCAGTGCGTCAAGTTGCTCGCCAAGCAGAATCCGGTGGCCACCGATCTGCGTGTGGTCGTTTCCACCATGCGTCTGGCTTCCACGTTCGAGCGTATGGGCGATCTTGCCCGCCACGTGGCCGAGGCCGCTCGCCGCACCTATCCGGCCGCCGCGATTCCTGAATCCGCTCAACCGGTGTTCGCCGAGATGATCGACTTCCTGGACAACACCGCTGACCAGCTGGTGGCCATGCTCTTCGATCGCGATGCCAAGACCGCCGAGGCCATCATCCTGGCTGACGACAAGCTGGACAATCTGCACCACCAGACCTTCGATCTAGCGCTGTCCGATGACATCACCCGTCAGCAGACCGTGGATATCGTGCTGCTGGGCCGCTTCCTGGAGCGTCTCGGCGATCACGCCGTGTCCGCCGCCCGCCGTGTGGTGTACATCGTCTCCGGCTTCGACCCCACTAAGGAGCCGACCCGCGACGAGGGCACCGACATCGACTGATTGGGACTTGTTCTCACATTGGGCGAATAACTGAACACTTGTTCTCCTGTGGTTTGAGGAGGATGCCCGAAAGCGGCGATCCGGCTACGGCTGGACGCCGTTTTTTGTTGCTTTTGGGCGGTACACCGGCGTATCCATGGGGCGGCAAAACACCCATAGGGCGGTAACTTGCCCATGGGGCGGTTTGAAGGATATGTGAAACCGCGGAATTAAGCCATTCTGGCATACCGCCCCATGAGGGTTTTACCGCCCCATGGGGTAATCACCGCCCCATGGAGGATTTGGCAGGCATAGCAAAGGGGAGCCGCACGTTATGTGCGACTCCCCTTACAGCTTGTACCGTGTTAGCGGCTTAGGCTCACTTCTGGCCCTGAGCGGCGACAGCGGCGGCACCGGCAGCAGCAGCCTCCGGGTCCAGGTACTCGCCACGCGGCTTGATCGGCTTGAAGTTCTCGTCCAGCTCGTAGAGCAGCGGGATGGCGGTCGGGATGTTGACCTTGGCGATCTCTTCCTCAGACAGGTTGTCCAGCATCTTGACGATGGCGCGGAGGGAGTTGCCGTGGGCAGCAATCAGCACGGTCTTGCCGGCCTTGAGCTCCGGCTCGATAGCGGACTCGAAGTACGGCTTCACACGCTCAACAACGTTGGCCAGGCACTCGGCTTCCGGAACCGGATCGCCGGCGTAGCGCGGGTCGTTGTTCTGGGCGTACTGGTCGTTCGGGTCGATCTCGGGCGGCGGGGTGGCGTAAGAACGGCGCCACAGCATGAACTTCTCGTCGCCGTACTCTTCGCGGATCTCGGTCTTGTTCTTGCCCTGCAGAGCGCCGTAGTGACGCTCGTTGAGACGCCAGTCACGCTGAACCGGAATCCACAGACGATCTGCGGCATCCAGAGCGATGTTGGCGGTGTTGATGGCGCGACGCAGCAGGGAGGTGAACACGATGTCCGGAAGGACGTTCTTCTCCTTGAGCAGCTCGCCGCCACGCTTGGCTTCGGCTTCACCCTGCTCGGTCAGCGGTACGTCGACCCAGCCGGTGAACTGGTTAGTTTTATTCCATGCGCTCTGTCCATGACGGAGCAGTACTAGTTTATAAGTCATACGGTTCAGTCTACAGCCGCGTGCGCCCAAACACGAGTATTCGTCTTATTATTTCGCTCTCAGAGCGTCACGGAAACCGCCAGCACCACCGCAAACAGCAAGGTCTGGAAGCTGGCGGCGGGCAGAGCCGGGCGGAATTGACGTTTATTCACGCTGGAGACCATGCGCACAGGTATTCCGACGCCCGAGATCAACAGCACTGCGCCCCACGGCCACCATAGGGTCGCGCACATGAGCAAGGCTATGGCCCACGCGGCCACGCAGCACACAATCAGCAGCGTACGCGCGCCGGATTCACCCAGCCGTACGGCCAGCGTGCACTTACCATGCTCACGATCCTCGTCGATGTCACGGATATTGTTCACCATCATGATCAGGCAGGAGAACAGGCCAGCCGCCACAGCACCCAATAGTCCGCCGACGTCCACCGTGCCGCACAGCGCGTATTCGGTGCCCAATACCGCAGCCAAGCCGAAGAACAGGAACACGCCGACTTCTCCCAGCCCGACGTATCCATACGGATGCTTGCCACCGGTGTAGAACCAGCCGGCCAGCAAGGAGGCCACACCCACGGCAAACAGCCACCAAGCTTGGGAAATCACGATAGCGGCAATGCCGCATATGCAGGCGATGGCGGCGCAAATCATCGCCGCGAACAGTACATGCTTGGCCGGTACCAGTCCGGATGCGGTCAGTCGCTGGGGTTTGCCTGATTTCGATTCGTCCGTGTCACGCCCGGCGTCAGTGCCGCGGATGCCATCGGAATAGTCGTTCGCATAGTTGACGGCGATTTGCAGGAACAGCGCGACTAGCAGGCACAGGATGGTCACCGGCCAGAATCGGTCCATCAGCAGGGTCTGCTGTTCACGGGCCGTGGCGCAGGAGGCCGGTTCGGGATATATTGCGATGCAGGTGCCCGACTGCTCGATATGCACGTATGCCATCGCCGCCCCAACCATCACCGACGCGATGGAAGTGGCCAAGGTCTTGGGACGCGCGCCCCGAACCCACAAGCCGATGGACATAAGCAATCCCTTTCATATATAACTCGGCTCCCCTCTCTGAGGGGAGCCAGAGTATGCCTAATCAGCCAACGAGCGGCTTGACCAGCGGGAAGGTGATGGTCTCGCGAATCGTGGCACCGGTCAAGGCGATAAGCAGTCGATCAATACCCATACCCATACCGCCGGCCGGAGGCATGCCCACGCCGAGAGCCTCGAGGAAGTCCTCATCGATGTCGCAAGCCTCTTCGTCGCCAGCGAGCGCGTCCTTGGCCTGAGCCACGAAACGTTCACGCTGCACGATCGGGTCGTTGAGCTCGGAGTAGCCGGTAGCCAGCTCGAAGCCGCGCACGTAGAGATCCCACTTCTCCACCACGCCGGGCTTGGTGCGGTGGCCCTTGACCAGCGGGGAGGTTTCGACCGGGAAGTCACGCACGAAGGTGGGCTCGTACAGCTTGTCCTCGTAGAAGTGCTCCCACAGGTGTTCGACGAGCTTGCCGTGGTTCTCCACGTCGTCGCGCTCTACGCCGAGCTTGTCGGCGATGGCGCCCAGGTGCTCAACGGAGGTGCCGGGGGCGTCCGGGCCGCCGTTCGGCACAATCTCCTCGCCCAACGATTCGGACAGGGAGTCGTACATGCTGATGGTCTTCCATTCGCCGCCGAAGTCGTATTCGGTGCCGTCGAGCAGGGTGACCTTGTGCGAGCCGTAGACGTCCATGGCGGTCTTCTGCACGAGCTCCTTGACCAGCTGGCCGATGGAATCATAGGTGCCATAGGCCTGGTAGGCCTCGACCATGGTGAATTCGGGGGCGTGCGTGGCGTCGACGCCCTCATTGCGGAAGTCACGGTTGATTTCGAACACGCGATCGATGCCGCCGACCAGGCAGCGCTTGAGGAACAGTTCCGGGGCGATGCGAAGGTACAGGTCAAGGTCGAAGGCGTTCATGTGCGTGGTGAACGGGCGGGCGGCCGCGCCACCGTGCAGGGTCTGCAGCATCGGGGTTTCGACCTCGAGGAAGTCGTGGTCGTCAAAGGTGCGGCGCAGGGAGGCCACGGCCTTGGAGCGGTTGCGCACCATGTTGCGGATGTTCTCGTCCGCGATCATGCCGATGTACGGCTTGCGGGTGCGGGTGTCTTCGTTCAGGTCCTTGTGCAGGGCCGGCAGCGGCTGCAGGGCCTTAGAGGCGATAGCCCACTCAGTGGCGAATACGGACAGCTCGCCGGTCTTGGAGGCGATGACGCGGCCCTTGAGGTACAGGTGATCGCCAAGGTCGACGAGCTGCTTGAACTGCTTGAGCGAGTCGGCGCCAATCTCCTTCTTGGAGATCATGCCCTGAATCTTGGTGCCGTCACCGGCGGACAGCTGCACGAAGCACAGGCCGCCCGCGTTGCGCAGGAACAGCACGCGGCCAGCAATGCCGACCATGTCTTCGGTCTCTTCGCCAGCCTCGAGCTTGCCGTCATACTTGGCGCGGACCGCCTCGATGGTGTCGGTGACGTCCAAGTGCACCGGGTAGGGGGCGATGCCGGCCTCGAGCATCATCGCGCGCTTGGCCACGCGCATCTGCACCTGCTCGGGGTGGGCCAGCGGGCCGAACTCCTTGTTGGAGGGGTCCACGGCTTCGTCCAGCGTGGCACCGGACTTGATCTTCTCGCGGATGGTGGCGTCCTGCTTGAGCAGCATTTCCGCACGTTCGACGGTGCTCATCTGCGGGACGGCCGGGGTTTCATTCTCAGTGTTTTCGGTATTTTCGACAACTTCAGCCATGATTCATCAGTGTACGCAAGGCCGGCGATTATGAGCCCGGCAGACCGCACGGCCATCTGAACACCCGCTCACATGACGCAAAACCGGCTCTGCACAAGGCTTGAGAGACCTGTACACATGGCGAATCCACCATCACGCAACACTCGCGACATGCCGATTTGCATTGTCCACCACCACAATGTAATATCTACATCTGTTGCCAAACGGGCTGTAGCGCAGCTTGGTAGCGCGCTTCGTTCGGGACGAAGAGGCCGCGGGTTCAAATCCCGCCAGCCCGACAACTGGACCGGATTGTTGAGAAATCAGCAATCCGGTTTTTCGTTTCCTGTCCCAACAATCAAACCAAGCGATCGAACAGCGGTAAACAACCCGCCGCACACAGCGACAAACCACATCACGGCAAGCCCCCGTATTTGTTGGCGGACCACCGTAATATATCGCTCGAATCAATCGATTGCCGCACTGTTTTTGTAAGTAATACTGAAGTAATTAGAGGAACCATGAAGAAGAGTCTGCTTGCACTGGCTTCGGGCGCGTTCATTCTCGGTGCCGCCGAGTTCGTGATGATGGGCATTCTGCCGCAGGCCGCGGCCGCCACCGGCGTGGACATCCCCACCGCAGGCCATTACATTTCCGCGTATGCGATCGGCGTGTGCTTCGGCACACTGATTCTGGTATTCGGCCGCAAGGTGCCGCCGAAGGACCTCATCATATTGTTTATGGTGATTGCCTTGGTGGGCAATCTGGCTTCCGCATTCTCCGTCAATGCCGCCATGCTGGTCGTCGCACGATTCGTCGCCGGCCTGCCGCACGGCGCATTCTTCGGCACAGCCACACTCATCGCCAAGACTCTGGCGGAGGAAGGCAAGGAGGCGCAGGCCGTATCCGTGATGGTCACCGGACAGACCGTGGCCAATATGCTCGGCGTACCGGCGGGCACCTTGATGGCCGAGTTCCTTTCCTGGCGTCTTGCCTTCGGCATTTTGGCCGCTTGGGCGGCAATGACGATTGTGCTGGCGTCGGCGTGGATTCCGTACGTTGCACCGATCAAGGACGCAGGCATCGCCGGTCAGTTCAAGTTCCTCACCCGCCGTGGCCCGTGGGTGATTTTGGCCGCCGTGTTCACCGGCAATGCCGGTGTGTTCTGCTGGTGGAGCTACGTCTCCCCTTGGCTGCAGAAAACCGGCGGATGGTCGTCTTCCCTGGTGCCGATGCTGATGATGCTTGCCGGCTTTGGTATGGTCATCGGCGGTCTGCTTGGAGGTCGTCTGACCGACCATTGGAGGCATGCCGGCGCGGCCGCAATAGGTCAGTCCATCTCCTGCCTCGGCTTGTTGCTGGTGCTTATCACTCCGGGTAATCAGCCGATGACCGCTGTACTGACGTTCTGGATCGCCATCGGATTGTTCTTTACTTCCGCTCCACAGCAATTGCTGATGACCGAAGCCGGCCAGGGCGGCGGCGAGCTGATCGCCGGCGCGGCTGTACAGGTGGCGTTTAACTTCGGCAATGCCATCGGCTCGATTGTCGGCGGCGCGATGCTCACCACCTTCTCGATGAACTATCGCTATACCGGCCTGGGCGGTATGCCGCTGGCTCTGCTTGCCGTAGGGCTGCTGGCCTTCTACTCGTGGCGCTGCGAAACCGATACCGACGCCATTCACCGCTTGCGCGAAACCAAGGTGGACTGAGACCAAGCTCACAGCAAACTCCCTGACGTGTTTGTTCACAGTATTAATAGACTGAAATCAGACACGATTCAGGGAGGTCTGGCGGTATGGATGAGGAAGCACTGCTCAAACAATTCGCCGCGCAATTCGCGCATGGTCCAGACGATGCCGACGACACCGATGCGGCGGCCGCAGCACAAGGTGCCGATTCCACGGCGAACCAGGTTGCGGACGATGCCGATCAATCGCCCGCAACCTTTGATACCCAACAATTCCTGAACGGACTGGACGCGATTTTCGATCGCCACACGGCCGCCACCGAAGCCGGCCCGTACTTGGAACAGGCGATGGTGGACGCGGAAAACGCCGGCGACGAGGCCGGACTGCTCACCGTGCTCAACGAAACGATGGGCTTCTATCGCTCGCAAGGTCGGCACAAGGAGAATCAGTGGATTGTGCAGCGAGCGCTGGAACTGGCCGCTCGTATGGGCTTGACCACCGGCACATCCGAGGCGTGGGCCACCACGCTAATCAATTGCGCCACCTCGATGCGCGCGGCCAAACAATACGATCAGGCCGAGGATTTGTATCATCAGGCGCAGAGTGTCTGCCGGCATTCGCTGGCGCCCACCGACCGTAGGCTCGCAGCACTGCACAACAATCAGTCGATGCTCTACAGCGAGACGAATCGGCCCGACAAGGCGGAACTGGAGTTGCGTGAAGCGCTGCGCATTATCGAAGCCTCGAGCGTGAACCCGGACGCGGATATCGACGTGTCCAGCTCGCACACGAATCTGGCGTTGACCCTGCTGACCGAACACAAGTTGGAGGACGCGCATTGGCATGCAGCCAAGGCGCTGGAAATCTATCGCACCGGCCATCTGGAACATTCCGCGCATTATGCCTCCGCACTGGCGGGCTTCGCGCAGGTGTGCTTTGCCGAGAGACGGTATGCGGATGCGGTTACTGGATACCGGCATGCGCTGGCCGTGATCGAGGAATGTTACGGCAAGGACACCGATTACTGGCGTATCACCGCCGACAATCTGCGGCAGGCCGAGGAAGCGGCGGCGCAGGCCGGGGTGACGGTTGACAATGCAGGTGTTGCCGGCGATGCAGGCGCGCTGCCCCAGTCCGGCTCGCGGCTGCCGAACAGCCCGGCACAGGGCAAGACCGGTGCGAACGCGGCATCTTCCCCATCCACCGTTTCGGTGTCGACCGGTTCTGCGGGCGCGGCCGAGGCCGTTTCCGCATGCCCGGTGTCCGGACTGAAGCTGGCCCGCGCGTTCTGGACGCAGATGGGCAAGCCGATGATTGCGGCGAAGTATCCGCAGTATGCCGGGCGTATCGCCGCCGGTCTGGTGGGTCATGGCTCGGAATGCTACGGATTCGATGATGCGTATTCGCAGGACCACGATTTCGGCCCGCGCTTCTGCCTGTGGCTTACGGATGAGGATTACGCGGCGATCGGCGAGCAACTTGAGGTCGATTACGAGGCACTGCCGCGCAAGTTCAGCGTGGATGCGCAAGGCCGCGTGACGTTCGAGGCGCATGCCAGGTCCGATGCTTCCGGAGCATTCCCCTCCGCAGGTGCAGGCTCCACCGTCATACCCGATGCGGCAAACGCACCCACCCCCGGCACCGCTACGCACGATACCGCCACTGCCGAGTCAGGCGCGGCGTCCTCTGATGTGGCGGAAGCGATGACGACTCCGATTGATGCACCGCTCTCCCCCGTCACGCCGCGCGCACAGGGCGCGAATCGCCGTGACGGCGTGTTCCGCATCGGTGACTTCTTTGAGTCGATCACCGGGTATCGCACTGCGCCGGCGCAGACCGCGCCGCATGAGTGGCTAATGCTTCAGGAATCGACCTTGGCCGCCGCCACCAATGGCGAGGTGTTCGCCGATCCCACCGGTCTGTTTTCCAAGACGCGCCAAGGGTTCAAGAACATGCCCGACGATGTGCGGCTCGCGCTGATCTCCAAGCGACTCGGCATGATCGCCCAGGCCGGTCAATATAATCTGCCGCGTTCGTTGAAGCGCGGCGACGGCGCGGCCGCATGGCTGTCCATCCACGAGTTCGTGCAGGCCACCGCCTCGTTGGTGTTCCTGGTTAACGTGCCGATGGTGGTGGGCTATATGCCGTATTACAAGTGGCAGTTCGCAGCATTGCGCAAGCTGTCTGGCTCGATGTTCGCGCTGTTGCCGAACGTGGGCGAACAATTGGAAACCGTGATGCGATTGAGTTCGGCAGCCTGCTATGGCGGGGCCGGATTTGGCGAAGGCGGCAAGGGCGCGGCTCCAGCAATCGAGAAAATCAACGATATTGTGGAGCAGATTGCGGTGGATATCGTCAAGGAACTCAAACGCGAACACCTGACCACGTCCGGCGAGACCTTCCTCGAATGGCAGCGCCCGTATGTCGAGGACCACATCGCCTCTGATGATCCGGTGCTTAAAAGTTTGTAGATTCAAGCTCCCTCTGTCACGGCTTCGCCGTGCCATCTCCCTCATCAGAGGATTAGTGAAAGGAACGTCGATGACCAACGAACTGACTGATGATGAACTGCGCGAGGCTATTGTGCGCCATGAATGGGATCAGTTCCAGCGCACCAACAATGAGGGTGGACGCGCGGCATGCCAAGGCAACTGGCCGGTGTTCCACCAGATGCGGTTGGCCCAGTTCCTCACATGGGAACGGCCATTACTCACCAGCTATGCCGCTGATCTTGACGCGGCCGACCACGTGGGCCGCAACCTCGTGACCGAAAAATACGGCCGCATGATGGCCTCCACCGCGCCGGAAGATTTCACGAAGAACATAGAGCCGTATATTCCGCGTCTCTCTGAAGAGCGCGTGGCCCGTCAGGAACAGGTCATCGCCCAGCAGGTCGCCTGGGCCAAGGATTTCCGCGAGCGCTACCCCAAGCTCGGCGAGGCGATGCGCGTACTCACCACCACCGACGACACACCATCTGCCACCTCATTCGAAACCTATCTGCGCGGCGAGCTTGGTACGTATTCCGAACGGACCTTCCAGCTCTACGAGGTGATGATTAGCGAGCGCGCCGCAGCCAGCCCGCAACGCAATATCACTGAGGAAACCTTGTTGCACACAGTCCAGCTCGGCGGTTTCGACACCTTGGAGGAGGCCGAAGCCTCCCAAGCGTAATACTCAGCCATTCACTGTGTACCGGACACCCCGACTGATGTACGCCGGCCGGCCACACCCAGGCCAGCGCAATCTGCCGATCGCCCCACACCCAGACCACCAACGCAGCTTGCCCGCCAAGCCCCATTGACCGGCGCACATCGGCAGAATTACAGCGAGAATAGGCCCCAGAATGCCAGTGTCATCAGTGTGGTGAGAGTGCCGAGCGCTACCATCACGCATATGACGCGCCGTACACCGACGATATCGGCGCGGCAATACCAGACACGTTCCATTTCCCAAGCAAACAGCACCACCAACAGCATGGTCGCTATTCGCAGCACCACCCATCCGACGGCAAACAGCCGCGGTTGAGGCATAACCAATACAGCCGATACGCCTACGGCGCTCATATAGCCATACAACAGCACGGTAATCACCATTACCGCTGTGCCGATACCGGCAGATAAGCCGGCAATGCCGTGCAACGTACGCTGTTGGGCGACCCCCAGCCCACTCGGCGTCGCATGCATGGCACGCACAGTCGCCACACTACGTCGCCCGGCCAGCAACGTCTGTAGACAAGAAAACACAGTCAAGCCAATACCCAATATCGCCGCCATCACGATCAGCACGGGCCCTGCCACCATCAGACCGGCCAGCACGCCGAGCGAGCCGACGATACCGGATCTGGTACGTTGCGGCGCGGCGAAGCGCTGGTGAGGTGTTGCACCGGCGACTTGGGGCGTTGCCCATCCATCGGCTTTGGTTTCGGCGGTCACACCGTTCACCCAATTTTCCAGCGCTTGCGTATAGCCTTCGGCCAATGGCAGGTTCGGGGTGAATAAGCCCTCACCAGCCCGCATCTGATGGTTGCCGGCGAAATAGCGTACGGTGACGTTCTCGTTGCCGGACTTGTTGGCCGTGGCGATGATCCGCTGCGCCCCCTGTTCGATGGGCATGGCCGTATCGTAGGTGCCGTAGTTCACCAGCACCGGCATGGTGAGGGATTTCAGATACCGGTCGGCATCAAAGTCGGCATAGGCCAGATCGAATGGCGCGTAGTCCAGCGACATCAATTTGGCCAGGTCTTTGACCACGGGCTTGGGCGCGCCGGCCTCATGCGTATAGGCGCTGACAGCCATGGCCATTTGCTCACGTCCATTGAACACCGGTGCGGATGTAAGTATGGCAAAGGCAATGTCTTGCCGTTTCGAGGTTAGAATCGTGGCGATCCAGGTGCCTTCGGATTCGGCGTAGATGCCGGTTTTGGCGGGGTCCACGCCGCTTATGCCACGCAGCACGTCGAGCGAACGCCCGTATTCGCGAGCAAAACGCGGGTAGTCGCGATGCAGCACGGTGTAGTTGTCGTTGCGCTTGGCCGGCACCAAGGTCACGATACCGGCAGAGGCCATGGCGTTGGCGATATCGCCGAAATCCTCGGCACCGCTGGTACCGGACCCGTGAATGAACAGACAAGCCGGGCGTGGCCCGGGAGCGTCGACCGGTTCACGTAGTACGGCGGGTAGCGTGACGCCATCGCCGGTCTTGATGGATAGTCGGGTTTCACGCGTACGATATCGCCCCTCGTGGGGAATGTTCGCATGGGCAGGGGTGATGGTGGTGTCGGCAGAAGCGATAGCGATGTGCTTGGTGTAGGGCCGTGTGTTCCATTGCGGCATCATCGCCCAGCCAAGTGTGGCGAATACCAGCGTCATCGCCATCGCGGTGGCGATGACGCTCGCTACCCGCCGCGCCGAAATCCGCTTCATAGTTACTATGCCTCCCCCATCAGCATAGAACGGTCGGCTCCCGTCATAATGTGCTTCTACTGGGACCGTAATGCAATGGTTGTAACGCTATTTTCTCTTCTTGACGGCACCGACTATGGCCCATACAACGGCCACTATTACCAGAATAAGTCCCACTACGGCGCAGATAATAGCCGTCAGCAATTGCGGATTCGGCGAGAACAGCGAAATCATCCGATCCGGAGATATGTACCCGAAAACCAGCGCGATCACGCCGATAATCACGCCTAATAGTCCGAATACCACAGTAGGCGCGCTGGTGCTCTGTTTCTGGATGTTCTTGGCACTCTTGACATCCTTAGCATTCTGGACGTTCTTGGCGCTCCCCCCAGGCTGGCATGGTTTGCCGGCAGTCTGAGACTGCTCATAGGAAGGTTGCGCTGAAGATGCTGCGTACATCGGTACATCATCGGCAGATGGAATCGGCCCGCCATCCCCCTCCACGGCATCGGCAACTGTTTCCAGGGCAATCCGATCTGTGGATGGTTCGATGGGCGATGGAGAGGCAGCTGTTGCCTGCGTATCCACATCCGAGACCGGCGCATCCGCATGATCGTCGGGGACGGGTAGCACAGCCGTTTTGTCATCATCAGCTGCGGATGGCAGCACCGTGGTATCGGTTCGGTCATCGACGGTCACCATGGTTGTGGTCTCGGTGGTCTCGTCGGTTTCGGAAGGTATGGCCGTGGTCGGTGTCGCATCCTCGATGGAGGCGAATTCCTTGGTTTCATCAGTCATGATTCCATCTCCTGGTTGTAACGGCTTGATCATTCCGATTGCCCGGTTGTGTTCTTGCTTGTGCTGTTGCCGTCGTATATATCGGCAAGCGGCTGGAACGTGGAGCCTTTCCAATCGGAGGCGTACACCACGTTGACACGTGCTTCCACCGCATAGGGAATATTGATTTTTAATTCTGGGCCGTTGTCCGGCATGGCGGATTCCTTATACAACCATTCGTAATCAGACCCATTCATGGGATTGGTGGCGCTTTCAGCTTCGAAGAAACCAAAGCTTATTAGACCCATGTAGTTGTTGTATACCATCTCGTATTTGCCGCCAACGTCACTCGAAGTGGAGTAGGAGTCGGCGGTGCCGAAGGCGTAAGTGCAGGAATCCGGCAGAACGATATGCACTTGCGCCTGTGTTGCGGCTATGGTGATGGTACCGACCGGGCAATTACTGATGAAAGTTTTGCCATCCAGCATCTTCACCGTGTGCGGCCCATGTGTCTTGCCCCAATCGGACCAATCAATGATCGCCTGATCGGTGTTGTAGTTTTCACCGCTGAACGCCACACCTTGCTGCAATGTTTCGAACGTGGCATCGCTGGCATCGGCAACGAAGATGCCATCCTTTTGCACATCGTTCATGCCGTCGCTGTTTCTCGCACTGACAGATTGGCTCAGTGAAACAACAGTATTGATGCCGCTGGCACCAAGATCACGGTAGTACACGCCATACGTGCCTGAAACGATGGTCATGCAGAGCGCGCATCCACCGGCAACCAGTCCGAGAGGAATCAGACCACCGGTACGCCGCCCTCTGAATCCGAGAATGATGACCACCAGCCCCATCACTATGCATACTGCGGCAATCCAGATGGTGCTCAGACGCATAATGCCGATAATGCCCATGTCGTTTACCCAAATCAGTCCCATCAGACCGGCAAAGGAGAGGAAGGTAAGGCCCAGTATGCTCAAGACCACGATTGGGCCCGCCGGCTTGCGGCGCTTGGACTCGGTGGGGGCATAAGCCGTCGCATTCATACGGTCGGGGGCAAACGGCCCGTTGGGTACTGTGCCGGGCATCGCGCTGGGCACTGTGCCCGGCATCACGCTGGGCATCGACTGATAGACAGGCCGTGAAACAGGTTGTGAAACACTAGTCTCGGTTCGTGAAACAGGTTGTGAAACAGGTTGCGGAGCTGAATACAAAGGAGATTGAGGGACCGGTTGCGCGGCTGGATATGAGACAGGCTGTGGAGCTGGATATGACACAGGCTGTGAAACCGGTCGCGGCGCAGATGCCCCGAATCCGTACCCTTCCTGCTGGCGAATGCCGCTTTTGGCCAACAACCAAAGCGCTAAGGCGGCGAGCGCAATACAAACCCACCCCGCACCTGGAATCACGATTGCCACGGCGAGGAACAGGAAGCATCCAAGACAATTCCAGTCCCATTGGCCGGCAATGAGGTCCTCGGCCAAGATGTGCCCATCGCGTACATCCGGCATCAGAAACCAGCCGAGTGCGTACAGAGCTGCGCCAAAACCGAAGAACAATGTACATACAATCACCAACGCACGTACTAGTGTGGGGCTCCAGCCAAGCCGTAAAGCGATGCCGCTGCATACGCCGCCGATCCACCGGTCATCGCCGCGAACCAGTCCACTGGATCGCACCCAAGTGAAGAAGCGTCGCGATGTCTTGTTTTTTTGCGGACCAGGCTGCGGCTGTGGCTGATACGGATTCGCGTTTGGATTGCTCATGATTCCATTACACCGCCCGACCACTGCCACAACGCTCGGGGAACACCCTGATTGTTCCCTGAACACCGGGTAAAACCCCGGCCGCAACGCCCTGAGCGCGGCACAATAGGAGTATGACGTCATCTCCCGAACCATTGCTGCCCGCGCGCATGCCGCTGATGCGCCCCCGGCAGGGCCGCTGGCTCACCGGCGTGTGCAAGGGCATCGCCCTGCACTTGGGCATCGGCGTGACATGGGTTCGGATTGCGTTCATCACAATGACCGTCCTCTACGGCGCAGGCATCATCGCTTATGTATTCCTGTGGGTGTTCATGCCCGCCGGAGACCCGGTGGCGGCTGCGGCTCGCACAGTGCCCGTTGATCAGGCGCCGCTTGCGCGAGGCAATCAGCCACTTGCCGCTCATGACGACGAATCGGCAGCCGCACCGGAATCATTGTCCGAGGCCATCCAACGTGCTCCGAAACCGGCCGTTGTGGCATTGGCCGGTTTCGCGTTGATGACCACCGGACTGCTGCTCACCAGCACCGGTGCGGATCTCCAGATTGTGCTTCCGCTGCTGGTAGGGTTGGGCGGCATCGCACTGGCATGGATGAATCTTAGTCCGCGAGGCACGCAGCTGTTGTCTATGTTGGGCGGCATCGCACTGATTTTCATGGGATGGGCATTGTATGTGCATAATGTCAGCATTCCCGGGTGGGGCAGCTCTCCTCGACGCATTGTTGCCAGCGGATTCGTGATGATCGTCGGTATCGTGGTGGCGGTGATGCCGTGGGCGAACGCGATGCTGCAACGACTCACCCACGAGCAGGCATTGAAGGAACGCGAAGAGGAGCGCGCGGACATGACCGCCCATCTGCATGATGGCGTGCTGCAAACGTTGGCGCTGATTCAGCTGCACTCCGAGGAACCGACCACCGTATTCGCCCTGGCGCGTAGCCAAGAGCGCGAGCTGCGCGAATGGCTGTATCAGGAACGTTCCACATCGGATCGTTCGGTGGGAGCCGGATTGAAGCAGATCGCCGCCGAGGTGGAGGACGAGCACGGCAAACCGATTGAGGTGGTCACCGTGGGCGACGCGCGGCCGAGTGCCCAGACCGATGCGCTGCTGGACGCCACCCGTCAGGCGTTGGTCAATGCGGTCACGCATGGCGGCGAGCCGGTGTCTTTGTATTGCGAGGCCAGCGACACGATGGTTGAAGTGTTCGTGCGCGACCATGGCGAAGGCTTCGATATGGACGCCATTCCGCCCGACCGGCTGGGCATCCGCGAATCGATTATCGGCCGCGTCAAACGGCGCGGCGGTACAGTGGAGATAGTGTCCAGGGCCGGCTGGGGCACCGAGGTCAGAATGCATATGCCGATCGCGCTGAAAGCGGCGCAGGGAGAACATCGATGAGTGAGAACGAGACAGCCAAGATTCGTGTGGCCGTGGTCGATGACCATGAGATGTTCCGTGCGGGCGTAATCGCCACATTGCGCGATTCCTTCGATATCGTCGGCCAAGCGGCGGACGTGCCCGGTTCGGTGGCGATGATCGCACAGACCAAGCCGCAGGTGGTGTTGCTGGATGTGCATGTGCCCGGCGGTGAAGGTGGCGGCGGTGCCGAGATCCTCGCCAAATCGCGCCCCTACTCCCCTACCACTGTGTTTCTGGCGTTGTCGGTTTCGGATGCGCCGCAGGATGTGGGGGCGGTGATTCGCGCCGGCGCCCAGGGCTATGTGACCAAGACGATTACCGGCGCTGATTTGATTTCATCCATCAAGCAGGTGCATGAGGGCTATGCCGTGTTCTCGCCAAAACTGGCCGGTTTTGTGCTTTCGGCCTTCCAGGGTGTGCCGGCGGCGGGGTCTGATGGCGGCGCTGATGGTGCGGCACGGGCTCATGATGAGGAGCTGGACCGGCTGTCCGCCCGCGAGCAGGAGGTCATGCGGCTGATCGCGCGTGGTTACACGTATAAAGAGGTGGCGGCCGAACTGTTCATTTCGATCAAGACGGTCGAAACGCACGTGAGCTCGGTGCTGCGAAAGCTTCAGCTTTCGAATCGCACCGAGCTCACCCGCTGGGCCGCCGATAGGCGCATTGTGTGATAAACGACAGATGAGCTCCCTCATCAGAGGGAGCTCATCTGCTCATATCACTCGGCGTCGCGGAAACCGTTGGGGTTCTTGGTCTGCCAGTTGAGGGAGGAGGCGGCCATGTCGTCGATGGTCAGCTCGGCCTTCCAGCCAAGCTCCTTCTCCGCCTTGGAAGCGTCGGCGTAGCAGGCGGCGATGTCACCGGGGCGACGCGGCTTGATCGCGTACGGAATCGGATGACCGGCGGCCTTCTCGTAAGCCTTGATGACCTCAAGCACGGAGTAGCCGTGGCCGGTACCCAGGTTGTAGACGAACACGCCTTCCTTGTCGATGTGGTCAATGACGGCCACGTGACCCTTGGCCAGGTCGACCACGTGGATGTAGTCACGCACACCAGTGCCGTCGGGCGTGTCGTAGTCGTCGCCGTAGACCTGGACTTCCTTGAGCTCGCCGACCGCGACCTTGGCCACGTACGGGGTGAGGTTCGCCGGAATACCCTTCGGATCTTCGCCCAGCAGGCCGGACTCGTGTGCGCCGACCGGGTTGAAGTAGCGCAGCAGCACGATGGTCCAGGACGAATCGGCCACATGTACGTCGCGCAGAATCTGCTCCTGGAACAGCTTGGAGGTGCCGTACGGGTTGGTGGTGCCGCCGGTCGGCGTCTCCTCGGTAATCGGCAGTTCCTTCGGCGTGCCGTACACGGTGGCGGAGGAGGAGAAGATGATCTTCTTGACGTTGTGCTTCTTCATCACCTTGAGCAGCACAAGCGTGGAGTACAGGTTGTTGTCGTAGTATTCGATCGGCTTGGCCACGGACTCGCCCACGGCCTTGAGACCGGCGAAGTGAATGACCCAATCGATGTTGTTTTCGGTGAAGACGCGTTCCATAAGCGCCTCATCGCGCACGTCGCCGTCGTAACGCTTGACCGGCTTGCCGGTGATCTGCTCGACGCGCTCAAGCGCCACGGGAGACGAGTTGCCGTAGTTATCTACGGAAATAACGTCGTAGCCCTTGTCGAGCAGTTCGATGTCGGTGTGGGTGGCGATGAATCCAGCACCGCCCGTAACCAGAACAGTAGTCATATCTCCTCCTTTGGAAGGACTTGCCTTCGGTTTTCCTTCAGTATTGAGCTTACTTCACTTGACCTGTTTCACCTAGCGGCAAAACCAAGGCTTTCGAGGAATGTTTGCGTGGTGGCTTTCTGCTTGAAGACGGCCGTGTTGCCGAGGATGCGGTAGCAGACGCTGCCGAGCTCGTCACGTACGGCTTGGTGGATGGCCTCGCGGTCGCGGTTTCCGGCCAATGTTTCAGCGAGTTCGCCCCATTCGAGACTGAATTCGCTGACTTCATCGGGCAAATCGCGGCCTTCGGCGAGCGCCTCTTCGACAATGCCGAGCTGGTCGACGAGCCGTCCGGGCAGAATGAACAAGCCTTGGGCCTCGATCAGTCCGATCGGCTCCTGCTTGACCGGCCAGTATTCGGGGTGTGCATGGAAAATACCTTCCGGGTACTCGTCGCTGATCGCATTGTTGCGGAAGATGAGACTCATCTCATAGCCACGTTCGGTGATGATCGCGCTGGGCGAGAGGGCGGATTGGCGGTTGCCGTCCGCGTCATGGCTGGCGATGCCGTTCGCCGCGTCGTCATAACCGACCCATGCCTCGCGGATGATGTCGGATACGTCGATGATGCTCTGGCGGTTTTTCGACACCACACGCACGGCGGTACCGGGCCAGTCGAGGATTTCGACCACGGCGTCCGGATAGTCGGCGAGCGTGAAGGCGGCCCAAGTGGCGGCCTTGTGCATCGGCAGCAGTTCGCCGCCGCCCTGGTAGTGGTCGTGGGCGAGCACCGAGCCGCCGATGCGAGGCAGCGCGGCGTTGCATCCGAGGAAGTATCCGGGGAAGCGGTCCACGAAGTCGAGCAGATGGCCGAAGGTGTCGCGGTCCACATGCATCGGCGTGTGGTCGGTGTTCACGCAGATGCCGTGCTGGTCGAAGTAGCCGTAGGGCGAGAACTGCCAGAACCATGACTCGCCGCCGAGCGTGACCGGCAAGGTGCGCAGCGTGCGCTTGTCACGTCCGGCGAAGCCCTCGTTCTCATGGCAGATCGTGCACTTCGGGTAGCCGCCGGACACGGCGTTGCCGGCCGCCGCCTTCTTCATGTTCTTGAATTCGGGTTTGGCGAGGTTGATGGTCACCGTCAGCCCGTGCGAGTCGAAGCGCGGGTTCCGGTCGAGCTGGGCACGCTTGACATAATTGTTGGCCACACAGTAGTCGTAGAACCATTGCATGGCGGCCATGCCGCCATCCCGGTGCTCGACGAGCAGGAATCGGTCGTCGAGATCAGCGGGGTTGGCGGAGAGGATGCCCATGATGGTGTCGGCGTAGGCCGGGCCTTCCTCCGG
>OAUM01000370.1_pt1 | contig 18095 bp, 10 predicted proteins | sample 1476281 | NCBI WGS metagenome assembly OAUM01 (sample SAMEA2580047, study PRJEB22360) | human gut metagenome | biome: human gut; feature: human-associated habitat; material: faeces | place: Denmark | collected 2008/2010
ATTCGCACTCTGTTACGGCAGCGAAGACCGCACAATTCCACTATCCGACCAACAGCGTGCGCGCAACAAACTTGCGCAAACCGGCAATCTCACGTATTTCGAATATCCGGGAATGGTCCACGGCATCTGCGATCAGGAAATTCGTGACCTACGCGCCTGGCTGGGATTGTGATATGCGCTGCGTGAGGAGTTCTGCGCATCTGAGACTCCGCACGCGTGCCCATAAACTCGTTTTCACCCCCTCGGATTGTCATTGAAACCAACTCGGAACTCTTGATACACCCTAATCGTCGAAATTTATGGACATACACCCAGTTCATCTGAACTGAACCGCGATATCTGGCTTATATATGGCAGATTTGGCATCTTGACCTGAAGTTTCTCGCTCATATATGGCACATGCCCTTCGAGAAAAGCCACTTAGGGGGCATGTTTTTGACACTTTTCGCACGAACACCTGCCATATATAAGCGAGAAGCCTCCGTACGAACCTCAAAATCTGCCATATATAGGCGAGATAGGCGGCATAATTAAGCATTTTCCCTCACTGATGAGCCGCAGAACAAACCAGACGACCGAAGTTTTACGATGTTATGTACGTCAAGCTCACCACGAACATCTCTCCACATATGTCGCAACAATATGGTCAGCGATCGCCCTTTTCCAATGCTCGGGCGGTCACTGCATGATGGTCGTAAAGTCAAGCTTATGCGGGTTGGATTGTCAGCCTGCCGCCGAGAGCGTGCACGATCCCTTCATAATGGTATGGAAGCTCGGGTTGACATTCCTGTCGAGGCTCTTGTAAAGACTTTCACGTCCCACACCCGCCTCCTTCGTGATCTGCCCCATACCCTTCGCTTTGGTCATATCGCCGATTACGGCCTGCCGCAACGCCGAATCGTCAAGCTCGGCCACCGATAAAGCAGCAACATGAGCGAGTCGCTCTTCTGCGCGGAGCAAACACGGTAGCCGGGACCGAAATTGAACCTCAGCGCGCTGGCCCCGTCACCAACCGTATGCAGGTCACCCACCGGCCGCCCCATCTAGAAGCGCAATCGGAGTCTCGCGCTGATTCGGGCTTTCGCGTTCCGGTCCTTTATCCGGCTGAACCATTGGCGATATTCGCCAGTCATATGTATTTCCATATGACATGTTGCATCCCATGAGACACAATATGTCTAGCTTGACGACCACTCACGAGATGAACGACCAAAGTAAAACAGAAATTCGACAGGTTAGCCAATTTCTCGTGCATCCGCACCCACCCGACCGTTTTCACATACACTATTTCTTTTACATAGCTTTCAGAAGCGACCCCATGCGAAACACCCAGTCGCAGTTCCTGCTCGTATTACCGTTGAAGTCGCCCCGAGCGGACAAAAACCCTGGTTTTCCGTTGCTAGCAGTCCCGCACATGTGGAATCCCGCATGTGCGGGGAACACTGGACATAAACAGGGAAAGCAACATCCACGCGGCGGCCGGAACGATGCAGACACCGATTTCAATCCACGCTCTCCATGAGGAGAGCGACTGATACGACGCTCGAAAATCATCTTAATCGTATCATTTCAATCCACGCTCTCCATGAGGAGAACGACCCCTTGTACGGCGCGAACGCACTGCTCCCAGCTATTTCAATCCACGCTCTCCATGAGGAGAACGACGGGGATGCGGTCGAGGATCGGGCTGACCTGCGTATTTCAATCCACGCTCTCCATGAGGAGAGCGACATATCCGGCGTCTGCACGGTGTGAACAAGTGTATATTTCAATCCACGCTCTCCATGAGGAGAGCGACCGGTCATGACGTCATACTCCCCATTATTTTTTAATTTCAATCCACGCTCTCCATGAGGAGAGCGACCGCCGCCCTGCTTGGCGATTGCCACGTCGGTCAGATTTCAATCCACGCTCTCCATGAGGAGAGCGACTTCCATGTAAGCGTTACCCAACTGGATATCGTGTTATTTCAATCCACGCTCTCCATGAGGAGAGCGACCACCAACATCCTACCAGTATGGGGGTACGAGGGCATTTCAATCCACGCTCTCCATGAGGAGAGCGACTCGAAGTTTTTGGTCATGGTCATGAGCAGTTGCATATTTCAATCCACGCTCTCCATGAGGAGAGCGACAGTGCAGCTGGACATTTTTGTCCGCTTTTTGAGACGCAAGCCAGCTGCCTAGCTTTAAGCATATCAAACAACACCGCCGATACGACGAACAACATGTCTAAAACGAGCAACTGGCTTTCTGTCTCATTTTAATGTCCATTATTTAGTTTTCAAAACGCCCCACGAAAATCACAATTCGGATTTCGATAGTTTTTCAGGTGCGAAAGACGTCCCTTATCATGAGCGCTTACACTTCGCACAAACACCATTCCAAGACCGGCCACCTTGCCGAAAACACAATACTGCTGGCTAGAAAACACACTCTGAATACCGGACGGCACACTCAAACGCTCAACCCAGCATACCCCACACCATATCGTTATGGCACCATGCCATTTTGCCTGTGCTATATCATCATCACATCATTAACCGGCAAACTCCGTTCACGTCCATAATGCTCAATCCTATCCGCATATCGAGCGCCAAGTTTATAAAAGCGCAGGCTGTCCTCATCGGTATTGGCAATCTTCAGCAAATCGTGCACCAACACCAGATAATCGGAAGGACTCACCGAGCATTCGAAAACACTGTTCTGCACACGCTGTCCGTATTTCACGCATGTCTTCGCCACCAAACGAAGACGACGCTTCCCCTCAGGGGTTTCCGTACTCACATCGTACGCAACCACAACCATCATGGTTTTTCACCTCCAATAACGTATCACCACGAATCATCGCATACCGCCACACACAGCTACGCACCTTTTACTTCCACATAAATGGCGGGTAATCATCAAGATCACCCCGCAACGATCGAGCTAGCAGCAGCGCTTGCACATACGGAACCAACCCCCATGAAATTTTTTCTTGCAGGAACGGATGAAGAATCTGATCGCTCTTCTTTTTCTGCCACGCCGTAAGCACTTTCTTCCGCCCGGAATCAGACAGCAGCACACCACCATTCTCCCGTATTTCAAAATCCCCCGGCTTAACAGCGCCTGTATTAACCAATGTCAGCACAAAGCGGTCAGCCAACACCGGGCGAAACTCTTCAACCAGATCCAATGCCAGAGAGGCTCTCCCGGGCCGATCCGTATGCATAAAACCAACATACGGATCCAGCCCCACGCCTTGCAAAGCCGCAATGCAATCATTCGTCAATATGGAGTAGCAAAAAGACAACAATGCATTTAGTCTGTCCAGCGGAGGCCTCCTCGACCTATTGGTGAAAAAGAAATCATCTTTATTCTTCAGGACCAAATCGTCAAAAGCGTAGAAATAATCTTTGGCAGCAAGCCCTTCGACACCCCTCAACTCATCAACCGTCAAACTTTTCCGAGCTTCTAACAATGCCGCCGACAATTTGCCACTCTGCTCGGCAAGTCGGTCAATATTTACCCGCAAAGCATGATCACGTTTCGTACGTTCGAGCACCCATTTCGCATTGTAAAGTTTTCCAACAATGAAAGATTTCGCGTAACACAAAGATTTTTGTTCGTCATCCGCGACTCGAAATTGTTCACGGCGAAGTAGCACATTACGATTCTCCTCCCCTAACACGGAACAGTAATAATGGCCTCTCGGTGAATAGAATGCCATAGAAACGCCCAGTTTGCCGCAGCGCCCCATAAGAGCAGGCGAAGCACCCTTATACGAGAAACACATGATTCCCTCAATTGACCGTAACGGCACTTTCGCCAAGGTTTTGTCATTCTGATGAATCACAACATTGTCGTTCTCCAAAGCAAGATAGGCATCTTCCGTCATCACAAACAGCGTGTTTAACAGCTGCTTCATCACTCCCCGCTTTCCTTGAGCCGTTCTTCGATATATGCTTTTGCCGATTTCACCTTCCGTAATTCAGGCAGGCACAAATCCCGTAGAGAACATGACGAACACGATCTGGTCTGTTTCACTTTAGGAGTCCATCCGCGGGAGAAAAGATCATGCATTTGCAAGAAGTCAGCTTCGACCATGTTGCGAAGATCTTCGTCCAATTTTACCCGCTCACGACGTTTTGTCTGCCGATAGAACAAAGCACCTTCAGGAATATCACACGCGAGCATTTCTTCCAAGCACATCGCTTCCGCGCATAGCTGTAAACGATCAGCATCAATCGTTTTGTATTTGCCGTGTTTGTATTCAATCGGATATGGCAACCACAATCCATCTCTTCCGTGAAGCGGAACACCATCATTAGACTTATGGAATTCCACAACATCACAGGCTCCAGTTATGCCGAGCGCTCGCGAATAGACTCTCAAATCCCGCATGATCAGCGTATCGCCGCGAGATTCAGAAGTCGCATAATCGTGGGCGCGTTCATGTTCCAGATGCCCAGCTGTGGTCAAATAATTCTCTGACCACAGCTGTTCGATATGGATAAGAGCCCACTGTCGTTTGCAGAATGAGAAATGCTGGATGCCCGAAAGGGCCAGCCAATCTTCTTCCGGATATCCTTCTGGCCCTTTCATGCAACACCCCTTACTCTCTCAATTCCAAACGCTTCAGCGTCCTTCAATCACTTCGTACCGCAAGTCGGGAATAGAAGATCCATTCACTGCCACCGTTCCGTCCACATTAACGGAAACGGAACGATGAACTTTGGCGGAAGAGTATTGCCCTGACTTGCTGTTGTGCGTGAACCACACAACGTCCAACACTTCCATGGACCCCGCAGGACGAGCCGAACTTTCATCATTCTCAAACAACGTGACGAGAGCTTCCTTGATTTTTTCGGCGTCTTCTGCAGTAAACCCGGTTTTTTCGGCAAGCTGTGGGCTGATGCTGCCATACGTCGCATACACCGCACGGCCGGAAACACGGTATTTCATTCCCATGGTATCGGAGGATTTCTTACCGGTGTCCGTGGTTTCACTGTTCACTGACTTAGTGATCTGCACGTCGTCAATGGCGATGGGTTCAACCGAGAACGCAGCCTGAATGGAAACCGGACCGCGCACGCCCAAGGAAACTTCGTCAACATCCTTAGCTTTTTTGAATGCGAATACTTGTCCGAACGCACGTACGTCAAGCCACTGTTCGCACACTTTCTGGAACACCAGGTTCTTCTGTTTCTGCTCTTCTTTCGGCAAGGTTTTCAAATATGTGTTGAAACGGTCCGACAATGATTTTGCGCCGTCATCGGAACGGTCATCGGACTGCACGAAAATCGTTTCACCAGCATCTTGCAGGCGATTGCGAATCTTCCTTTTCAGTGCAACGTCAGAAACCTCGCCCAGCCCTTCCGATGTGGTTCGTGGACGATTGCCATTCAACGGATCACCATTAGGATTGGCATTATTAGACGCAAAAACGACTGCGAAATCAATCTTGTTTTCCAAAGCTGCCATGATATGACTCCTTAACTTTTTCTTTGATAATCAACGTCGATAACTTCAAAAACTAAACACTAGTTTTCTTTGCTCTTCTGGGATGCTTCTTGCGCTTTACGCATAGACTCCCTTCGCTGGCATGAATAACCGAGCAGAAAGAGCGGTGAAAGTGCACGGTTATCTTCGAAGTCTCCTTCTTTGAAAAGCGCCATGACCTCATCCACGCTGTTCTGGAACCAGGGCGCGCCATTCGCCGATTTCAGGTAGGGCATCAGTTGCTTCCACAGCGTTCCCCATGTTGTAAACGGCTTTGCGACGAAATTGCTCATGAGCTTAACGGCATTGGTCGGACGGGTGTCACTGATTCCTTGCTTATACAGGACACCGTTTTCAAAGCGGTCCGCGAGTGCCAGCAATCTCCCGTATAAGTAGTCGCGGTCATTTCGTGTTGGTTCAAGGTACATGGATATCGTGTCCTCCTGTTTGTTTTGCTTCCTCGCGTCGTCAATGTAATGTTTTTTCCATAGGCTGCATGCGATTTCAAAATCTCTTAGCCATGCTCCTGGAGCGTCATATCCCATAGGTTTAGTGACTCTGTGGTATGTGGCGTCCAATATGAAGCGGGGAAGCGATTCTCCTCCGAACATGCATTCTATAAGCTGCTTTTTCGTGTTTTTCGCAAAACGTTTATAGGCTTTGCTGCTTCTGTCTGACACGTCATATGCGCAGCTGATGATGTCGGCAAATGGTGGCGCACCTTCATATGCGACAAACTTCTTTTTTTCTTTGTCGTACATTTTCAACGGCCATGCCGCATCAACATGCCACCGCAGGATACTTTCGACATATTCGTCTTTTGAAAGTTCACGGTAATATGTAACGCTCAAACGCCCTGATGTCGCCGCATCCAGAATGACAATCATCATTGGGTCGGCATGCTTTTTGAGTTTGTTAGCATTGCCATATCCGCGTAGTACCTTCGAAAAAACTTGTGCGTATTGAAAGTTTGTTGCGGTCAGCGCATCTGCAATATCGTTGCGGGGAGCTTCCGGCTCGTCCACATCCGATGAGAACAAAGAGCCAAAATCATAAGAACCTTCCTGAGGGTCAAGCTTCGGCTTTTCGTTGGGGTTTTTCACCGAGCAGATGACTATGGCCTGGGTATCGGTAATCGTTCCATGATTATTGACCAACCATTGCAGCGTCGAATGTATCTTCTGCGATGTTTCACCATCGACTTGCAAAGCCTCCTCTTTGGATGCGAAGCGCCCTCGATAGGTGAAATTCGTTGAATCGTTTGCCGATAACAGTTTGGCGTTGCCATTTACGCTGACAATTTTCTTAGGGAAGTTCAATATCGGAGCATATAGGTCCTCTCCGAACATATCCTTCCCTTTTTTCTGTCGATCATGGTACAAATAAGAAATCCATTGCGCCTGTATATCGGGATCGTTCGAGACATCTGAGTTTTGCAGCCCAATTTCAACTTCGAAGCAAACACCTGCTTTCCGGTCTTTTTCGGTTATTTCCACATTGAATCGAGCGGCTTCTTCGCTGATGCTGTGTTCCGAAACGCATCGATAGATGGCATTGAGTTTGACGTTGTCGCCTTTCCAAGCGGCAAGCTGCTCCAAATACATGGAGGTTTTCTCCTTGTCGAAATGCAAGTCGAGATATTGGAGCTGATCAAACAGAGGATGCGGTACCGGCTTGATGGTGCGTCCCATGGAACTTTCTGTGCACGGGATAACAATCGTTTGTTTTTCCCTCAGAAGCCGTAGTATCTCACCATTCTCGTTTACCCCTAGCGTCAATAGTGTCGGAAGTGTCGTATGCCCCGGAGGAATCAAGGCTTTCCTAATGTCAAGCGTAGAACCGTCGCCACTTCTCGGAATTTTTCCGGCGGCGTTGTGCACAGATTCGTTGATAAGCAACAGATTGTTCGACAGGCTCATCACTCACTCCTCTCCCACCGGCTGCAGATTGCTCCCCAAAGCGAATTCCTTGACGCTCTGGTTTTTCCTGATAATTCGTCCATCCAATTTCGTGGATTCCGGACGCTCAAATTCGATGATGCCGTCGGACATAACAGGCGACCAGAATCGGGCGATAAAATCGTGGTCCTCGTTTTCATCCGGATACGTGAATCCATGGAACATGTATCCCATATTCCACTCGCCATAACCGTCATAAAACCCTTCGCCAGATCCGAACTCACATGGTTCCACATACCCCTGGCACTCGCGCGTCCCCAAGAATATGTCTCGGCGACCGCCTTTCTGAACGGATCTCAAGGCGATATTATGATGTTTGTTTTCGTCGCGGTCAGCGACAAGATCTTCACGCTGATCATTCCATTCGAAATGAGCCAAAACCTGATAACGCACGTCTTTGAGATACGTGTAGTACGAAAGATCATTGCCACCGCTCATTTTGATGGGTCGAATTCCCTTTCCTTCAGTCTGAACTCTGTTCATCACACGAACAGCGTCAATAACCCACATAAAAGTTGGCTTCCAATAGATGCTTTCCGTAATGCCTTTCAAAGCTTGGTACGTTGGCACCTGATACGAAAATTTCTCACCCCCAACACGTGTTGCTGCTTCCGAGAACAACGCATATCTGCCTGATACCTCATATTCAATTGAGTTGCGATGTCGTTGCATATAACTCCTTCGTTAATCGTTCCCTCAACCAGCCACTGTCAATATAGCACATTTTACGCTTATTGTACATAGAACTCTTTGAGTGTTTCTCAATCAACAATCAACCAGTTATTCTTGTATAAGTAGGTTTTCCTACTGTCGCCACATTCATGGCGTGGATTGAAAATATGTACAACATGCGTATTTACCAAACGAAACTCTCCTGCAGATTCCCATCGACCTGCAGGAGAACCACTGCCCTTTCATATCATCAACAGAGACATGTCCGTCTCTGTCACCACGCCATATTCGCCTTTGTAATAATCTCCATTCAGAACGCAAATATCGAAATCCTCGCTAGCGATGGAAATCGCATGTTTTTCGTTCAAAATCTTGTATTCGTAATCGAAAAGGGAAACCGTGTATTCCTGTAGCCGCCGCAGAATCGCAATCTTCTCCCTCAACTCACCGTGACCCAACATATCCAGTAATTCCATCGCATTGCCATAGGGAACCACAACATTGTGCGTGATTTTCGGAATCACACGATATTCATTGCCGACCGTTTTGAACGCCTGGGCAAAAAACGGATTGTATCTCTCCCCCATCGTATTGTTCTCGAATTGCTTACGTTGGCTTTCGTTGTATGCCAGCAACTCATAAATCGTTTTTCCAGCGTTTTCCTTTTTCCAAAGCGGACCATCCAGCAAACTATTGCCGCCATCTCGATCCTCACTTTGAAGCAGCATGCCATAAAACTCATTGAGCATGCCAGTAGAAAGCAGATCAGCATCAGGATGCTCACCCATAATCTGCAAAGTGAGCTTTTTGCCTCTGTGAATCTCTGGAAGATAGTCCTTGAACCTTTCCTCACCTTGCAACGGATAGACATACACATCCTTGATTTCTTTCGATTCACCATTCCTGTTGCACCTGCCAGCCGCTTGCATAATGCTATCCAGACCAGCCATCGCCCTGACTACGCATGCGAACGAAAGGTCCACTCCCGCTTCGATAAGCTGCGTGCTTACGCAAATCACCGGTTTGGAATCATGAGGATCAGTTAACACCTTTATTCTCGCTAACTGGTCTGCCCTATGTTTGCCACACATGGCAGTACTCAAATGAATCAACTCAAACTGCCCGTCAGCATTGAGCTCTTGCAAACACTGATACATTTTGCGCGCTTCACTCTTCGTGTTGACGATAGACAGACAATTGCCGTTCCGAAGTGCCTGCTCATATATGATGTTCGCAAGTTCCTCGCAACTCTTGCTTTCCTGTGAAGCAATAATCCGGGTACGCTTGAGCTTCTCTTCGTAACCATCAGTATTGTCGATAAGATCAGGCTCGTCTGACAGACGCAGATTCTTTCGCGCCGTTCGTTCCAATAAAGGCTGCGTAGCTGAGCACAGCAGAATAGTCGAGTCCAATATCGTCGAAAGAAAACTCACAACTTCATTAAACGGATTGATGATATTCAATGGAAGCGACTGAATCTCATCAAAAATGATGACGCTATTGGCCATGTTGTGGAATTTACGAAGTTTCGTACCACGCGCCGACATAACCGTTTCCAAGAATTCGACCATCGTAGTCACGATGATCGGATTATCCCAACGTTCAGACGCCAGTTTACGTTGACGTTCCTTCACATCCTCTTCCTCACTTGTGCCGATAGATCCCGTGTTACCGGAATTCTGAAGGCCCGCGGTGGAGTAATGCTCCAGCACAATATTGCTGTCAGCATCCAGACCAAGCATATTCCGGAATGTTGCCACGGTCTGTGACGTAATAGACAAGTACGGAATCACATAAATGATTCGTCTTTTCCCTGTTTCCAAAGCATGATGCAAGGCGAAATTCAACGAAGCCAACGTTTTACCGCCTCCGGTCGGAACCGACAATCGGTAAATCCCTGTCTCTCTGCTCCCAGCTTGACGGCACTGTTCCGTAATCTGTTGACGGATTTTATTGATTTCGGATGTCGAATCGAATGATTTCATGCTTTCGTCAAGACGGCGAATCAGTTCCGATCAATCCGCCTTGATCGGATGATATTGCTCTTTCGTCTCAAAATAAGCCGTATCTGTTCTATCGGCATCAATCAAACGAGAATAAACGTATTTAACTAGTAATCCCGAGTAGAAATAACGACTATCTTTCGACAATTTCAGCAATTTAGTTCGTCCTACAAAATCGAAAACATCTTTTTCGGCCTGCTGGAAGGTGTCTTGCAAGTCGAGGTCCAAATCATGTAGCCCCTGTTTGATTTCCCCATACGCATATTTAGGATTCTGTTTATCTGCTTCCGTAAAACCTGTGAGAAAAGCCTCATCACCGATTTCATTGATGCAATCAGGAAGCTCTCCATGATGTTTTGCAATAACAAGTTCAAGAATCTCTTTCACGATTTCCGCTGCCGAATTCGAAATCGGCAGGTCATTGACGACGAACGCACCCTGCCTCGCATGAGGAATCTCACCACGACGTCCCTTGCCTGATATCAGATACGTTTGAAACTGTTGCGCGACCTTTCCAACATCATGCAGGAGCGCCGCCATTCGCGGAATCTGAGAAAACTCCGATTCATAGCTTTCCGCTAAGTCACCCGCATTGTGAAGATGGTCACGCAACGTCTGCACACCGCCATCCGCGTCCTTGTGCGCCAGCAAAGTCATAATCTGCTCCTTCACAGATATGTTCAAGCACCCCTACATTACCATAGCGTTACAGTTCTCACGAGCATTGCAACGAGGTTCGGCATATAGAGACAGAAGACTTTCAAGTGGAATAATCCGCATATACGCATACTCATTGGTATACCTATTCATATCTTTCCATTTTCAATTCCAAATGGAAAGATATGAATATTTTTTGCGTTAGCCACACTTAACCGAATAAGTGTAGCTAAATTCCGCGTTAGCCACATTTATTCGCACATAGAAAAAACCGGACAGCGGATTCTTGGAATCCACCCACTTGGGCGAACCCGTTGAATCCGCCGTCCGGCGGCGCGACTGCTTCTCAAGAATGTGTGCTTGACTCACATGGATGGTACTGAGAACCATTCGCTTAACGATCTGTTTCCGTGCGCGCCAACCGCGTAAGGAACGCGGCTGCGCGGCACGGACACAAATCAAGTCTTGAGTGGACTCGAGCCGCGGTGGGCAACGCCACGGCGGCTCGAAAGCCAAGGGATTACTCTAGCCGCAGCTTGGAATAATCGCAAGCCGACTGAGCTTCGTTCAGTTCAGGCCTTGGCAACCTCCACGCTGAGCTCGGAGCCGCCTTCCTTCACGTTGAAGGAGGTGGCGAGCGTCTCGGAAGCGATGAGATCCTTGAACTGCTCGACCTTCGCCACGTCATCGGCCGGCACGGTCAACGTCAGCGCGATGCGGTCGGAGATTTCCAGATCAGCGGCCTTACGGGCGTCCTGCACGGCGCGGATCACGTCGCGGGCGTAGCCTTCGGCGATCAGATCATCGTTCAGCTCGGTGTCGAGGATCACGAAGCCACCGGTCGGCAGCGCGGCGGAAACGGAGTTGGCGGCCTCTTCGGCGTTCTTCTCCTCCACGCTGTTAATCAGCTCGTATTCGCCTTCCTCAAGCACGATCTCGCCGTTCGGCGTCTCGCATACCGGAGCGCCGTCTGCGTTCACATGCCATGCGCCGGACTTGGAGGCCTTGATGGCGAACTGTACGTCCTTGCGCAGGCGCTTGCCTGCCACGCGAGCGTTCACGCGCAGCTCGTTGATGATCTTCAAGCCTTGGGCTTCGGCATCCTCAAGCGTGCACAGTTCAACGTTCTTCACGTTCAGTTCGGATTTCAGAATCTCGTCGTATGCGGCCACGGCATCAGTGTTTTCCACCACCACGGTCAGCTTATGCAGTGGCTGGCGCACGCGGATCTGCTTCGTCTTACGCATCGACAGGGTGCCGGACACGACCTCACGCACCTTCTCCATCGCGTCAACCAGAGCCGGATCGTCAACGAGCACACGGCCCAGTTCGGTCGCTTCGCCGGTCTGTTCGTCGGCAAGGAACGGCCAGTCGGCCAGATGCACGGATTCGCCACCGGTCAGACCACGCCACACGGCTTCCGCTTCCATCGGAGCGAGCGGTGCGATCACGCGCATGAATGCTTCAAGCACGGTGTACAGCGTGTTGAACGCGTTCGCATCCTCATTCCAGAAACGGTCACGATTGTTGCGGATATACCAGTTGGTGAGCATGTCGATGAAATCAGACACTGCTTCGCAAGCGTCGGAGATCAGGAAGTTGTCCAGCGAGCTTTGCGTCTTTTCGATCAGACGGCGGGTACGTGCCAGCAAGTAGCGGTCCATTTCCGGCAGTGCGGCGACCTCATCGGCACGCAACGCACGAGCATCGAAACCGGCACCATTATTGGCGGCGTTCGCATACAGGGTGAAGAAGTAGTACGAGCTCCACACTGGCAGCATGACCTGACGCACGGTGTCGCGAATGCCATCGGCGGTCACGATCAGGTTACCGCCGCGCAGGATCGGCGAGCTCATGAGGAACCAACGCATGGCGTCGGAGCCGAAATCGTTGAACACACCGTTCACATCCGGGTAGTTGCGCAAGTGCTTCGACATCTTCTGACCATCGGAACCGAGCACGATGCCATGGCAGATCACGTTCTTGAACGCCGGCTTGTCGAACAGGGCGGTCGCCATGATGTGCAGCACGTAGAACCAGCCACGGGTCTGGCCGATGTATTCCACAATGTAATCGCACGGGAAATGCTGTTCGAACGTTTCCTTGTTCTCAAACGGGTAATGGTACTGGGCGAAGCTCATGGAACCGGATTCGAACCAGCAGTCCATCACGTCGCTGATGCGGTGCATGTGACTCTTGCCGGTCGGATCGTCCGGGTTGACGCGCGTCAGCTCATCAATGTACGGGCGGTGCATGTTGACATTGCCCTCATGGTCGCGCGGATAATCGCCAAAATCAGCCTTCAGCTCGTCCAACGAACCGTACACGTCAACGCGTGGATACTTCGGATCATCGGAAACCCACACCGGAATCGGCGAACCCCAGAAACGGTTACGGGAGATCGACCAGTCACGTGCGTTGGCCAGCCACTTGCCGAACTGGCCGTCCTTCACATTGCCCGGAATCCAGTTGATTTCCTGGTTCAGTTCGAGCAGACGATCCTTGATCTTGGTGACAGACACGAACCACGAGCTCACCGGCTTGTAGATCAGCGGAGTGGCGCAACGCCAGCAGTGTGGGTAAGAGTGTACGTAGCTCTTCTCCTGGAAAAGGATCGCACGCTGCTCTTCCGGAATACGCTCCAGAGGACCGTCACCGGCACGCAGGTTACGCAGAATCGGCTTGTTCGCATCGAACACGTACATGCCCTCATAGTCCGGGCACAGCGCGGTGAACTTGCAGCCCGCGTCGAGCACGTCAACGCTCTTGATGCCCTTGGCGTTGAGCGTGTTCATATCGTCCTCGCCGTACGGAGCCTGGTGCACGAGACCGGTACCTTCAACGGTATCGACATAGTCGGCGGTGAAGATCTGATAGCCTTCCGGACCCGGAACCTTGCCCTCGACGGCGTTCTCGTCGCCTGCGAAGTACGGGAACACCGGGTAGTAGCGCCAGCCTTCCATCTCGGCACCCTTGAGTTCGCGCACGATCTCATAGTTGTCGCCGAGTTCCTTGGCGTAGGAGCCGAGCAGTGGCTTGCCCAGGTAGAACTTCTTGCCCGCGAACTTGCCTTCGGTCGGACGCACTTCCACATAGTCGATGTCTGCGCCGACCACGATGGCGAAGTTGGTGGGAACGGTCCACGGCGTGGTGGTCCAGAACACCGCATAGGCGTCTTCCTCGTCGCGCAGCTTCACGGCCACGGACACGGTGGTGTCCTGACGATCCTGATACACGTCGGCGTCCATGCGCAGCTCGTGCGCGGAAAGCGGCGTCTGATCCTTCGGACAGTACGGCAGCACGCGGTAGCCCTGATATGCGAGGCCCTTGTCGTACAGCTGCTTGAACGCCCACATCACGGATTCCATGTATGGAATGTTCAGCGTCTTGTAGCCATGCTCGAAATCGACCCAACGTGCCTGACGGTGCACGTAGTCCTTCCACTCGTTGGTGTACTTGAGCACGGAGGCACGGCAGGCGTCGTTGAACTTGTCGATGCCCATTTCCTTGACCTGATCGACCGAATCGATGCCCAGTTCCTTCTGGGCTTCAAGCTCGGCCGGCAGACCGTGCGTATCCCAACCGAACACACGATTGACCTTGCGGCCCTTCATGGTCTGGTAACGCGGAATCACATCCTTGGCGTAACCGGTCAGCAGGTGGCCGTAATGCGGCAGGCCGTTGGCGAACGGCGGACCGTCGAAGAACACGAATTCGTTCTGGCTGTGATCGCCGGAAGGACGGCGTTCAATGGACTTCTGGAAAGTGGCGTCCTTCTCCCAATAATCAAGGACGGATTCTTCCAGCTTCGGGAAACTGGGGTTCGGCGCTACATTGGCGCTCTGCTCACCCGCAGCTGCCTTCGGATACACGTTGTTTTCGCTCACCGTATCTCCTCGTAGGTTTTGCTATCTATCTCCTACGAGGACGATGGCCGTAACGTCTGCTGGACGCCGCCACCGCGGTACCACCTCGTTTGCCGCACTTTCAAATATACGTGCGACCGCTTGTATGTTCGGCTATTCGGGCCTTCCCGCCGGGTCTAATAAGTCGCTCACGCGACCGTTCTTCCGGAAGCTCCCCGCTGATAACGGATCATCGCTCGCATTTCGGTTGTCACTATAGCATGCAGCGCGAACTATTTTCGCTTGTTTTGCATGATTATGGACGATTCACAATAGCTCTTATGTAGGATTACATACAACAGAAATGCCGATACTGACAGCCCATCAGTATCGGCATTGTAATCGTATTTTCAATATGTATTTTTAGAACATACTATGTTCGATCATTCGGAGATTTCACCGGAAGCAAGCTTGGCTTCGAGCTCTTCGACAATCTCGTCGTGCATCTTCTCGGTGATCTTCACCTTGAAGAGGAACACGAGCAGGCTCAGCACGATGATGCCCAGCGGCACGTAGAATGCGCAGACCTTGAACATGCCGATGTTCGCGGCGGTCATATCCGCGGCGGTTGCGTCACCGATCATGCCTGCGGCTACGGCGATGAAGCCGACGATACCGTTGGAGCATGCGCCTGCGATCTTGTCGAGCATCGGGCGGACGGACAGGGTGACGGCCTCGTTACGCTTGCCGTTCTTGAGCTGACCATATTCGATGGAGTCGGTCAGCGACAGGATGGCGGTCATCTGAATGAAAGTCTGCGGCAGGTAGAAGAAGACCAGACCGACGATGACCATTGCCAGATTGCTGGAGCCGACGGCGAACAGCAGGTAGCCGACGATCATGAGCACCATGCCACCCAAGTACAGGTAGCGGCGCGGAATGCGCTTGTTCAGGATCGGGTACAGCGGAGCCATAACCAAGCCGGTGATGACCGGGATGACGCCCACGATGGAGTATGCGGCGGTGTTGTCGAGGATGTACTTGAACAGGTACATGAGCACGCCGGTGGTGGCCACGTTGGCGATGGCGTACAGCAGGTAGCTCAAGGCAACCCACAGCAGCTGGTCGTTCTGGAAGATGGCCTTGAAGGCTTCGATCGGGTTGCCGTTCTTCTGGGCCTTGGAGCGCAGGGCGCTCTCGTTCTCCTTGGTGCCGAAGGCAACGGTCCATGCGGTCAAGAGGCCGAGCAGGCCGACGATAATACCGAAGCAGGTCCAGCCGGACTGGCTTTCGACGTACTTGCCGGTGAACACCCAGCTGAAGTAGGTGACGATCGGGATGACCACGACGGTGATGCCGTTGTAGCCGATGGAGCCGGTGAAGGAGCCGAGTGCGGTGTAGGTGGAGCGCTCGTGGGAGTCGGAACTCAATGCAGGGATCATACCCCAGTAGGAAATGTCACGCAGCGAGTAGAACACGTCGAGCACAATGAAGGTGATGATGAACAGCACGATGAACAGGGTAGTATTCACGTTCACCAGACCGAACAGACCAGTGTAGACGAGCACCAGCAGGATGGCGGAAACGGTACCACCGATGAGCTGCCACGGCTTGAAGCGACCCCACTTGGTGTTGGTGTTGTCGATGATGTTGCCCAGCAGCGGGTCGATGAAGATTTCTGCGATACGAATCACCACGACCAGGCCGGTGATGATGCCAATCAGCTTGGTGGCGACGCTCTTATCGACGCCAGAGAACAGCGAGCTCGTCACGTAGACGATGAAATAGGTGCTCAGTGCGTTGTAGAACGCGGACTGGCCGACGTTACCGAACGAGTACGCCACGCGAGACAAGAGGTTCCCGCCTTTGGAACCGTTGTTGCCATTTCCCATCTTTGCTTCTCCTTAGAAGTCAGATACAGGTCCTTCCTTGACCTAACTATCAGTATATCCCCTTACCTAAAGTTAGTAAAATTTATCACTGAACATATCGCCTATCGGCGTGTCATATTTTGTGAGCTTCTGCTCGAAAGATAGCCAAAAACGTTATTTTTTCGCCATTTACACAACAAAATAGGCAAACTGTCGCATTATCTTGTGGCAGCTTTTACCAAAATCGATATTTACGATATGCAAAAGCTTCCACGTCGAAACGAAACCAAGCCAATCTGGAAATAGCCCGATTACTATACAGAAGTAAAGAAATAACCGCTATTTTGCCGGCACAAAACTATCGCGCACCACCAGCGACGTCGACAGGTACGCATGCTGACGAATCGTGCGTTTGCCGGAAATGGCATCACCCAACATCAGCGTCGCCACGCGCGCAAGCTCGTTCTGATCGATGGAGAATGTGCTCAACGGCGGCGAGGTCAACTGCGAAATCGTTTGATTGTTAATGCTGATCACGCTGATATCGCGCGGCACCAGCACGCCAACCGCATTGAACGCCTGCAGCACGCCAACCGCAATCACATCGGCAGCTACGATCACGGCATCAGGCAGCACGCCATTATGGTCGCGCACGAATTGCTCCCCCAACGCACGGCCGTTGCTCACGGTGAACAAGCCGTCGGAATACACCAATCCGTCGGATTGAATACCGAAACGCCTTGCCTCACGACGGAAATATGTGGCGCGATTCTCCTCATCGACCTCATAAAAGTTCATCAGGCAGCCCTTGCCTCCGATGAATCCAACGCGCTTCATGCCCTTGGCAGCACAGGCCGCGACCGCATCATGCATGGTCTGCTGCAAATCAGGCTGCACGGAATCGAACAGATTCGGCGCCGGATTCACGTCAATGAACACGCCATACGGCATGGCCCTATGCAGCCGCTCCAAGTCTTCCTCGCTGATCTGGTCGGCGCCTATCGCCATGAACCCGTCGAATTTGGAACTGCGAGCGATCATATCGTCGAGATTGTGGAACACCGTCATTTCCATGCGTTGCTGTTCCGCATTGCATTCGAGCGCCGAACGCAAATCGGTGAAATAGGAGTCCTGCAACGCCTCGTCGGACTTTTCATTGTCAAGCAATGCAACCTCATGAGGGATGACGATGCGCTTGGTCTGCACGCTATAGCCGAGGTCCTCGCTCGCCTGAATGATCTTGCGACGAGTCTCTTCACGCACCGATAGGGTGGGATCACCGTTCAGAAGTCGAGACACCGTAGCCTGAGAAAACCCGGTACGTTGCGCAATCTCTTTAATCGTCGCCATGTCTCGCTCTCCAATTTAGTAAATCGTTTACCCATGAAAGGATAACCTATTATTGACATAACGACAAACCAAGCGAGATTTATGCAACGATCACGCAAGCCAATTATAATCGCTGCTCATGCAGCAGTCTCATGAACATATGACGGAACCGCCTTCACGGACGGCGGGCTGGCCGCAGCCGAATACCATGCATGGCAAAGACAATAAGAAATCCCTTGCTTCAAAATCGCAATTTCAAAGCAAGGGATTTTCCAGA
>OAUM01000388.1_pt1 | contig 17303 bp, 12 predicted proteins | sample 1476281 | NCBI WGS metagenome assembly OAUM01 (sample SAMEA2580047, study PRJEB22360) | human gut metagenome | biome: human gut; feature: human-associated habitat; material: faeces | place: Denmark | collected 2008/2010
CGCCGCCGCCACGGCCACGCACGAGCACGAGCTCGAGGCCGTCCGCGCGGAGATGCAGCAGCGCTTGGCCTCGTTGGCGCACGAGCTGGAGCAGGCCGAGCGCGATCGCGCCCGTGCCGAGCGCCGTGCCGAGGGCAACAGCCTGTCGCGCTATCTGTTGGCCCGCCTGCGCGGCGAGGCTGGCGAGGGCGTGGCCGCTGCGCCTGACGAGGATGGCGCTTCTGCGGCGGATGTCACCGAGGCCGAGGTCGCTGCCGACCCCGAGACTTCCGCAAAGGACGACGACAAGTGATGAAGCATGTGCTCCGCGTGATCAACGTGCTGGCGACCGTGGTGATCCTGGTCGCCTTTGTGGTGCTGCTGCGCACGGTGTTCACGCCCGCCGGCGAGATCCCCACCATCATGGGCTATGGCTTTATGCGCACGCTGACCGGCTCGATGGAGCCGGCGATTCCCGTGCATTCGTTTATCGTCGTCGATACCGACAACAGCCAGGTCTACCAGGTGGGCGATATCATTACCTTCCATTCGTCAGATGACGCGCTGGAGGGTTCGCTCAACACGCACCGCATCGTATCCGTGGAGGCCGCATCCGACGGCTCGCCGGTCTACCACACCAAGGGCGACGCCAATCCGGTCGAGGATGCCGCGCCCGCGCCCGCCGCCGATGTGGTGGGCCGCGTGGTCTTTGTCTCGGCAGGCCTGGGCGTGGTGGTGTCGCTGCTCACCAATCCGCTGCTGTTCTTTCCGTTCATCGTGGTGCCGTTGATCGTGCTGCTGGTGCTCGAGATTCGCCATATGGTCAAGACCACACAAGAGGTGGCGCGCGCCGAGGACGAGGCCGCCCTGCGTGCTGCCGTGGAGCAGATTCGCGAAAAGCGTCGTAGCGAGCAGGAAGGCCAGGACGACGCTAAGGAGCAGAGCGACGGCGAGCATACTGGGGGAAGTGTGGAAACCGATCCCGGCGCCCTGGACGATTCCAACCGATCGGCATAGCTCTTCGGTGCCTTTCGTCCCTGCAAATTGGACGCCCGTAGATGTTCCGAATCGTCTGCTATTTCATACCAATATTCGTGCTACAGTTTGAGCGCTTTGTTGCCAATTGATTTCGGGGGAGTGGAATGGAGCAGGAGCGCTCAGCGCAGCGTGCACGCAAAAAGGCTTCGGTACCGATGACGGCGGCGTCCGATTTTGTCGTGCCCGAGGGAACTGACGAGCTCAGCCGCAGCACCCGCCGTGCATGGCGCGAGCGCCTCAACGATGCGTCGTCGCGCAAGATGATTACGGGCGTTCTGGCCACGCTGGCGGGCGGTTCGTTTTGGGGTTTTTCGGGCACCAGCGCGAGCTTCCTGTTCGATACTTATCACGTTGATACCCTGTGGCTTATGAGTGTGCGCCAGATTCTCGCCGGCCTGCTCTTTATGGCCGTGGTGGTCACGCGCGATCGCGAGCGTCTGGTTAGGCTCTGGACCACGCCCGCCGACCGTAGGCAACTGCTGCTTTTTACCGCTTTTGGCCTGCTGTTCAACCAGTTCTGCTATCTTTCGGCCGTGCGTCTGACCAATGCCGGAACCGCGACGGTGCTCCAGTGCCTGCAGCTGGTCATCATCATGGGTTACGCCTGCGTGGTCGATCGCCGCATGCCGCGCGCTCGCGAGACGATCGGCATTGGTCTGGCCCTCGGTGGCACCTTTTTAATCGCTACCGGCGGCGACCCGACCAGTTTGAGCATATCGCCGCTTGGTCTGGTCGCAGGCCTTATGTGTGCGGTTAGCGCAGCCTGTATGGCGGTGATTCCCGCCAAGATTCTGCCCGAATACGGCAGCCCCATCGTTACAGGCTCTGCCATGCTCGCAGCGGGCGTGGTCTCGTGCGTCTTCGTGCAGCCGTGGGCTCATATGCCGGTGCTCGATGCTGCCGGTATCGAGGCGCTCGCGGTGTTTGTGGTCATTGGCTCGTTTTTTGCCTACATGCTGTATATGCAGGGCGTTAAGGACATCGGCTCGGTGCGTGCGAGCCTCATCGGAACCGTGGAGCCGGTCTCGGCGACCATCACCAGCGCCGTTATGCTGGGCACGGTATTTTTGCCGACCGACTTGATTGGCTTTGTCATGATCATCGTGATGATGTTCCTGACGGTATAGCTTACGCCGCTGCCTAGACGGACACGGTGTTGCACCACAATTCCGCGAATTGGTGCCTGCATCTGGAGTTTAACTGACGATGCCAAATATGTCATAAACTAATAGCGTTATTGACTTTTAGTATTGCGAGGACTCCTCTATGGCTGGTAACCACTTTAAGAACGGCGACGGCGAGCGCTCTGCAGTTCCGCCGCGTTCAAATGGGACTGGAAACGCTGGCATACCGAGTGGATCCAGCCAAAACGGTGCTGGCAACCGTACGTCTCCGGGCGAAACGGCGATGTTTACCGCTCTGTACGAACAGTCTCAAAAGGCAAAACAGGCTGGTCGCGTAGGCAGGCAGGCATTTCCGGGCGGGGCGGGCTCTGCGGCTTCGTCGGACGGGGTCCGTCCGGCGCCAACGGGCGGTGCAAATGTCGCCGGCCCCACTGGCCCCGCTAACAACGCTCATCGCGCCCACAACGCCAGCCCCATCAACTCTGCCAATCCCGCCAATAGTGCTTCTTCTGCTGGAGACGCAGGGCTTACGGGTAACCTAGGCACTATCTATACGGGCGCTTCCGAAACCGGCACGTTTGCCCGTCTCGATGACGACGGTGCCGAGTTTAAGGGCTCGGGCTCTAAAGAAGATTATTACGATTTTGGCTTGAACTACGGCAGCGATTCCTCGACGAGCTCGACCTCGAACGGCCTGGTTCGCCATCGCCATCGCAAGGGCGAGCGCAAGAACCGCCGCGTTGCAGCCGTTGTCGCTGCCATCGTCGCGGTGGTTCTTGTCGCGTTTGGCGTGAGTGGCTTCATGCTGCTTAGCTCGGCAAAAACCGTGAAGAGCCAGGCAAAGGAAACTGTCGAGATCGTCGGCGGCCTTAAGGACAAGGTCACGTCGGGCGATTTTTCGACCCTGCCTGACGATGCGAAAAAAATTGACGAGCTCTGCAGCAGCATGAAGAAGGAGACCTCGAGTCCGGTGTGGACGATGGCTTCGTTCATTCCGGTGTACGGCGGCGATATTAACGCCGCCCGCACCATGGTCGACGCTCTGTCCGATGTTTCGAGCGGCGCGCTGGTCCCCATGGCCGATAATCTCGCTCAGGCAACGCCCGGCAAGCTGTTCCAGGACGGGACAATCAACGTGTCCGCGCTGCAGGCAGTCGCCGATTCGCTCTCCGATAGCTCGAAGGCGTTCAAGGGCGCCAATGAAAAGATTCAGGGTATTGGCGATACGCATATCTCCCAGGTGACCGAGCTGGTCGATAAGGCAAAGGACGGCTTTGCCACCCTGAACGGTGCGGTCGACGCGGCAGAGAAGATTGCCCCCGTTCTGCCCCAGATGCTCGGCGCCAACGGCCAGACGCGCAACTATCTTGTGTATGCCATGAACAACGTCGAGATTCGTGCTTGCGGCGGTTTTGGTGGTTCGCAAGGTTTGATCTCAGTCACCGATGGCCAGATGTCGATCGGTGACTTTGTTCCATGTATTGCGCTCAGCAAAGACGAGGCGGTTGAGAGCGTCGACGAAGAGGACGAGGCACTGTTTGGTGACCACAGCAACCTGTACAACTCTGGCAACGCGTATTCGCCCGATTGGCCCCGCAACTCGCAGCGTGTTGCCGCGCTGTGGAAGTCCCAGTATGGGCAGGACGTTGATGGCGTCGTTGGCATCGATCCGGTGTTCTTGCAGTACCTGCTGGGCCTTGTCGGTAATGTCTCGCTGCCCGATGGTACGGTCGTCGACGGTACCAACGCGGCGAAGGTTCTCATGCACGATGTGTATTGGAACTATCCGGTCGAAGAATCGGACGGCATCTTTGCATCTGTTGCCAGCGCCGCCTTCGACAAGATTCTCGGTGGCATCGGTGACGTCGACGTTACGAAGCTTGTCGGTGCATTCGAGCGCGGTGCCGAAGAGGGCCGTCTGATTGCTTGGATGAGAAACGATGATGAGCAGAATGCCATCAAGGAGACAGGCATTGACGCTTCGCTGCCCGATCCGGATGATCCGAGTGCCGAACCCGTTGCCGGCGTTTACTTTAACAACCTGAGCTTCTCCAAGCTCGACTGGTATCTGAACGCCGACACGCAGATTGGCCAGGGCGTGAAGAACGGCGACGGCACGTGCTCCTATCGCATCACCGTTACCCTGACGAACATCATGACGCAGGGGGAGGCTGGCAAGCTGCCCGACTACGTTGCGGCGAGCGCACCCGGTGCCGCGCGTGACGACGAACGCCTGAATGTCTCAGTGTTTGCCCCGACGGGCGGCAACATCAGTGACCTTACGGTTGAGGGCACCCAGTTTGGTCTTGGCGCCGCTACGTGGCATGGAATCCCCTTCTATTCGGGCACCGTTGACCTGCATGCTGGTGAGACGACGACGATCACGTATACGCTGACCACGTCGGCCGAGGCGGGGGACAAGCCGCTTACGCTGCGTCAGACTCCTACATGCCAGGCGGCTCGCGACAGCGCGTCGGCGTAGGGTTTTTCTGGTAGCGCAGATAATCGAGTACCATTTTGGGGCGGACAGGCAATCTGTTCGCCCCTATTTTGTAAGGAGAGCGCATGAAGCTCTTTGGCACCGACGGCTTTCGCGGCGAGGCCAACGTTGGACTGACGGTAGAGCACGCTTATAAGATCGGCCGCTTTGTGGGCTGGTATTACGGCGCCAACCGCGGGACCAAAGCACGCGTGATCGTGGGCAAGGACACGCGTCGCTCGAGCTATATGTTCGAGGCGGCGCTGGTGAGCGGCTTGGTCGCGAGCGGCGCGGACGCCTACATGCTGCACGTGATCCCGACGCCGGGCGTGGCGCATCAGACCGTGGAGGGCTGCTTCGATTGCGGCATCATGATCAGTGCGAGCCACAACCCGTTTTGCGATAACGGCATTAAGCTCGTCAACAGCGACGGCTTTAAGATGGACGAGGACGTGTTGGAGCTCATCGAGGACTATATCGATGGCAAGAGCGAGGTGCCGCTGGCTACGGGCAACCACATCGGTGCCACGGTCGACTACATGCAGGGCCGCAACCGCTACATCGCCTCGCTCATCGCGAGCGCGAACTTTTCGCTGCAGGGCGTCAAGATTGGTCTCGACTGTGCCAACGGCTCGGCATCCTCGGTGGCCAAGCCGGTGTTCGACGCGCTGGGCGCCGATGTGCGCGTAATCAATGCCGCGCCCGACGGTTTTAACATCAACGTCGACTGCGGCTCCACGCATATGGAGCGCCTACAGCGCCACGTGGTGGAGCAGGGCCTGGACGTGGGTTTTGCCTACGACGGCGATGCCGACCGCTGCCTAGCCGTGGACGAGCGTGGCCGCGTGGTCGACGGCGACCAGATCCTGTACGTGTGCGGTGTGTACCTGAACAAGCACGGTCGCCTTTCGGGCGGTACCGTGGTGCCGACGATCGCCAGCAACTTTGGCCTGGTCAAGTCGCTGGAGCTTGCCGGTCTGAGCACCGTGACCAGCGGCGTGGGCGACCGCCACGTGTACGCCAAGATGCGCGAGGGCGGCTACAGCCTGGGCGGCGAGCAAACGGGCCATACGATCTTTGGCGATATCGAGCGCACGGGCGACGGCATCATGACCTCGCTGCGTGTGATGGAAGTGATTCGCGCCGAGCGCGAGACGCTCTCGCAACTCACGGCTCCGTGCAAGCTGCTGCCGCAGGCGCAGGTTGCCGTGCGCGTGGCCGACAAGGATGCCGCGCTCGAGAACATGGGCGTACAGAACGCCATCGCCGAGGCCGAGGCGTCGCTGGCGGGCGAGGGCCGCGTGCTCGTGCGCAAGAGCGGAACCGAGTCAGTGATCCGTGTGCTGGCCGAAGCCCCCGACCAAGCCGCCGCCGACGCCGCCATGAAGCGCATCGCCGCCGCACTCGAGGCTTTATAGTTACGCGGTTTTACCAAACCGCGTAACTGCTCGACGCTGCAAACGGCCCCAAGCGGCAAACTGACGTTCAATTTCAAGGGCGCGACCAGAAGGTCAGCGCCCTTTCATTTCACGTCATCTTGCTCGCTCGGGGCCGTTTTCGCTGACGTTGCCAAGACATCGGCGTCAACATGGATGGCGTTGGCGATGGCGTGCCGGTCAATCCTTACAACTCGTACAGCGTGGTGAACTTGTCCTGCAGGTAGCTGCAGTAGTAGCGGGCATCGAACGCCATGCCGCAGGCGCCCTCGATGAGCTCCGGCGCGTCCTTGGCGCGACCCCACTGCCAAATGTGCTCGCCCAGCCAGGCTCGGACGGGCGCCAGATCGCCGCTCGCGCAGGCGCCGTTAAGGTCAACGCCGTCGCGGCACATGGCCGGCACAAACATGGCATCGTAGGCGCTACCCAGCGCATAGGTGGGGAAGTAGCCAAACGAGCCGCCGCTCCAGTGCGTATCCTGCAGGCAGCCGTGTGTGTCGTCGGGAACGGGAATGCCCAGGTACTCATCCATAAAGCGATTCCAAAGCGCGGGGATGTCCTTGGCCGTGGCCTCGCCGGCAAACAGCATGCGCTCGACCTGGTAGCGCACCATAATATGCAGCGGGTAGGTGAGCTCGTCGGCCTCGGTGCGGATCAGCGACGGCTGCGCGATGTTCACGGCGCGGTAGAGCGTGTCCTCGTCCACGCTGCCGTAGACCTCGGGCGCGTGACGGCGCAGCACCTCGAGCAGCGGTCCCATAAAGGCGCGGCTGCGGCCCACGGTGTTCTCGAAAAAGCGGCTCTGGCTCTCGTGGATGCCCATGGATGTGCCGCCCTCCAGACAGGTGCGCGCATAGGCGGGATTGACGCCCAGCTCGTACATGGCGTGCCCAGCCTCGTGGATGATGCTGTAGACGTTGGAGATGCAGTCGTTCTCGTAGATGTGCGTCGCGATGCGCGCATCGCCCACCGAGAAGCCCTCGCTAAACGGATGCTCGGTAAAGGCGAGCGTGGTGTCGTCCAGGTCCAGGCCGACGAGCTTCATGAGGTCGAAGCTCATGGCGCGCTGGGCAGCCTCGGGCACATGGGCGTGCAAAAAGTCGGCAGCCGGCTGCTGGCCGCGCTCACCGATGGCGTGCACGAGCGGCACGACCGTGGCCTTGACCTCGTCGCAAAACGCGCCGAAGCTCTCGGTGGAAAGGCCACGCTCGTACTGGTCGAGCCAAACGTCGTATGGGTCGCGCCTGGGGTCCATGAGCTCGGCCTGATGCTTAAGCTGTCCGACGATTCTGTCCACATAGGGCTCAAAGCTCGCCCAGTCGTTGGCCGTCTTGGCCTTGTGCCACACAGCATCGGCCTCGCAGGTGAGCCTGGTCCAGGCCTCGGCCTCCTCGGTGGGGATGACGCTGGCCTCGCGCTGGTCGCGGCCGAGCACGCGAATCTCGTCGAGCAGCTGCGGGTCGTCGATCTTTCCGCCGGCGACGGTCTCGCGTGCCAGCGAGCGCACAAGTTCGACAGACTTTTCGCTGGTCAGGAGCTTGTGGTGCTCGCCGGCAAGCGTGCCCATGGCATCGGCACGGGCGGCGGCGCCGTTGGCGGGGGCGATGATTGCGCCGTCAAACTCGGCAATCTTGAGTAGGTACTCGCGGGTCCACAGCTTGCCCTCGAGCTTGCGGAACTTCTTGACGGCCTTGTCGGCCTTGACGCCCTTGGCGGCTTTTGCCACGGCGGCCTTGGCCTTCTTATCGTGCTTCTTTCCCATACCATATCCTTGATCTCGCAGGTCGCCCGTCGCACGCGGCGGCGCGGCCAGTTTGCACAGCTACCTGCCTTGTACCCAGCACGAACAAAACGGAACGCGGCGATACACCCAAACAATGTGGTATCCTGTAGCCCAATGCGTTGACGGAGAGGGTTTTGCCCGCCGCGTCGCCGGCAAGAGAGGGAAGGTCATGGGCTGCAAGCCTTCCTGCGGTGACAAGGGCCAAGCGTTCACTCCCGAGCAGCGACCTCAACGGGCGCGCGGCCAGCGGCGGCGATGTCCCCAGTAGGGAAGCCGTGAGCCTCGCGACAAGGGGCAAAGAGTGGGCGCGGCGGGCCAGACATCCGTCGGGTCAAACAAGGTGGTACCGCGGAATTCAACCGTCCTTGGGCAATGCACATGCCCGAGGACGGTTTTTTGTTACCGAACCGGGCCGCGTTTTCGCAACGTCAGGCAACGGCAGTCGTCTCGGCGAGCGGGGAGCGCGAGAGACGAAAGGGAAGACATGAGTCTGATTGATGATCTGGTCAAACTCGAGGAAGAGGCCAAGGAGCTCGTCGCAGGCGCCGACGACGCCGCAAAGCTCGAGGCCGCGCGCGTTGAGCTGCTCGGTCGCAAGGGCCGCATCACCGGCCTGATGCGCATGATGGGCAAGCTCGCCCCCGAGGATCGTCCCGTGATGGGCAAGCGCGCCAACGAGATGCGCCAGCTGATCGAGGGCATGCTCGACGAGCGCACCACCGAGATGAAGGCCGCCGCCCTCAAGCACGCACTCGAGCACGAGGCCGTCGACATCACGCTGCCGGGCATCCGACCGCAGATCGGTCACCAGCACCTGATCAAGCAGATCATCGAGGAGGCCGAGGACATCTTCTGCGGTATCGGCTACACCGTCGAGTCCGGCCCCATGGTCGACACCTCCTACTACAACTTCACCGCGCTCAATGCCCCCATGGATCATCCGAGCCGCTCGGCTCGCGATACCTTCTACGTGGTCGACAACAACCCCGGCAGCGTCGCGCACCCCGAGGCTCACGCCCACGGCGAGTCCGACGTACTGCTGCGCACCCAGACTTCGGGCGTGCAGATCCACACCATGGAGTCGCAGAGGCCGCCCATCTACATGATCTGCCCGGGCACCGTCTATCGTCCCGACACGGCCGACGCCTGCCACCTGCCGCAGTTCAACCAGATCGAGGGCCTGGTCGTCGACGAGGGCATCACCTTTGGCGATCTTAAGGGCACGCTCGACTACTTTGTTAAGTGCATGTTTGGCGAGGACCGCAAGACGCGCTATCGCCCGCACTTCTTCCCCTTCACCGAGCCTTCCTGCGAGGTGGACGTGAGCTGCCATGTGTGCGGCGGCAAGGGCTGCAACTTCTGCAAGCACAGCGGCTGGATTGAGATCCTGGGCTGCGGCATGGTCGACCCCAACGTCCTGATTAACTGCGGCATCGACCCCGAGAAGTACACCGGCTTCGCCTTTGGCATTGGCGCCGAGCGCGTCGCGGCACTGCGCTACGACCTGCCCGACCTCAGAACGCTGATGACAGGCGATATGCGCTTCCTGAACCAATTTTAGGCTTGCCCAGGCACCCCATCTTGGCGTTCAAACCGTCGCTCGCGTACCTTTAGTACGCGTCGCTCCTCTTTCACGCCAACCTGGGGCACCTGGACAACCCTAAGGCGAACGTCTTCATTTGATATTCCTCCCTATGCGGAGATTAAGAACTAGGAGAGCTACATGCGCGTTTCTTACGACTGGCTCAAGACCATGATCGATATTCCGGAGGATCCCAAGACCCTTTCGGACGAATATATCCGTACCGGCACCGAGGTCGAGGCGATCGACACCGTGGGCGAGTCCTTCGACCACGTGGTGACTGCCAAGGTGCTCACCAAGACCCCACACCCCGATAGCGACCACATGTATGTGTGCTCGGTCGACGTGGGCGACAAGAATCTCGACGCCGACGGCAACCCCGCTCCGCTGCAGATCGTCTGCGGCGCGCAGAACTTCGAGGCCGGCGACCACATCGTCACGGCCATGATTGGCGCTGTCCTGCCCGGCGACGTCAAGATCAAGAAGAGCAAGCTTCGCGGCGTCGTGTCCATGGGCATGAACTGCTCCGCGCGCGAGCTCGGCCTGGGCGGCGACCACTCCGGCATCATGATCCTGCCCGAGGACACGCCCTGCGGCATGCCGTTTGCCGAGTACGTGGGCTCGAGCGACACCGTGCTCGACTGCGAGATCACGCCCAACCGCCCCGACTGCCTGTCCATGATCGGCATGGCCCGCGAGACCGGCGCCATTTTCGACCGCGATTTCCACGTTGAGCTGCCCGCCATCAAGGCCGAGACTGGCCGCGCGACCGACGACGAGCTTTCGGTCGAGATTGCCGACGAGGGCCTGTGCGACCGCTATGTCGCCCGCATCGTGCGCAACGTCAAGGTCGGTCCGTCGCCCGACTGGATGGTCAAGCGCCTCAACGCCCTGGGCGTGCGCCCGCACAACAACATCGTCGACATCACCAACTACGTGATGATGCTCACCGGTCAGCCGCTGCACGCCTTTGACCTGGACACCTTTGCCGAGCGCGAGGGCAGGCGTCGCGTGGTGGTTCGCGCCGCCCAACAGGACGAGAAGTTTACGACCCTCGACGGCGAGGAGCGCACGCTCGACGCCGGCATGGGCCTCATCACCGACGGCGAGCGTCCCGTGGCGCTGGCCGGCGTTATGGGCGGCATGGATTCCGAGATCGAGGACGACACCGTCGACGTGATGGTCGAGAGCGCCTGCTTCAACGCCGGTCGCACCTCGCACACCAGCCGCGACCTGTCGCTGATCTCCGATGCCTCCATTCGCTTTGAGCGTCAGGTCGATGAGACCGGTTGCGTGGATGTCGCCAACGTTACCTGCGCGCTGATCGAGGAGATCGCCGGCGGCGAGGTCGCTCCCGGCTACGTTGATGTGTTCCCCGCGCCTAAGACCATCGATAGCATCAAGCTGCGCTTGGCCCGCGTGCACGCCATCTGCGGCGCCGACATCGAGCCCGACTTTATCGAGCGCTCGCTCACCCGCCTGGGCTGCACCGTCGAGCGCGACGGCGAGGACTTTATGGTCACTCCGCCGAGCTTCCGCCCCGACCTGCCGCGCGAGATTGACCTGATCGAGGAGGTCCTGCGCCTGTGGGGCATGGGCCGTGTGACGGCGACCATCCCAGCTGCCAAGAACCACATCGGCGGCTTGACCCGCGAGCAGAAGCTCACCCGCAAGGTCGGCGAGATCCTGCGCGCCTGCGGCCTCAACGAGACCACGACCTTTGGCTTTGCCGCCCCGGGCGACTTGGAGAAGATTGGCATGTCCACCGAGGGCCGCGGCTGCCCCGTGGTGCTCATGAACCCGCTGGTAGCCGAGCAGACCGAGATGCGTCGTTCGCTGCTGCCGGGCCTGCTGCAGTCTGTGGCCTATAACGAGGCCCACGGCACGCCCAACGTGCACCTGTACGAGGTCGGCAGCCTGTTCCATGGCCGCGAGAACGCCAGCCTGCCCAAGGAGACTAAGTCCGTGGCGGGCGTGCTCTCGGGCCAGTGGAGCGAGCAGTCTTGGACCATGAAGTACCGCAAGCTGCGCTTCTTCTTTGGCAAGGGCATTGTCGAGGAGCTGCTCGCCCAGCTGCGCATCGAGAAGGTTCGCTTCCGTCCCGTCGAGGGCGAGGGCTACGCTTTCTTGCAGCCGGGTCGTGCGGCCGAGGTTCTGTCCGGCGGCACCGTGTTGGGCTGGGTTGGCGAGATCCACCCCGAGGCGCGCGAAGCCATGGGCATCGATGAGGTCGTCGTTGCCTTTGAGCTCGATCTGGACAAGCTGATCAAGGGCGCTCGCAACCAGGAGAACTACCGCGAGTTCTCGCAGTATCCGGCTGTCGAGCACGACCTGGCTATCGTGGTCGATAACTCCGTGACCTGCGAGGATCTTGAGCGCCGCATTACCAGCGCCGGTGGCAAGCTGCTCGAGGGCGTGCGCCTGTTCGACGTCTACCGCGATCCCATCCGCATCGGAGCGGGCAAGAAGTCCATGGCCTTTGCGCTTACATATCGCTCCGACGACCACACGCTCACCAGCGAAGAGGTCGAGAAGGCGCACCAGAAGATCGTCACCAAGGTGTGCAAGGGCGTAAACGGCGAGGTCCGCGGCTAGGGCTTGCGCCGGGTATAGGCCAGCGGTGGCTGCCGCCGAGTCCTACGTGACTGCTATGCTCGATATAAGGCGCTGCTGAGCCTGCATATATGACACGCGCATTACATAACGGCGTGCTGCTTTGTCGGCAGTGCGCCGTTTTGCTATGATAGCCCGCGGCGTGTTACGAATCTGACAATACGTAACACTGGCAAGGTAATTCAGGCGGCGTTGCAATTCTGTGCGCCAACAACCGGGAGGCGTATATGCACATTCCAGATAATTATCTGTCCCCACAGACCGATGCCGTCATGGCAGTGGCGATGGTGCCCGTTTGGGTTCACTGTATTAAGAAGGTACGCGCCACGCTCGATCGCGAGCACATGGCGTTCCTGGGCATCTGCGCCGCGTTCTCCTTTTTGCTCATGATGTTCAACGTGCCGCTGCCCGGCGGCACCACTGGTCACGCCGTTGGCGGCGCGCTCATCGCGCTGCTGCTGGGCCCCGAGTCCGCGGCTATCGCTGTCTCGGTCGCGCTGGCGCTGCAGGCGCTGCTGTTTGGCGACGGCGGCGTTCTGTCGTTTGGCGCCAACTGCTTTAACATGGCCTTTGTGCTGCCGTTTGTCGCTGCTATCGTGTTCCGTGCGCTCAACAGCCGTCTGCACGACAAGAGCTGGGGCACCTCGGTTTCTGCCATCGTAAGCGGCTGGGTTGGCCTGTGCCTGGCGGCCCTGTGCGCGGCGGTCGAGTTCGGTATTCAGCCGATGCTCTTTACCAATGCTTCGGGCGCGCCGCTGTACTGCCCCTTCCCGCTGTCCGTGGCTATTCCGGCCATGTTGATCCCGCATATGCTGGTTGCCGGCGTGGTCGAGGGCGTGGCGACGGCTGCGATCTACGGTTTCATTAAGAAGACGGCGCCGAGCATTATCGTCGGGCCCGAGGCCGTCGATGGCCAGCTTGCCGCCGATGGTACCGCCAAGAAGACTTCCCTGATTCCCACGCTCATTCTGGTCGCCGTGCTCGTGGTGGCCACGCCGCTGGGCCTGCTGGCCACCGGAGACGCCTGGGGCGAGTGGGACGCCGAGGGCGCCGCGACTGCCGTTCAGGAGGCTGGCGACGACAGCCTGCAGGCTTCGGTCGGCCTCGATACCCCGACCTTTGCCGACGCGCTGCCCACGGGTGATTACCTGCAGGCCTATTCCGAGGAACAGGGCCTTGGCTTTGCCGGCCAGGCTGCCATGTATATCCTTTCCGGTGTGATTGGCGTGGCGGTGCTCACCATCGCATTCCGCCTGATTTCGCTGACGGTCAAGGAAAGCGGTGCTCATGGCAATAGCCGAGCTGCCTAGCTGGCTTGCGGCCGAGGAGCGATACGAGCCCGCGGGGTTTCGGCATCGTGTGATGCAAAAGAATGTCCTGCACCTGGCGAGCCTGCTTGAGCGGGTTCGCCTGGGTGGAGGTGCGCACGAGGGCGGGTCGATGGTCGACCGCGCCCTTTCTTGCGTTTCGGCTCCGGTGCGTCTGGTGGGGATGTTCGTTTGCGTCCTGTGCGTGTGTCTGACGCAAAGCCCGCTGTACCTGATGTTGATGGCGGCAATCGCGTTGGTGTTGGTCGCGGTGCGCCCTGCACGCGGGCTGCGCGCGACCTTTGTACCGGCGCTCGGCGCCACGGGGCTTGCGGCGGCTCTGACACTGCCTGCCCTGCTGCTGGGCGCGTCTGCCACGGGCACCATGCTCAAGATCGCGCTCAAGACGTTTATTAATGTGTCGCTGGTGCTGGGCGTTTCGTGGACCCTCACGTGGAGTCGCATGTCGGCGGCGCTCAAGATGCTGCATCTACCCGACGAAGTTATCTTTACGTTTGATATGGCGCTCAAGCACATCGAGGTACTGGGTCGCACGGCGCACAGTCTGTGCGAATCGGTCATGCTGCGCAGCGTTGGCCGTGCGCCTGAGGGATTTTCGCGTACCGATTCGATCGCGGGTATCATGGGCATGACCTTTATCAAGGCGATGGAATGCAGCCGCGCGATGGACGAGGCCATGCTCTGCCGTGGCTTTGCCGGTGCGTATCCGGCTCCCGCGCGCGCCGGGTTTGGCTGGCGCGATGCGGTCTATGCGGCCGGCGTGGCGCTGCTGGCAGTGTTGTGCGCCGTGCTGTAGGCACTGCTGGTTTCGGCTGGGGATGCAAATAGGGAAGGGCGACGTTTTGGCAAACGATACGAATAACGCGATGGGTGCGAGCGGTGCTGCCGGCGCCGAGGTCACGCCGCTCATCGAGTTTCGCGACGTGGTGTTTTCCTATGCGGGTCATACGGTGGTTGACGGTGTTTCATTGCAGGTGAACCGTGGGGAGCTCGTTGCTCTGCTCGGTCCCAACGGCTGCGGCAAGACGACGATTATGCGTCTTATCAACGGCCTTGAGCTTGCGGACGCGGGTGCGTACCTGTTCGACGGGCATGCGGTCGATGCGGCATATCTCAAGGATTCCGCGACGGCCCAGCGGTTCCATCAGCGCGTGGGCTTTGTGTTCCAAAACGCCGATGCGCAGCTCTTTTGTGCCACGGTCGGCGAGGAAGTCGCGTTTGGCCCGGCTCAAATGGGGCTGCCGGCAGACGAGCTCGAGCGCCGCGTCCGCGATGCCATGGAGCTGTTCCAGGTTGCCGATCTTGCCGACGTCTCTCCCTATCAGCTCTCGGGCGGGCAAAAGAAGCGCGTTGCGCTGGCTGCGGTGGTGTCGATGAACCCGGATATCCTGGTGCTCGACGAGCCCACCAACGGACTTGACGAGGACTCGTGCGACATCGTGGTCAACTTTCTACTGGCCTATGTTGCTGCTGGCAAGACGGTCTTGATGAGCACACACCATCAGGATTTGGTGCGGCGCCTGGGTGCCCGCGCCATCTATATTGATCGATATCACCATGTGGTTGAGGCGCCGGTGTCGTCGTATGGAACCGAGAGCGGCGCTGCGGAATAGTTGCTGCGTAGAGCGTGCGTAGCCGCCCGCGCGGCTTTGCCGTGATGGTATAGTTATCCAGGTTTTTATGGGGGTGGCTATGCCAAGCTGGAACATTCATATCGCTCAGACGGAGCGTTTGCTGGAGCGCACCGGTGCGCTTGCCAATAGCGTGCGCGACCGCAATGCCTTTTTGTTTGGCTGCGTGGTTCCGGATATCTTCGTGGGCTATATGGTCCCTGGCATCGCCGATCCCATCCCGTACCGCATTACGCACTTTGCAAAGCCCGAGCCTATCCCTAAGCCTCGTGAGCATGAGTTCTGGGATACCTATGTGGCGCCGCTGCTTAAAGGGGCGCCTGTTGGTACGCCGGCTGCCGCGACCTCGATTGTCGAGGAGCGTGAGCGACTCAATCGGGTACATTATCCCCAACGTTACAAGGACGCCGAGCCGGTTGCCGGCCCCGGCGCCTGTGAGTTTTCGCTTGCGTCCGAAGATGTGGCGCAGTCGCTGCTCGATTTAACACTGGGCGTCTGGTCGCATCTGGTGGCCGATACCGTATGGAATACACGCGTGAATCAGTACCTGGAGGCGCACGGCGGCAAGCCGTGTGAGGAGTTCCGCATTAAAAAGCAAGGCGACTTTGACTGGTTTGGCAAGACGCTCGGCATTGTTTCGATTCCGCGTGCGACCGATCGCCTGTATACTGCGGCGACGCGTTTTGGGCAGTATCCCATCCATAAAGAATATGTGCTCAAGACCATCGGCGTCATGCACGAGATTGTACGCGAAAACCCCGGCGAGCCCGATCATCCGCCGTATCGCTTGCTAACCGAGGAGTTTTTCGATGCAACGTTTACCGAGGTCGTCGAGCTAACCGAGGCGGGATTTGCCGCCCGTGTCGAATCGCCCGATGTGTCTGCGCTGCCCCTGATTGCTAGCTGCTAGCTGGCCGGCCCGGCAGTGAATAGCTCAACCCAATCGACAAGTAGCTCTTGCCGCAGGGCATCTTCGGCAGTGCGCTCCTGTTTAGTCTTTGGGGTGTAGGGAAGCCCAGCCTTTTTATGGATGAGCTCGGCTATGTGGTTGAAGCTCTTCTTCTCCTTGATCTGGTCATAGGTAATTTGGATGACGTCGTAGCCCATGCTTGTGAGTGCGGTGGCGCGCTCGGCATCGGAGAGGCTCGCGGCTTCGCTGTCGTGGGCGGAGCGGCCTTGGCATTCAAGGATGACGCCCATGCTGTCGGTACCGCTTTCTATGAGGATATCGACGTAGCAGCAGGTTTTGTCATACAGCGAACGCGCGGCTTCGCTGAGCGGGATGCGCGCGTTATTGGTGATGTCGATGCCCATGCCGCCCTCGTCGCGGGGGAGCGAGACAAGCATGGAGGTTTGTACTTCGAAGGGCGAGGCGGTCTGCCCTGTCATGTGCTCGGTCGCCCAGCGCAGTTGTTTAACGCCGCGCAGGCCTGCGGCCTGCTTGGCGAACGCGGCGATATCCGCTGCGGAAAGAAGCGGCGTGCACTTCCACAGGTTAGTGCCATTGCCCTTGGTGTTGACAACACGCTCCCAGCCGCAGTTGGGTGGAATGAGCTTAAGTGAAATAGCTTCATCGAGTTGTTGTTGCGTTCTTTCACAGGGCTTAAACACTGCAAAGGAGCCGCACATCTTGTAGCAAGCCATGAGTAACTGGTTGCGTGAGACCAGCGTAGCAAGGCTGAGCAGCGTAAACTCGGGCGACGTGACATCAAAACCGTGTTCAGTCTGCCTAAACGACCCGGGAGGTGGCTCTTGGGCTAGCAGACGGCTATGAAATAGCTTTCCGTTCGCGCGCTGTTTTCTTTCGCCTACGAATCTCCAAACTGGTGTGCCGAGCAAGTCTTTAAATACTGGTTGTTTTGAGTAATGCACCAAGCGATGGTCATGGTCGGGCGGCAGGATTGCCGGATAGAGTCCCAGTATCTGGGGCGGGATGCGATAGTACTGAAAAGCCGTGGGTCCGCAGGCAAGAAATGACATAGCGATCCGATCGTTTGAGCGTTGTTTGGGCTAGAAAAGCTATCCGTTTCGGAAGTGCGGGGAAAAAGACAAATAGGTCAGGCGCAAGCGGTATTAAAGCCAACTTTATCAGGGGTTTGTTGAAATAAAAGGGTTTGTGCTCGGGGGTAAGCAATTTTTCCCCGCACTTCCGAAAACGCGGTTGATCTGGCTCTTGCTAAAACGATTTATCAGCGTCGGTTAAGGTGTGGGTTTGCCACCGGGCGAACACTTTTAGCGCTTGGGACTTTATTTTAGGCTCTGTTAGACCAGGATTGACATACATGTGTCCGCACGGTGCCATATCGTTAG
>OAUM01000463.1_pt1 | contig 14211 bp, 11 predicted proteins | sample 1476281 | NCBI WGS metagenome assembly OAUM01 (sample SAMEA2580047, study PRJEB22360) | human gut metagenome | biome: human gut; feature: human-associated habitat; material: faeces | place: Denmark | collected 2008/2010
GCGCTGATGGTGCAATTTTATCGCCCAACGGTAGCGACCCCAAAGCACCGCAAACGGCAGCAATTTGCATGCCGAGCCAGCAAAATAGAGGTGTTATAACAAAAAAGACGGGGCTCGCAATGCGAACCCCGTCTGCAAAGAAATCTGGCGAGAAAGCCTGATTACTTGAGGGTGACAGCAGCGCCAGCAGCCTCGAGCTTCTCCTTGGCAGCCTCGGCGTCCTCCTTCTTGGCACCCTCGAGAACAGCCTTGGGAGCGCCCTCGACGACCTCCTTGGCCTCCTTCAGGCCAAGGTTGGTGAGCTCACGGACGGCCTTGATGACCTGGATCTTGTTGTCGCCGAAGCCCTCGAGCACGACGTCAAACTCGGTCTTCTCCTCGGCCTCAGCAGCGCCAGCAGCGGGAGCGGCGACAACGGCGGCAGGAGCAGCGGCGGAAACGCCGAAGGTGTCCTCGATAGCCTTAACGAGCTCGGAAGCCTCGAGAAGGGTCATTTCCTTAAGAGCATCGATGATCTCATCGGTGGTAAGCTTAGCCATTTCTAAGTCCTTTCGGTTTCCGTGTCTGTGCACGGAGATCAGTTAAAACACGGCGCGAATGCGCCAGGGGTGCGGCGTTGCCGCCGCGGGTGAAAACAGCGACTAGGCTGCCTTCTGCTCGGAGACCTGCTGGATCGAACGAGCGAGACCAGAGGAAACGCCGTTGACGCAGACAGCGATGTCGCGAGCGAAACCGGAGATGAGACCGGCGATCTGGCCGAGAAGCTGGTCCTTGGTGGGCAGCTCGGCGATAGCCTTAACATCATCAGCGGAAACGACCTTGCCGTCGGAGATACCGCCCTTGATCTCAAGGACGCCCTTGGACTTAGCGGAGAAGTCCTTAAGGGCCTTAGCGGCCTCGACCGGCTCGGTCTCGTAGAACACATAAGCGACGGGGCCGGCGAGGATCTCGTCGATCTCGGGCTGCTCCTGGTTCTTGAGAGCGATCTTGACCAGGTTGTTCTTGTAGACCTTCATCTCGGCGCCGCACTCGCGAAGCTGATGACGCAGCTCCTGAGCCTGCTTAACCGTCAGACCGTTGTAGTTGACGACGAACAGACCGGCGTTCTCGGCGATACGGGACTCGATCTCTGCAACCTTGTCGATTTTGTACTGCTGGGGCATGAATTACACCTCCTCGAATTCTTTCCGGGCACGGTCCGCCACAAGGACGTGACGGGGGCATGTCCAAAAAGAAAGCCCCCGCGCTGCATGAGCGACGGGGGCGAGAAGACATATCTACTCGACCACCTCGGCTGGCGGGATATCCCATTAAGCTCGCGGGCGATGCCCGTTTGCACCGGCTGTCTCTGGCAGCGGATTCGTGCGTGAACCGAAAGTATTATGGCGGGGACCCCGGCGTCGGTCAACGGAAAACCGGGCTGCACACAATTCCACCATCCGGCACGCTCCGCCGAAGGCCAGGCGCAAGGTTTTCGCTCGGTCAAGTCCTGGGCTCGCACGAAGGCCACATTAAGTGGCCTTCGGCTCGTGCGGAATCTACGAAAACCTTGCGCCTGGCCTTCGGCGGCGCGGCCTGCGTCAACTATGGGGCAGCCCGGTTTTCCGTTGGCCGGCGCGCCCCACTCATAATGCTTGGGTCGGTGGGCTGATGTATTGCGTCCCGTTGGGCTATAAGGTTGAAATGAAGGTGGACAGGCGATTTAGGCCTTCGTCCAGATCTTTGTCGGAGACGCAGTAGCTTAGGCGGATGTGGCCTTCGGTGCCGAAGCAGTCACCCGGAACTAGGGCTACGTTGGCTTCTTTGATGGCTTTGATGCAGAAGTCTTCGCTTGTTAGGCCGAATTGTTTGATGCTCGGGAAAGCGTAGAAGGCTCCTGCCGGTTCCACTACGTCGAGGCCCATGGCGTCTAAGGCTGCGAGCACGCGTTCGCGACGGACTCGGTAGACTTTGAGCATGGGGGTTGGGTCGACGGTCAGGGCTCGCGCTGCGGCGTCCATCTCAAAGGAGACGGCACTCGATACTAAGTATTGGTGGGCCTTTGCGATCTCGGCGATGACGGGGGCTGCGGCTGCGAGCCAGCCCAAGCGCCAGCCGGTCATGACCCAGGGCTTGGAGAAGCTCTCGATAACGACCGTCTGCTCGCGCAGCTCCGGGTGGCGCTGGGCAAATCGCTCGTAGCCGTCCACGTAGACCAGGCGGTTATATACGTCGTCGCAGACCACGTAGATGCCCGCCTGCTCCGCTACGCGCGCCACGGCGTCGAGCGATGCCGCGTTGAGGATGCAGCCCGTAGGATTGTTGGGCGTGCAGATGACGATGGCCTTGGTCGCCGGCGTTACGCAGGCACGAAGTGCGCCCTCGTCAATCTGGAATTGCGCAGGCTCCGTATCCAAAAAGACCGCTTTGGCGTGGTTGGCCACGACGATGTTCTCGTATAGGCCAAAGGCCGGCGTGGGGATGATGACCTCGTCGCCGGGGTTGAGCATAGCCATGAATGCTGCCGACAGGGCCTCGGTCGCGCCGTCGGTCAGGATGACCTCGTCGGCCGAAAACGCCAGGCCCGCGTTCCCCATGTAGGCAGACAGCGCCTCGCGCAGGGCGGGGCGACCGTTGTTGGGCGGATAGTGTGTGTCACCGCGGCCCAGCGCGGCGGTCACCTCGGCGCTAATCACATCGGGCGTGGGAAAATCGGGCTCGCCAAGCGCAAGCGCGATGCACCCTGGGTGCTGGGCAGCGAGCGCGTTAATCCGACGGATGCCGGAGGGCTTAAGCGTGGCAAGCGAGGTATTCATGGGCAGACGCATGGCATTCCTTTCGTAAGGGTTGCACTAGGATAGCGCGGCGGGGCGCCGTCAGACGGTGTAACCTAAACGGAAACCAACCGGAAAGGAGGCGGCATGGAGACGATCGCGCGCGGCGATGTACCAAAAACGTTGCAGACCATTGCGTATATCAGCATTCCCAATAGCGCCGATCTTGAGTTTTTGCTCTGGGACCTGCAGGATGCCATCGCGGCCTATGCCCGGCTTTCCGGCACCGCGCTCCCCCGCCCGGTCGATTTAGAGGCGGATGATGCCGTCAGCGTTGCCGATGGCATCGTGCTGGCCATTGAAGATGTGGCTGACGATGAGACGTTGACAGCTATCGAGCAGGCGCTTGAGCGCTTTGGCGGCACGGGAACGCGCGTCTATGCCGCGATTCGAGCCGCACAAGAGGGCGCTAAGCAGGCGCGCGGGACCGCCGTTCGTCTGCACAAGGCATGTGAGCGCCATGACCAATTGTGGTGTGGCGGCGTTGTCGTCTGTGCCGGCAGCGGTATTGTGGCGCTTCGCCACTCCCCGCGTATGGGCCTCTTGCGCCGGCCATTTTCTGAAGCGATGGACAAGCTCGTAGGCGCCGTTCGCATGGGCTGCTCCGTCGAGCATGCGCAGCGACTTGGCGGCGGCAATGCCGGTAGCGTCGATGACGACGGCATGGTTTGCGCCGAGCCAGCCGTGCCCGCGCCGGTCTGGCGAGGCGTTCTGAAACGTCTGGGCGCCCATGCTCAATCAAATATCTAAATTAGAGAGCGGCCCAGTCAACGGCTTCGTGCCAACGCTCAACAAGACGCTCCAGACGCCAGGCGGCATTGGCGGGACTAGTTGACGGCAATACGACAGCGGACAGACCCGTCCGCTCCTGTAGATAGCGCTTATAAAGGCGCCCCGCCGTACCTCCATTGCATATCACCTGCTCAATGGGAGCTGCGCCGGTAATGCGCTCGATATGTGCCGGCACAACGTTGCGAATGCTCGCGTCACTCGAGCCCTTAATGTCGCAGCTCTCAATCACATCCCACAGGGCCACGCCGCCGTTCAGCAGCATGGAGCGCTTGGCGGCAATTGAGGCGTCGAGCGTCGCAGGCTCACCGCTTGCCAAAGGGTCGCCCTCGTTGGGCGGCACGGGCACACCGAGGCATGCGGCCATCACGCGCCAAAAGCGATTCTGAGGGTTGCCGTAATAAAAGGCATTGGCGCGCGAAAGCACCGAGGGAAACGACCCGAGCACCAAAACGCGCGAGTGCTCGTCAAACACGGGTTCAAACCCATGCTCAATATGTTGATAGCCCTCGTCCGGCGCGGCCACGAGCTAGGCCCTCAGCAGATAGCGCACCTCGTAGGGTGCAAGCTCAAGGGTACCCGTCAGCTCGACCGTGGGAGCATCGTCGGCAAGCAGGTCGACGAAGGAGCCGTTGAGTTCGCCGGCTCCAAAGGTATAGGGCTCGTTCACGGCATTGACCGCCACAAGCACCGTCGCGTCGTCGCAGGCGCGCTCGAACAGCAGCTGCTTGTTCTGGATCACCACGTTGCGATAGGCACCGTAGTTGAGAGCACGGGCCGCCGCGTCGTCGGCCGAGCGCAGGTGCGTGAGCTGCTTGATGAAAGCCGTCAGCTCGTTGGGCGCAGGCTCATCGAGCGCAGGTCGCAGCGCCCAGTCGCCATCGGGGCCGCCCTTTTCGCCAGCAATTCCCCACTCGCTGCCGTAGTAGACGCACGGGATGCCCGGCATGCCAAACAGCATGCCATAGGCGGGGCGCAGGCAGGACTTGTCAGTGAGGATGCTCGCCAAGCGTGGCACGTCGTGGTTGTCGACAAACGACAGCAGGTGTTTGCCGCGGTAGATGCACCACGGGTCGCCGCCAAACTGACGATGCAACGAATGGGCAATCTCGAACATGTTGACCGAGTTAAAGCTGGAGTACAGGCCCTTGTAACACTCGTAGTTGGTGCAGGAGTCGAGCATCTCGTCGTTGACGATCTGGTTGTAGTCGCCGTGGAGCGTCTCACCGATCAGCACGAAGTCGGGCTTGAGCTCACGGGTAAAGGCGTGCAGGCGACGCATGAAGTCGCGGTCGAGCATATAGGCGACGTCCAGACGCAACCCGTCGACGCCAAAGACCTCGGCCCAGCGGCGCACGGACTCGAGCAGGTAATCGACCACGGCGGGATTTTGCAGGTTGAGTTTCACAAGCTCAAAATGGCCTTCCCAGCCCTCGTACCAAAAGCCGTCGCCATAGCAGGAGTCGCCGTCAAAGCTAATGTGGAACCAGTCCTTGTAGGGCGAGTCCCACTTGCGCTCCTGCACATCGCGGAAGGCCCAAAAGCCACGGCCCACATGGTTGAAGACCGCATCGAGTACCACGCGGATGCCGTGGGCATGCAGTGTATCGCACACGGCGGCAAAGTCGGCATCCCCACCCAGGCGACGGTCGATATGACGCAGGCTGCGCGTATCATAGCCGTGGCTATCAGACTCGAGCGGCGCGTTGATCAGCACAGCGCCAATACCGAGTTCTTGCAGGTAGTCGGCCCATTGGACGATTTTCATGATGGGCGCATCGGGGTTGGGCGCGGCGTTGGCAGCCTGGGCGAGCTCATCCTCGGCAACGGGCGCGGCGTTTTCGCGCGGAGCCCCGCAAAAGCCCAGCGGATAGATCTGATAGAACGTCGTCTCGTATGCCCACATAACAGCCTCCCGGAAATCCTTCACGCAACGCCACCCATTGTATGCCCAGCTTGTATCCTCTCCCCCAAAATAAGTTGCGGTGGAATAGTTCCTGCTTGGGCCTTCAGAGGCCTTAAACAGGAACTATTCCACCGCAACTGATGAGGGGACGTGATTAGGCGACGGGCTTTGCGCGGCGTATGGCCGGGAATAGCACCGTAATAGCGAGGATGACGCCTACGACGGCGATTGCGCCACCTGCGCAGCCGATCCAGGCGATACCGGGGCCTGAAACCACGGCTCCGCCGATCGCGGTACCCGTGCCGATACCGAGGTTGAACAGGCCCGAGAAGATCGACATGGCGACGGCCGACGAGTCCGCCGGCGTGTACTTGATGAGCTCGGCCTGGAACGCCACGTTAAAGGCCGTGGCGCAGCAGCCCCACAGCGCGCAAACGGCAAGAACCGCGGTGAGCGACGACGCGGCAGGACCCATAAGTAGCAAGGCGACCGGCACTCCGGAGAGCGTGATCGCAAGGAACGGAAAACGGTGCCCATCGAACAGGCGGCCAAACAACCAGCTTCCGAGCAGACCAGAGCAGCCAAACGCCGTCAACGTCATGGTGATGGCGCTTGCGTCGACATGCGCGACCTGAGCCAGGAACGGCTCGATATAGCTATAGCCCGCGTAATAGCCGGTCGCCATGAACACCGTGACCACATAGAGCGCGATCAGGAACGGGTTCTTGAGCAGCTCGGGCAGCTGCTTGAGCGTAAAACGCTCGCCCGCCGGCATGGCCGGGAACACGGTCGCCTGGTAGACGACCGCGATGGCCGAGAGGACCCCGACCACGGCAAACGTCATGCGCCAGCCCACGGCCAAGCCAATAGCGCGACCGAGGGGCAGACCAAAGATCTGCGCGATGGACGAGCCCGTAGCGATCATGCTGATGGCGAGCGCCCCGTGGCGCGTGTCGACCAGGCGCGAGGCCATAATCGAAGCGACCGACCAGAACACGGCATGTGCGCAAGCGACCACCAGGCGCGCACAGACCAGGATGGGATAAGTCGGCGCCACAGCGGACAGAAACTGGCCCAGCGAAAACACGGCCAGCACGCCCAGCAACATCCGCTTGAACTCAAAGCGCGAAGCGAACACCATGAGCGGCAGCGACAGCAGCATGACGCCCCAGGCATAGACCGAGATCATGATGCCAGCTTGGGCCTCGGTGAGCGAAAACGATGCGGCGATGTCGGTCAGCAGGCCGATGGGCATAAACTCCGACGTGTTGAACACGAACGCACAGCAGGTGAGCCCGACGAGTGGGAGCCACTGCCTGAGCGTGATGCCGTCTTGCCTTGCCTGACTCATATATAACATCTCCAATCATTTTGAGCGGAGGCGATTATATAGCAACGGTCCCGCATCCGTCAGTAACGGACACGGGACCGAAACAATTCGATACACAGAGGTTGCGCCGTCAATAAATAACTAAGCCAACCCCAGCAATATGCCCGCCGAATGCACGACAAACGCCACGATCCAGGCAACGGCAACCTGAAACGCGAACACGGCAACGGCATAGCGCGTGCCCAGCTCGCTCTTGACGGCGCCGATGGACGCCACGCAGGGCGGGTACAGCAGCGTAAAGACCAGGAACACGTAAGCGGTAAACGGCGAAAACATGGTTGACAGCACCGCGGGCGACGTTGCACCCAAAAGCACCGTGAGGGTCGAGATGACGCTCTCCTTGGCGATGAGCCCCGTGACGAGCGCCGTCGAGGCGCGCCAGTCGCCAAAACCGAGCGGGGCCAGCACCGGCGCGATGATGCTACCCAGACCGGCAAGCAGGCTTTGCGACTGGTCGGCGACCACGTTAAAGCGGATATCGAACGTCTGCAGGAACCAGATGACCACCGTAGCGGCAAAGATAATGGTAAAGGCCTTGGTAATAAAGTCTTTGGCCTTATCCCATGCCAGCATCACCGTCGTCTTGACGCTCGGCAGGCGGTAATTGGGCAGCTCCATGATAAACGGCACCGGGTCGCCCTTAAATGCCGTGCGGTTGAGCACCAAAGCCGCGATGCAGCCGACCACGATACCGATCAGATAGAGCGAGACCATGGCGGGAACTGTCGCCTGCGGGAAAAACGCCCCGCACAGCAAGCCGTAAACCGGCAACTTGGCTGAGCAGCTCATAAACGGTGTGAGCATGACCGTCATCTTGCGGTCGTGCTCGGATGGGAGCGTACGGGTCGACATGATAGCCGGCACGGTGCAGCCAAAACCGACGAGCATGGGCACGAAGCTGCGGCCCGACAGGCCAAAGCGACGCAGCACCTTATCCATGACAAAGGCCACGCGCGCCATGTATCCAGAGTCTTCCAGAATGGAGAGGAACAAGAAGAGCACGACGATAATCGGAAGGAAGGTCAGCACGCTGCCCACGCCCGTAAGCACGCCGTCGACAGCCAGCGAGCGCACCACGTCGTTGGTTCCGAACGCCTTGAGGCCCGCATCGGCCGAGGCGATGATGACCGCGATGCCGTCCTCCATGAGTCCCTGCAGTGCCGCGCCAATCACGCCAAACGTCAGCCAAAAGACGAGGCCCATGATCACCAGGAACGCCGGAATGGCCGTGTAGCGACCCGTCAGGATGCGGTCGATCTTGACGGAGCGCACGTGCTCGCGGCTCTCGTGCGGCTTGACGACGCAGCGCCCACACACGTCGCCGATAAAGCTAAAGCGCATATCGGCCAGCGCGGACAGGCGGTCGGTGCCGGCCTCGCCCTCCATCTGGGTAATGATGTGCTCGATAGCGTCGAGCTCGTTACGATCCAGGTGAAGCGCCTCGGTCACCAACTCGTCGCCTTCAACCAGCTTGGTCGCCGCAAAACGCACCGGAATGTGCGCCGTCACGGCATGGTCCTCGATAAGGTTGGCAATGCCGTGGATGCAGCGATGCAGTGCACCGCCGTCCGAGCCATCGGGCGCACAGAAGTCCAGGCGACCGGGGCGCTCGCGGAACCGCGCCACGTGCAAGGCATGATCCACCAGCTCGCCGATACCCTCGTTTCGGGCAGCGCTAATGGGGACAACGGGCACGCCCAACAGGCTCTCGAGCAGGTTGACGTCCACGGCGCCGCCGTTGGCCGTCACCTCGTCCATCATGTTGAGCGCGATGACCATGGGGCGGTCGAGCTCCATAAGCTGCAGCGTCAGGTACAGGTTACGTTCGATGTTGGTGGCGTCGATGATATCGATGATGGCGTCGGGGCGCTCGTCGAGGATGAACTGACGGCTCACGACCTCTTCGCCTGTGTACGGCGACAGCGAATAGATGCCGGGCAGGTCGGTAACGCTCGCCTCGGGGTGGTTACGGATAGTGCCGTCCTTACGGTCGACCGTCACGCCGGGAAAGTTACCGACGTGCTGGTTGGAGCCCGTAAGCTGGTTGAACAGCGTGGTCTTGCCGCAGTTTTGGTTACCGGCAAGGGCAAAATGCAGCGGTGCGCCCTCGGGCACGGCCGTCTTGGCAGCACGGGGCGAATACGTCCCCTCGCCGAGTGCCGGATGCTCCGTCGTGCCGATTGCGGCGTTAGCGCGCGGGCCGGTATCGGTGTCGTGCACATCCACGAGCTCAATGCGTGCGGCATCGTCCTTGCGCAGCGTCAGCTCGTAGCCACGCAGGCGAATCTCGAGCGGGTCGCCCATGGGCGCGTACTTCATCATGGTGACTTCGGTGCCCGGCGTTAGGCCCATGTCCAAAATATGCTGTCGAAGCGCCTGGTCGTCCGATGCCACCGATGCGACAACGGCGTCCTTTCCAATCTCGAGTGTATCGAGCCTCACGTCCGTGCTCCTCCCCCGGCGCCCACAGGGCGTTGCATTTTGTTTACCATGGCTAACCGTTTGCCATGGCTAACCAATTGTAACCATGCATGATAGCGCGAACACGCAACGATGTTCAATCAACAGATTGGTGCAAGGGGACAGGTCGCTTTTCTTGCTTGGCAACTTTATCCGGGAAAGAATTGTCTCCCAGGCGCTACTAAAATTGCAGAAGGCATGAACTTGTCCTACAGTGGGAGCAGCTATGCTCCTACCAGCAAACTGTGAAATACCCGAAAAGTACCAGGAGCCCCGATGTCTCAAAGTGCCGCCGACCAGCCTGTCGTCTCAAGCGTCGATGCCACGGCGCCGGTAACCACAGCTACGACCGCCAAGCGTCCTGTTCCCCACGCGCGTCTTATCTTTGCGGCTGTATTCGCCGTGGGCATGCTGCTTAACCTTGCAGATGCCTTCCACGGCCAACTCTGGTTTGACGAGAGTTACTCGACCGCCCTCGTGCAGCATGGCTTCGCTGACATTTGGCGAATTGGCTCGGCCGATGTCCACCCCGTGTTGTACTACTGGGTCCTGCATCTCGTCTACCTGGCATTTGGCCCTAATCTCGTCGCCTACAGGGCCCTCTCGCTCGCGTGCACCGCCGCGCTCGCACTCCTTGGTTGGACCCACGTCCGCCGTGACTGCGGCGACCGGGTGGGCATTCTGTTTGCCATCTTCGTGCTGTTTAGCCCCTGGACTATGATCGAGTCGGTCGACATTCGCATGTACGCGTGGGCTGCGTTGCTTGTGGGCGTCACGCTGATTTACACCCGACGCGTAGCGGCCGCCGTAGTAGCGGCAGAGAATGTCCCCCTCTCCTGGTGGTCCATCGCCTTTGTCGGTGCGCTGGCATCCGCTTACTCCCACTATTACGCCGCGATGTCCGCTTTCTGCTGCATGGTCATTCTACTGGCGTCCTGTATCGCTGCCCGACGCCGCGGAAATCGGGAGGCCGTCGCGCGCTTTGCCGTCGGTGCTGTGCTATGCCTTATCGCCTATTTACCCTGGATTCACGCCGTGGCAACCCAGGTCTCAGGTGTCAGTTCCAACTACTGGATCACCTTCAGCTTCCCCTTTACCATCTTTGACTTTATCGGCTTTCCCCTTAGGGCCGACACCCTTATCTCTATCCTCTTTGATAGAAATCAGGGCCTGCCATGGCAGGCTGCGGTGCTGCTTTTGCGCGCCTGCTTCTGGCTCGCCCTAGTCGTGGCACTCGTCGGTCTTGTGCGCCGCCGTACCATTGCAGGCTTCCGTCCAAGCACCACCCACATTGCGGCCCAGGCCAACAGGAAAGACCTCGACCTGCCAGTTGGGCCCTTACCCGCCGCGCCAAATCGCCTGGACCGCGCGGCTGTCGCCCTCGTCGATCCTCTTGTCGCTGCCGCCGTCGTCTTCTTCGGCACGATGCTTTTGTCCGGTGCCGCGTCCGTCGCCATGCACCAGTCATTTTTGATGCAACGCTACATGCACTGTGCGTCTGCGGCTATGGCCCTGCTATTCGCAACCCAGTTCGATAGGATGGGAGGTCGTCGTCTTGCGGCTTTCGCTGCGGCATGCTTCATGCTCCTGGGCGGCATTACCCGCTACTGGAACGTGCAAATCGACTACAGCCCACGCAACAACGAGGTGGTCGACTATTACCGTGAGGTCACGCATGATGTCAACGGCGACGTACTGCCGGTCTTCTCTGCGGGAAACATTGGCGATAACATCTGCGCCGCCGGGCCGTTATCGCAGCTCGTTCCCGAGGTAGATATCTGCATTCCCAACACAGTTCCGGGCTACGAGGCCTATACGCCCCAGGCAACCCTCTCGCCCGACCTGCCCGCCCTTCTCGATAACTATCACGGCAAGTTTGTCTACGTCTCTAACGGCACCGCCGACAAAAACAACGATATCCAGCAGTTTGCCGACGAATGCGGCGCCAACGTGATATCCAATGAACAGTTTTTGCGCCCGTACCGCTCCAACGTGTGGACCATATCGGTCATGCACAAATAACCGCCGCACCCGCAGTGACCCTGCCCCGGCGCCCGTCGCCGTAACCGCAATGAATCGAGAACCCACAATGGTCGACAACGAAGCTGCAACCGCGTCCGCATCTGACAACCCTGTGGCCAGCGCGCTGGCCGCCCCCGTGACCTGGGCGCCTGTTGCCGCCAAGGTCCTTGCAATTGTCGTGCCCTGTCACAACGAACAGGACACGGTCCAGGCGTTCTACGACGTCACCTCGGCCGTAGTGCGCGATAGGCTGGCCCCGATGGGCGTCACCGTCCGCTACGTTTTTGTGGACGACGGTTCGCGCGACCGCACGCTCGAGGTCCTGCGCGCACTGGACGCGGCACATCCCGAGGTCAGCTACCTGTCCTTTTCGCGAAACTTCGGTAAGGAAGCGGCGCTGTTCGCGGGACTGACCGCGGCCGCCAAACACTCCGACCTCGTCGCCGTGATGGACGCGGACCTGCAGGACCCGCCCGCGCTGCTGCCGCAGATGGTCAAGAAGGCTCTGTCGGGCGAGTACGACCGCGTGGCCGCCCGCCGCACCTCGCGTGAGGGCGAACCTCCGATTCGCTCCTGGTTCGCCAGGCGCTTCTACACGCTGATGAACCACCTAACCGATCTCGATTTGCGCGACGGCGCGAGGGACTTCTCGGTCATGACAAGGCGATTCGTCGATGCGGTCCTGTCTTGCGGTGAGTACAACCGTTTTACCAAGGGACTGTTCGGCTGGGTCGGCTATCCCACAGTTTGGGTCGAATATCTCAACGTCGAACGATTGGCGGGAGAGACCAACTGGTCGTTCTGGTCGCTCTTGCACTATGCATTGGACGGAATCGTGGCCTACTCGGTCAAGCCTCTCGAGATGCTCACGGCTGCGGGCGGCGTGGTCAGCCTGTGTGCCTTTCTTGCCCTCGTGTTCGTTGTCGCGCGCGCCGCAATCTTCGGCGATCCGGTTGCCGGCTGGCCCTCCCTCATGACGGTGATTATTTTGGTGGGCGGCCTTCTAACGGTCGGTCTCGGCGTTATTGGCTATTATCTGTCCAAGATTTACCTCGAAGTAAAGGGCCGCCCCATCTATCTGCTTAAGGAGTCCAGCGATCGCGATTGGCTTCGCTAGCCGGGCCTCCGCATTAGGAACGCGGAGGCCCGGAATCCCCGCTCGAAACGGGTCACGGCTTCCCCAACACATCCGTTCCGGAAACTGGGTCCCGGAATCGACGCTCAAACTGGGATGCAGTTTCCGGACGACAGGTCAAAACAAAGTTGCGGTGGAATAGTTCCTGGTTAAGTCTTCGGCCTGCCAAATCAGGAACTATTCCATCGCAACTTAAGCTAACGAAGAGGGGCGCAGGGAACCAGGCGATGTTGCGCAACAACGGGCGCAAGTCCGCGCATAGGATGAAGGCGGATGAAGATGCGCCCAGCCTTCGCGCGGGCGCCGATCGAGGGGAGTCTGCACATGTTCTGCCGAAATTGCGGGTCGAAGGTCGAGGACGGGACCAGGTTCTGCCCCGTGTGCAGCGAGCCCATTGCCGCCGAATATGAAGCCCCGGCCGAATCGCAGGGCGACTATCAACCCGCCCCGGTAGCCGAGGCGCAGCCGACGACACCGGCGCCGGCGAAGGCCAAGCGCTCAAAGAGGCCCCTCGCGATCGCGGCCGTCGTGATCGCATTGCTCGCTGCGGGCGGCGGGGCCGGCTACTACTTCGGCGTCTACGCCCCCGAGCAGGCTCGAGAGGCGGCCGAACAGGAGGCGCTCGCGGCAAAGCACGCCGTGCGCTTTAGCGTCTCGGCGCAGGGATGGGACACCTCGGCGAGCGCGAGCAGGCTGCCGGTGCACATCACGGGCAAGGAGGAGCGCGGCAAGAAGGTCGACGCCGTGCGCTACGTGGACAGCAACGGCGAGGGCGTCGAGCTCCGCCGCGGCAGCTACAAGGTGGAGGTCGCCGCCTCCCCCATCGCGGCCGACGGCACGGTCTACGCCGTCCCCGCCGACAAGCTCGACATCAAGCTAGGCGAGAAGGCCGCCGAGAAGAAGACCGTCAACGCGGGCGACGTGGCGCTGGAGCCGGTCGAGGCTGCCGAAGTGACCGACGACCAGATCGCCACGGCAAAGAAGTACGCCGAGGAGGACAAGGGGGCCAAGAAGGCCGGCTTCAATATTGACGCCGAGGCGCTCGCGACCGCCGCAACCAAGCGCCGCGACGACGCCGTGGCAGCCAAGCAGGCCGAGGAGGAGGCAAGGCGCCAGGCAGAGGAAGAGGCGAGGAAAGCCGAAGAGGCAAAACGGGCAAGGACCATCGAAACCGATTACTTCACCACGGTCCTTCCCGACTGGTTCCCCATCGATCAGTTTACGGTTCAAACAACCGACCATGCAGACCAGGGGGATGGGATGGGTGCATATACCATGGTCCTAGTAACCGCAAAAGATAGCTTTTATCCAAACGGGAAAAACAACCCAAACTTATGTCCAAACTTCGGCATCTGTGCTGACACAAATGGCCTGCCCGGTGTTGGATGCGCTTTTTATAAGGAGCTCGGCAATACACAGGGCCATACAGTTCGAGTCTGGGGCGGATCATATGGCGAGTGGAACGGAAAGACAATCGACGATAGGCCATTCGGAATGAGCGGCGACGATTACGCCAACCTCCTTGCATCCTGCACCACACTGAAGTAGCTGGCTGCCGCCTCAACATAAAATAATCCGCTTTCCTCCGTCCCCAAGGGATCATTCTTCTGGCAGCCAAGACAACGCCGATGTTTTGGCGCAGACAGACACTATGACCCAATCCGAGGGCACTAAAAAGACAGGAGCCCCCGCTCGT
>OAUM01000476.1_pt1 | contig 13738 bp, 10 predicted proteins | sample 1476281 | NCBI WGS metagenome assembly OAUM01 (sample SAMEA2580047, study PRJEB22360) | human gut metagenome | biome: human gut; feature: human-associated habitat; material: faeces | place: Denmark | collected 2008/2010
CAACGGTACCGTGGTGTGGCGGGTTGCCGATCTCCTCGGTCGAGGTCGCAGCGGAATCAATGACAAACTCACCCGCGCGCCCGGCGCGCCGCACTAGCTCGGTAAACACGGACTCAGCCATCGTCGAGCGACAGATATTTCCATAGCAGATAAAAAGAATGCGTTGCATGAGCGGCTTCCTTTCTAGGCGGTCGCGCAGGGCTTACAGACTGCTCTTGAGGCAGTTTGCTCCAATAAAGCCCGCTGCGTACAAGGGGAGGTGGCGCAGCTCGCGCCCGTCATCGGTTTCGCTGCGGGAAAAATTGTTCTCGGACAAAATGTAGGCATATGGCGATCGGGCTTTGTCCATAAACGACCCGAGGGTTCTCGCGCGCACGTTACGTGCGGACTTTACTTCGACGGGCACAATTTCCATACGGTCGGTCTGAAGTAAAAAATCGAGCTCGCCGGTCGTCTTCCAAGACGACGGCGGCACCCAGTAATACGTCTGCAAGCCATTGCCCGAAAATGCTTGCATGACCGAGTTTTCCGCCAGGGCGCCTCGGAAGTCGGAAGATAGCGCTATGGCGGAATCCTCTTTGAGGTCGAGCCAGAGCCGCGGGTTGATGCCGAGTTTGTAGAACATGAGGCCGGTATCGAGAAGATAGACCTTAAAGAAACTTCCATCTTCGTCGTCGAAGGGAACGAGGGGAGGCTCGATGCCTTCGGTCAGGTTGTTGACCGATATGATGCCGGCGCCTTCGAGCCAGTCGAGCGGCTCGATAAGCTTGGCGCGACGGCCTCCGCGTTCGACCTCGGAGTACTTGAATTTTTTTGTGGACGATCTCAGCAGCTGGGACGGAATGGAGCGCCAGACCTTGCGCGCCGCCACGCCGCTGATCCCGTTTTCGGGGTCGGTCATATCGGCGGTATAGGTCTCGTCGATTTCGCGCTGCTCGACGCGCGCATCCTCGATGGATAACGTCTTGCGATATGCGTTGACGGCGGCGGGCATGCCGCCCACGATCTGGTATCGATGAAACAGGCTGAGCGCGGCTTGGTGCGCGGCGTAGGTCTCGAGCGTGCCGGCGTGGGTACGAATGGCATTGGCCATCTGCTCCTCGTCGAGCGCCCAGAGAAACTCCTCGAACGACATAGGATGCATGGTCTCTTGACGAACGCCGCTGGGAAAAGGCAACTTGCGCTTGCGCGTGGCGACGCCGAGCTGACTGCCGGTCGCGCATATGCGCCAGCCCGAACCCGAAAAAAAGCGAAGCGAGTTGAGCGCCCGTTCGCAGAGCTGCACCTCGTCAAACAGGATGAAGGCGGTTTCTTTGCGAATGGGGGTGCGTTTATAGTCTGAGATTCGCGCCACGATGGCGTCAACGTCGTCGGTGGGACAGTCGAACAGCGGAGCGATCAGCTCAAGATCGGTCTGAAAGTCGAGTTTGACAAACGCATCGCCGGCGATTCGTCTGCCGATTTCCTCGGCAACGTACGTTTTGCCTACGCGTCGCGCACCACGGATGAGGAGGGGGCGCGACGCGTCCTTTGTCGCCCATGATTCGATAACGGATTCGATTGATCTGCGCATGGGGCCGCCTTTCCAATTTCGTGTACTTCAGATACATAGTTTAGTACGATTTCATGTACTTGGAATACACGAAATAGTAGAAAAGTGTGTATCTGAAGTACACGAAATTGCACTGCTGGAGCTTGCAGGCGGATAAACACTACTCGTATGGGACGGTTTTCACCGGTTGCTCGCCACCTTGGGCTATGTTCGCCCCTATGCCTGCATCCGGGGCTGTGCTGATTGACGACGGCGCTCCCAGCGAGCCAACTTAATCGTCACCAGCGTGAGCGCCCAGGCCACAAGCGAGAACACGGCACCGACCGCGCCTACATATGCAATGCCAACTCCGCTTACCACGGCGCCGCCCACTGCGGTGCCAAACGAAATGCCGACGTTAAACGCCATGGGCTCAACCGAACTTGCGAGTACCATCGACTTGGGATGGCGGCTGCGCGCCACGTCCATAAAATGCGTGATGCACGACACCGAGAACAGGTACATGAGCATCGCCAGGCTAAAGACAAAGACAAGTGCGAGCGGCATGGTACCGCCCACAGCAAACAGCCCGAGCAACGCCACAGCCTGCAGCACAAACGTCACAAGCAGCGCCTTCATGCCAAAACGCGCGTCGATCCATCCGCCCAAGATGTTCGAGATCAGGCAGAACACGCCGTAGGCCATGAGCGTGGTGCTGGCTTCGACCGTGCCCATGCCCAGCACCTGCTCCAGATAGGGCGTCACGTAGCCGTAGAACACATAGACCGATCCCACGCCAAACAAAAAGATGAGCATGCCGGTGATGATGCTCGGTTCGCGCAGAAGCCCCGCCTGCTCGCGGAAGGTAGCGGGTTCGTCGGTCTGCCCAGCGCGCGGCATAAACATCACGAGCGCTCCGCAGATCAGAACGGCAAAGGTCAGCGTGCCGTACATGGCCACGTGCCAGTCGAGCGTGTCGGCCACAAACTTGCCGATCGAAGTGACAAAGACCATTGCCACGGAAAACGCGCCGTACACCACCGAGATGGCGAGTGAGGTCTGCTGCGGGGACAGCAGCTCGGGGATATACGTTACGCCCACGGCGAGCAGTGCGCCCGCGACGGAGCCCAAGATGATGCGCGAGGCGAACAACACTTGAAAGTTGGGCGCCAGCGCCATGACCAGATTGCCGAGCACAAAGATAATGCTGTAGCACACGAGCAGCTGGTAACGACGGAAGCGCCCCGTGCTGAGCGCAAGCGCCGGCGTCGCGATGGCGTAGACCAGTGCGAACACGCTAATAAGCTGGCCTGCGGTGGCAAGTGATACGCCGAGCTCCGTCGCCAGGTCGCTTTCGATGCCGATGACCACGAACTCGGAGCAACCGAGCGAAAAGCCTAACAACACGAGCAGCGCCAGGCAAAGATTGGTGCGCGCGGGGGAGAGCGCGGCGGCGGTTGACTTACTTTTAGGCGTGGTTGCGGCGGTCAAGGTTGTCACTCCAATGTCGCATGAATAAGCGGGATTCAATCCCTGCAACTCTAACAGAATGTGACGAAGGGGCAGTCCCTTTGTCACATTCGCGGCGTGGCTGCCGCCCAAACCGTCACAACATTCGATGAAAATCTCGAAAACGAGGAAAAGCGTCGAATGTTGTGATGGTTTTCCTATCTGTGCCGGCGAGCCGCCGTGCCGTCTGGGGGTATAAGGCTAGCAAGTGTTTATTTGCGAGGCCTAAGGGGCGCCCCGTATGGATATCGATAACTTTGAATGGTGGTATAGCGAGGGTGAGGCTCCGGACGAGGAGTGGGACGAGCCCACGCCGCGTGACGTGTCGATCGACGAGGACGAGACCGGCAACGACGTCGCCGCCGACTCGGACGCCGCCCTCGACCCCGTCGAGCCTCTGACCTTCGAACAAGCTTGGGCCCAAGCTGAGGCAGACGAGGCCAAGGCCGACGCTACGGCCACGCTCGGTGAGCCAGCCGACATGTCCATCTCGCCGGCAAAGACCCCGCAGCCGCGCCACACTATCGACCCCGACAGCACGGCATCCTTCAGTATTCTCGACGTGCCCTCGCAGGGCGCTCAGGCGCCCGCGCCCACACGACGCCCCAATCTGTCTCGCGAGGAAGATGCAGGACGTCGCTCTCCGCTTGGCCCCATCCTTATCGCCTTCATGGCCGGCGTTATCGCATGCTCGGTAATTGGAAACGTCTGGAGCCATGTCGAACAACAGCGAAAAGACGCCGCCAAGGTCGAGATGTCTGTCGAGCAATCGCTCGGCCGCACGCGCTCGGTACATGTGTCGGTCGAGGTCAAGGACGGCGCGACGTGGGATACCGCGCGCGGCGACAGCAAAATGCTCATCCACATCGTGGGGCGCACGCTCAAAGGGCAGACGATTGACGAGTATCAATACGTCAATTCCGCTGGTGACGGCATCGAACTTAAGCCCGGCGACTACGAGCTCACCGTCGATGAACCGCCCGTCGCCACCGACGGTACGCGCTTCCGTGCCTCAAAGCGCATGGTCCCCGTGAGCTTTAACTCACAGGCGCCCGAAACGGTCGACACCACACCGCAGGGCGGGTTCGACCTTTACGTGGATACCCAGTAGGTGCTCGCCGCTCATTCCGCTATGGCTACTCAATAATCGCCTGCTGTCCCGTCCCGCCGCCAAGAGTGGCACAATAGCCCTCGACACTATTGTTTACTTTTGGAGGAAGTAGCATGTCCACCGTCACCACCATCAAGCGCGGCGGCCTCACCGCGGCCATCGATTCCATGGGCGCCCAGCTCACGAGCCTTGCCCTCAACGGCAACGAGTATCTGTGGCAGGGCGACCCCGCCTTTTGGGGCAAGCATGCGCCCATCCTGTTCCCCATTGTGGGCTCGCTGCGCAACAACACGGCGACGTCTGCGGCCGGCACCTGCGAGATGCCGCGCCACGGCCTCGCGCGCATCGTCGAGCACAAGCTGGTCGAGGTTTCGGAGGACGGCTCCTCGGTAACGTACGAGATCACCGATACGCCCGAGTCGCTCAAGGCGTTCCCGTTCCACTTTAAGCTCAACATGACCTATGCCTTGACCGGCGACGCCACCCTCACGCAGACCTTTGCCGTCACCAACACCGGCGACGTGGACCTGCCGTTCTCGGTGGGCGGCCACCCCGCATTTAACGTGCCCGCCCCCGGCGCCGAGGACGAGGCGTTCGAGGATTACGAGCTGGCGTTTACCGAGGCTTGGACTAACGAGGCCCCCGTCATCACGCCCGATGGCCTTATGACGTTCGAGGGTAGCTACAAGGCTCCCGATAACTCGGACGTGCTGCCCATCACGCACCGCAGCTTCGATAACGACGCCATCATGTTCACCGATACCCCGGGCTCCACGCTCACGCTGCGCGGCCGCAAGTCGGGCCACGGCGTCAAGATCGACTTTGAGGGCTTTAAGTACATCGGCGTGTGGTCTGCCGCCAACGACGCTCCGTTTGTGGCGCTCGAGCCTTGGACCGGTCACACCACCATGTCCACCGAGGACGACGTCTTTGAGCACAAGGTCAACACCATCACCTTGGCCCCCGGCGCTACCGATAAACGCAGCTTTAGCGTCACCTTGCTCTAGAGGTTCCGCCGCTCGGTCGATGCTGCGTGCCGTCCAGAGCGATAATTTGTCATTCAAAAGGCAAGGCATAGACCTTCTGGTCATGCCTTGTCTTTTTCATGCCACTTGTTCGCTCTGGACGTCGCTCGCCGGCATTGCCAAAACATCGACGTCCCCAATGACTACCATGTGTCTATTAATTTTTCGAGCTTGTGCTGCACTGCTGGTCGCTGGCGTATATCCTGTTAAGTCGTCAGCATACGATTCAACAGGGAAGGCAGATTATGCATTCTCCCCATCAGCGCGACGCGCATCCACAGCCGGTATGCAGCCGTCGCATCTTTTTGGGTAGCGCTCTCGCTGCGAGCGCTTCTGTCGTCGCCGGCGCACTTGCCGGTTGCCAGCGCCCCTCCACGCTGGAAGTGGTTCAGCCCACGACGGGCGGCGGTCGCGACGACCTGTCCGATTCCGTGATCGGCAAGGACAAGATCCGCATTGGCATGGAGGCGGCCTACGCCCCGTACAACTGGCAGGTTTCCGAAGCCAGTGAGTACACCATCCCCATCGACAACGTGCAGGGCGCCTATGCCGATGGCTACGACGTACAGATCGCCAAGATCGTCTGCAAGGCCCTCGGTGGCGAGCCCGTTGCCGTCAAGCAGAGCTTCTCGGGCCTTATCGATTCGCTCAACAACGGCCAGATCGACCTCATCATCGCCGGCATGAGCGCCACGCCCGAGCGCGAGGAGTCTGTCGGCTTTTCCGACCCGTACTTCATTGGCTACTTTGGCCTGTTCGTAAAAGAGGGCTCTCCCTACCAAAACGCCACCAAGCTTAGCGACTTTAGCGGTGCCACGGTACTCGGCCAAAAGGACACCATGCTCGACACCGTCATCGACGAGATTCCGGGCGTCGTTCACAAGAACCCGGTCGATTCGGTCCCCACGGTGTTTTCGAACCTGCTGCAGGGCACCTGCGACGCCGTGACCTACAACACCGAGAACGAAAAGGGCTACATGGCCCAAAATCCCGGTATCGTCCCCATTCATTTTGCCGAAGGCGAGGGCTTTAAGCAGGAGGTCACGGCAAACGTCGGTTGCCGCAAGGGCTCAAAGAAGCTGCTCAAGATGATCGATAAGGCCCTCAAGGGCATCAGCCAGGAGGAGCGCGACCAAATGTGGGACGCGTGCCTCGACCGTCAGCCGGCATAGGGAGGCAGCATGAAAACCATCAATCGCCTGGCCTCCTTTATCAAGGCCGATCACCGTTACGTATACCTGGGCACGAGCGTCATCGCGGCGCTTGGCCTGGCGTTTAGCCAGCGCAACCCCACGCCGCTGAGCTTTTTGGCCCCCACGGGCGTGTTCCAAGATTGCCTTTGGGCGATTCTTTGGGCCTGGCTCGTCGTGTCGGCGGCGGCGCTGGTCACCAAGCTCATGCACTGGAACGACTATCGCGAGGTGTCGCCGTTCGCATCCGAGCGTTTCCGTCGTGGCGCACGCTTAGGCAGCTACGTCGTGGTCGCCATCGCGGCGATCTTTTTCGTGGACCGCTGCGTCATGTCGTTTATCGATCTGGTGCAGGTGAGCATTGTCTCGGACTCCAACCCCAGCGACTTTTTGTCGAGCCTGGTCTACATGACCTACAAGAGCGGGGACTTCTTTATCCGCGGTATCGAGATCACCATCGCGCTTGCCATCTTTGGCACCGTCATCGCATTCTTCCTGGCGCTGCTCTTTGTGTTCCTGCGTATTCAGACCTTCGATCGCGTAGACAACGACCTGGTGCGCTTCTTTAAGAGTATCGGCCGCGGCTTTGCGACCATCTACTCCACCATCGTGCGCGGCACGCCCATGATGGTCCAGGGCCTGCTCATCTATTACGCGGGCTTCACCGTTTTGCGCGGCATGGGCTTCGAGACCGCTCAGGCCAACCAGATTTGGAGTACCTTCACCGCCGGCCTCGTCACCATCTCGCTCAACTCCACCGCCTACATGATGGAGGTCCTGCGCGGCGGCATCGAGTCCATCGATCCTGGCCAGGCCGAGGCAGCACGCTCGCTGGGTCTGTCGCAGTGGCAGGCTATGCGCAAAGTCGTGTTCCCCCAGGGCATTAAAAACGCGATTCCGGCGCTCACCAACGAGCTTATCATCAACATCAAGGATTCGTCGGTGCTCTCGGTCATCGGCGTGTTCGACCTTATGTACGCCACTACCACGGTCGCCGGCGTGTACTACCGCCAGATGGAGGTCTACTGCGTGGCGCTCGTGGTCTACCTGATTTTGACGCTTGTGGCGAGCCGCCTGCTCGAAGCCTTTGGCAAAAAGCTCGGCGCCGAGGCTCCGGCCACGTTGCCCAGCTCCAACTAGGCTTAAGACGAGGAGAATCATCATGGCAGATACCGCCACTACCGGCGTTGCGGTCGCCGCACAAACCAAAGAGCCGCTCATCCGCGTCGAGGGCCTGCGCAAGAGCTTCGGCTCGCTCGAGGTACTCAAGGGCATCGACCTGTCCGTCAAATCAGGCGAGGTCGTCACCATTATCGGCGCCTCGGGCTCGGGCAAGTCGACCTTCCTGCGCTGCCTCAACCTGCTCGAGACTCCGGACGCGGGCCACATCTGGTTCCACGGCCAGGACCTCACGGCCGAGCGCTGCAACATCAACAAGCTGCGCGAGGACATCGGTATGGTGTTCCAGGGCTTTAACCTGTTCAACAATATGGATGTGCTCGACAACTGCACGCTCGCGCCCGTTACGCTCAAAAAGATGAGCAAGACCGAGGCCGAGAAGGTCGCGATGGAGCATCTGACGAGCGTGGGACTCGAAAAGTTCGCGCATGCCGCCGTGGGCCGCCTGTCCGGTGGTCAAAAACAGCGCGTGGCCATCGCTCGTGCCCTATGCATGAATCCGCAGATCATGCTGTTCGACGAGCCGACCTCCGCGCTCGACCCCGAGATCGTGGGAGAGGTGCTCGAGGTCATGCGCAAGCTCGCTGCCGACGGCATGACCATGGTCGTCGTCACGCACGAGATGGCTTTTGCCCGCACGGTGTCCGACCGCGTGGTCTTTATGGACAAGGGCGTGGTGCTCGAGGATGCCGCGCCGGCCGAGCTCTTCGGCAACCCCAAGCACCAGCGCACCCGCGAGTTCCTCTCGCGTTATCTCGAGGACAAATAAGCAACCGCAAACGCTTATATGGCAGGGCCGCTCCGGTGGGGCGGCCCTCGTCATCACAATCGAAAGGATGTCATGGCCGAGGTTTGGCGCTTCTTTGCGCATGAGGATGATTTTGCCGATTTGGACGAGGCTGGCGCGTGCGAACGCCTGGGCCGTGTGCTGTCGTTTCCGACCATCTCGAGCATGGATGCCGAGGCGGTGGACTGGCAGCCCTTCGACGACCTGCGCGCCTATATGCAGCAGGCCTGGCCGCACGTGTTCGCGGCGGGCGAGGTCGAGCTTATCGACCATTCGCTATTGGTGACGCTTGGCGGTTCCGATCCCGCCCTCAAACCCGTCATGCTCATGGGCCACATGGACGTGGTCCCCGTGGCGCCCGGCACCGAGGCCGACTGGACGCATGCCCCCTTTAGCGGACATGTGGACGACACCTACATTTGGGGTCGCGGCGCTATCGACATGAAGGATCAGGTCGCAGGCATTCTCGAGGCGGTTGAGTATGCGCTGGCGCATGGCTGGGAGCACGAGCGCACGCTGCTCCTGGCCTTTGGCCAGGACGAGGAAACCACGCAGTACGGCGCGGGAGCAATCGGTCGCGCGCTCGAGGAGCGCGGCGTTGAACTTGAATACCTGATCGACGAGGGTGACTACCGTATTGTTTCGGCTGCCGAGTACGGCGCGGGCGAGGGCTGGCTTATGCATGCCGACCTTGCCGAGAAGGGCTACGCCGATATTGTGCTCAAGACGAAGAGTGAGGGCGGGCATTCGTCTAACCCTTACGGCGGCACATCGCTCGAGGTGCTGAGCCGTGCTATCGCCGCAATCTGCGATATCGAGTGGCCGACGCGTGTGACCGATCTGCTTGCCGCACAGCTTGTCGAGCTGGGGCTCTACACGGCGGATGAGATTGCCGCCAACGGAGGAGACGCCATTGTCCGCGACTGCCTCGCCAGCAAAAAGCTCTACCCTCTCGTGACGATCACCTGCGCGCCCACGCAGATCGAGGGCGGCAGCACCGGCGCCAACGTGATGCCGCAGGATATGTGGGCCAATATCAACTTCCGCATGCTCGAGGGCACGGGCGTGGTTGATGTCGTGGCCTGCTGCCGCGAGGCGGTTGCCGCGGCGGGCCTTGCCGGTCGTGTCGAAGTGGAGCTGGGCCCCGGTAGCTCCGAACCCTCGCCGTCCCCGCGCATCGGTGGTCCCGGCCTCGAGGCGGTTCGCTCCATTGCCGCCCGCTATTTCCGTGATCCAAAGGGGACGGAGGAAAACGGACCATTCGAGCCAGTGGCAATTGTGCCCTCGACCGTGATCGGTGCGACCGACGCTGCCAACTACCAGCGCATTTGCCCCGAGTGCATTCGTTTCTCGGCCTTTGTGGTCGACGATGACGAGTGCGATCGCGGTGTCCACGGCACCAACGAGCGCATCACCCGCCGAGCCTACCTCCAGGGCATCCGTTTCCTCGTCGCTCTACTCCAAACGCTCTAGCCAAAAAGCAAGCCCTTGGTGCAATGGGGTCAGGTTTGTTTGCACCAATCAATCCGTGCGGGTTATATGCAGGTTTGCCTGCGCACGCTATCATGTATGGGTTAGACCGCAACTATGTACCCCATACACGAAGGGATGCGCATGTATCTGAAGATCGACATGTTCTAGCTGGGCTTACCCCCGCAGTGGCGCCGTGCGCCCCATCAATTCTGCCGATTTTCACCTTCACGCATATAAAGGAGTCCTGCCATGCGCGACAAGCTCGAAAAGATCATCAAGGCCTACGAGGAGCTCGAGAAGAAGCTGTCCGACCCGGCCGTCGCCTCCGACATCAAGGAATTCACGCGTCTCAACAAGGAGTACGCGCACCAGTCCGACCTCATCGCCGCCTCGCGTGAGTACATCGGCGCGCTCGATGACATCGATGCTGCCAAGGAAATGCTCCACGATACCACCGATGCCGATGAGAAGGAGATGCTCCAGATGGACATCTCCGAAAACGAGGCTAAGCTTCCCCAGCTCGAGGAAGATATCAAGTACATGCTCATCCCGAGCGACCCCAACGACGACAAGAACACCATCGTCGAGATCCGCTCCGCCGCCGGTGGCGACGAGGCGGCCATCTTCGCCGGCGACCTGTACAAGATGTACCAGCGCTTTTGCGAGTCTCGCGGCTGGAAGACCACCGTGCTCGATTCCAGTCCCAGCGAGGCCGGCGGCTTTAAGTCCATCGAGTTCAAGGTCGAGGGTGACCGCGTCTACTCCGTCATGAAGTTCGAGTCCGGCGTGCACCGTGTCCAGCGCGTTCCCAAGACCGAGTCCCAGGGCCGCATCCAGACCTCCACGGCAACCGTCGCCGTGCTTCCCGAGGCCGAGGAGATTGACGTCCAGATCAACCAGTCCGACCTGCGCATCGATACTTACTGCGCTTCGGGCCCTGGCGGTCAGTGCGTTAACACCACCTACTCCGCCGTGCGTATCACCCACCTGCCCACCAACACCGTGGTGCAGTCGCAGGAGCAGCGCTCCCAGATCCAGAACCGCGAGGTCTGCATGCAGATGCTGCGCGCCCGTCTGTACGAGATGGAGCTCGAGAAGCAGCAGGCAGAGCTTGGTGCCGAGCGCCAGAGCCAGATCGGCCACGGTAACCGTTCCGAGAAGATCCGTACCTACAACCAGCCCCAGGACCGCGTGACCGATCACCGCATCGGCTTCAACTCCACCTACAACGGCGTTCTTCTGGGCGACCAGCTCGGCACCGTGATCGAGGCGCTCGCCGCCGCCGAGCGAGCCGAGAAGCTGGCACAGGCCGTGTAGTGGGTTACGCGGTTTTACCAAACCGCGTAACGGCTCGACGCTGCAAACGCCCCTAAGCGGCAATCTGACGTTCAATCGTCGGTCGCGTACCGAAGTACGCTTCCCTCCTCTTTCACGTCACCTTGCTCGCTTAGGGGCGTTTTCGCTGACTTATGCTCAACCTGCGGCGCCTTAGAGGTGGTCATTGGGGACGTTCTTAAATGACTAGGTTGGGTAAATTACTTTTCGAGTTTATTTAATCTGCTATGTTAGAAATTAAGCCGCCTACCTGCTCAAAGTAATTAACATCCTTCATCTGCTATCGAAAATATTGCTCGAAAAATCGTCCAAGAAGTCGCGGGGTGATTTTTGACGCGTCGCGCGTCAAGCGATGTGGCAAGCGTTTGGTTAGATATTGGTCAGGTTAAGGGCAACCTTGCCAAAAGCTTGACGAATGCAGATATGAACGTCGACAAATGAACACTTTGGACGGGGACAAACAGAAAATCTGGGCTGATTCTCGATAATCGCCTCCAATCGCCCCTTGCCAAGCGCTGGCCTCGCGTACAATCTGCTCCGACATTCGCGCGCCGCCCGGCGCTTAAGAGGGGAGGACCCCATGGCAAACGAGATCTGGACCATCAAGCGTTGTCTCGAGTGGACCAAGGAGTACCTGGCCGAGCGCGGCGAGGAACACCCCCGTCTTTCTGCCGAATGGCTGCTGTGCGCAGCCACGGGTCTGGCACGCATTGACTTATATATGCGCATGGACGAGACGCTCGATGCGACGCAGCTCGAGACCATGCATGCGGCGGTCGTCCGCCGCGCCAAGGGCGAGCCGCTGCAGTACATCACCGGCAGCACGCAGTTCCGCATGATCGACGTCGCATGCGCCCCCGGTGTGCTCATTCCGCGTCCCGAGACCGAGATGCTCGTCGAGGAAGTCCTCAATTATCTGGATGCCGAGGTGCTGAGCCCCGAGGCTGCCGCCCGTCAGCGCGTTGAGCTGCCCTGGAACGATGAAGTCGAGCAAGCGCGCAAAGCCGAAGTCGCATTGGCTGACGAGCGAGCGACGGCCGAGCGCCGTGCCGCCAACCTCACGGCTGCCGACGAGGCGGCGTTGGGTAGCGATGTGTTGGGCAGTCGTGCCTATGCCGAAGAACTGGCCGACCGCGAGGCCGAGGAAGCCGCCACGCAGACAGCAGAAGCCGAAGCCGCTGAAGCCGCCGAACCCGAGCTCGACGAATACGGCATCGCCATCGAGGGCGCCGACCAGGAGACGGCTTCAGCTCAGGATGCCGCCTCGCCCGCGCCGGTCGAGCCCTGTATCGCCCGCGTTCTCGAGGTCGGTTGCGGCACAGGCTGCATCTCGCTCTCCCTTGCCTGGGAGCGCCGCGGCCACGTCACCTGCACCGCCACCGATATCGAGCCGCGCGCCATCGATCTGGCCACCAAAAACCGCGATGCGCTCGGGCTTACGTCCGATGAGGTCGCCTTCAACCTCACAAACCTGGTGAGCTCTATCCCCCGCGAGGAATGGGGCACCTTTGACGTGCTCGTTTCCAACCCGCCCTACATCCCGACCGACGTCATGCGCTCGTTGCCGCACGAGGTCAAGGACTTCGAGCCCGATTTGGCGCTCGAGGGCGGTGCCGACGGCCTCGATATCTTCCGCCGCCTGCTCAATGCGGCGCCTTACATGCTGCGCGCCGGCGGCCTGTTTGCCTGCGAGCTCTACGAGGGCGCCCTCGACGCCGCCGCCGAGCTCTGCCGCCAGGCGGGTCTCTCGGACGTGCGCATCGTCCGCGACCTTACCGATCGTCCCCGCATCGTTCGAGCCATCGTCACCGAGCCCAAACAGCGCCAGTAACATTTATTAACTGGTTAGCAAAAATTATAAAGTAGTTTATAATTAGGACGGCTGAAAGAGGTCGGCCCATGCAACCTCCTACCTTTCGGGAAATCATTGCCCTACTCAAGCACGATGGATTCGTGAAGGTCGCGCAAGTCGGTAGTCATGCTAAGTATGTTTCTGGTGACCGCGTTGTCACCGTGAACGGTTCTGGTGGTGATCGACCAAAGAAGGGCACGTGGGCAAGTATTCGTCGCCAAGCTGGATGGTAGTTGGAGGCAAAATGAGGCAGCGATTTACCTATGACTGCGTTCTCATAAAAGAAGACGACGGTTACTGCGCTAGCTTCCCGCAGATTCCCGGCGCCTTTGCCGATGGCGATACGCGCGAAGAAGCGATTGCCCATGCCACCGAGGCACTGATGGCGTTTTTGGCCGACGACCTCAACAACGGTTTGACTCCGGCAGGGTACGAACGCTCGGCCGAGGTCGTGACCCTTTCAGTCGAAATCGACCACGAGGACGCTCGGGAAGCGGCGTGCCGAACATTTAAAGACGCAGCTCTGGACCTCAAAGTTTCCGCTCCGCGGATTACCGCGCTGGTCAAAGCCGGAAAGCTCGATGTTGAACTCGTCGACGGCCGTCGGATGATAACGATAGACAGCATCGAGCGCTACGCCGCCCAAGAACGCCACGCCGGCAGGCCAAAGAAGTTCGTCGCAGTCCAATAACCCCCTCACTTTCACCGACTACTAGAGCCGCTCACCAAACCAACATGCGCTCTGG
>OAUM01000501.1_pt1 | contig 13104 bp, 5 predicted proteins | sample 1476281 | NCBI WGS metagenome assembly OAUM01 (sample SAMEA2580047, study PRJEB22360) | human gut metagenome | biome: human gut; feature: human-associated habitat; material: faeces | place: Denmark | collected 2008/2010
AGTGGCAACAATTGATTACAACGATCTATTTATTAACAAATTAAACAAAAAGTATGTGTCTATGAAAAGGTTGACTTATCTATTACTATGCTTGTTTGCAAGTATAGCGTTCGCAACGGCTCAGACCACGAAGGTGACCGGTACGGTTATCTCGGCGGAAGACGATGGACCTATCATTGGAGCCTCTATCGTAGTAGCTGGTACTACTACCGGTACTGTAACGGATTACAACGGAGCGTTCACCTTGGATGTTCCTTCTAACGCGAAAAAGCTAATCGTTTCCTACATCGGTATGAAATCTGTGGAAGTGGCAGTAAAACCAATCATTAAAGTCACGATGGAGTCTGACTCTCAGAACTTGGATGAAGTCGTGGTTGTCGGTTACGGAACTCAAAGAAAAAAGGATGTGACGAGTGCCATATCTAAAGTAGGAGGTGAAGACTTAAGCAACTTGGCAACAGCGTCTTTCGACTCTCAATTAGCTGGACGTGCCGCTGGTGTACAGGTTACGACTCCTAGTGGCGTATTGGGAAGCGGTCCTCAATTCAAGATCCGTGGTATGAGTACGATCAGTTCTAACTCTCAGCCGTTATTCATCGTAGATGGCATGCCGATCGCCACCGGTGATAACGCCGATGGAAAAACCGGCTTAGGAATGGCTTACGCTTCTTACAACGCGATGTCTGATATTAACCCGAATGACATCGAATCCATTGAAATATTGAAAGACGGTGCGGCTACAGCTATCTATGGCTCCCGTGCGGCAAATGGAGTTGTATTGATCACAACTAAAAAAGGCTCCAAGGGACGTACTCAAGTAACTTACGATGGCTATGTAAGCGCAGCCAGCGCGGCTAAATTGCATGATCTTCTGGGAGCGAAAGATTTCGTGACTATCGCTAACGAGAAATACGAGAACTGGGGAATGAAAGGACAGGCTGTTTACGATCCGAACGGACCGGACACAAACTGGAATGATTATATTTTCCGTACAGGTTTCCAGCACAATCACAACTTATCCGCCAGTGGTGGTACGGATAAAAGCCAATATTATGTATCATTAGGTTTCACGGAACAAGAAGGTATCATTCGCGCCAATGACTTAAACCGTTTGAGCTTAAAGGCAGATTTGACACAACAAGCGACAAAATGGTTACGCATCGGATTAAATGGCCAGATGACCCGTACCCGGGTTAATGGTGTCATGAATGACGAGAATTCATTGGGTGGCGTAGGTTTCGCCGGCACTCGTATGCTTCCGAACGTATCTGTATTCAATCCGGATGATCCTACTGGTTACAATATCGACGCTGAAAACCGTAAGACATTAGGTCGCGGAAGCAACCTTTCCTATATTGATAATGGTATCCAGAATATCGTCTGGGCATTAGACAATAACGTAAACCGTACGACCAATACCCGTGTATTAGGTGGTGGATGGGCTGAAATCACATTCATGGACGGATTGACTTTAAAGACACAAGCAGGCTTAGACATCTCGAATGTTAAAGATTTCATGGTATGGAACCCGGAATCAGGAGACGGATACGGCTATGGCGGCTTATTGGAAGAAATCAATACCACATACACGAACTGGAACTGGCAAAACGTAATCAACTTTAACCGTACATTCAATGATGTACATAATTTGACGGCGACAGCGGTACAAGAGTACACCCATCAAGAATATGAATATACGGACGCAACCGTGCAACAAATATCCGATGCTTTCTTCACCGACCATATCATTTCCAACACATTTGGTGAGAGATTCGTATCTGGAGGTAAAACGTTTATGGGATTAGCCTCCTATATGTTTCGTGCGAATTACAACTATGATAGTAAATATTATATCGGAGCCTCTGTCCGCACGGACGGCTTATCCAGCCTTCCGACAGACACTCGCTGGGGTACATTCTGGGGAGGATCAGCCGCTTGGCGTATCTCTCGCGAAAAATTCTGGAGCGAATCAACTATTAATGATTGGTTTAACGACTTACGTATCCGTGCCAGCTACGCTACAATCGGAAACTCTGACCTAGGGAATTATTTCCCTTATCTGGGAACTTACGGGGCGAAGAAAGCAGGATCGAATACAGCTATCGCTTGGAACCGTATGGGTAACAGCCAGCTTAAATGGGAAACAACCGAGACTTTCGATATCGGATTGGATGGCTCTTTCTTTAATAACCGTCTGACATTCGAGCTAGCTTATTGGCAAAAGAACTCCAAAGATTTGGTGTTGGAAGTTCCTACAGCACCTACCGCCGGTATTCCTTACAACTCATATTTTGATAATATCGGTAAGATCAAGAACTCCGGTATGGAGTTGACGGTTAACGCTACAATCATCGCTACCAAAGATTGGAACTGGCAAACTAATTTCAACTTCTCCACGGCTAAGAACACGGTGAAGAGCTTATACGGCGGAACAGACATCGTAGACAATTACACAATTATTCGTGAAGGAGAATCATATAGATCTTTATATGGATATGATTATTACGGCGTAAACGCCGCAAACGGTAATCCGATCTGGAGTAAGGCGGACGGTTCATTAGTGCAATTCGACACATTCGGCTCTTACGACTATGCGGAATATGATCCTTCCAATCCTTCGGATGTCTCCAAGGCTTCTTCCTTGGACGCTAGCGACCGTAAGGTATTAGGTTCATCTATGCCTACTTGGTACGGAGGTTGGAATAATACAGTTTCTTACAAGAATTTCGATTTAAATGTATTCTTCCGCTTCTCCGGAGGTAATAAGATCATGAACGCTTCTCGTCAAAGCGCATTGTTCAATATGGATTTCTCCAACAACGGAACAGAAATCTTAGGCCGCTGGGTTTCTCCAGAGCAACCGGGTGACGGCATGACTCCAAAAATCGGTTATGGAGATGCCTCTTCCTTATTCAATGATGGATATACGGATTCACACTTCGTAGAGAGTGGCAATTACCTAAAACTATCTACGTTAGCTTTAGGCTATACACTACCGAAGGCGGTCGTATCCAAACTGAACATGACAAAGATTCGTTTCTATGTTCAAGGACAGAATTTGCTTACTATCACAGGTTATTCCGGATTGGATCCTGAGACAAACTCTCGTTTAGGTGTAGATTGGAACGGTATGCCACAGCAACGTTCATTCACTTTTGGAGCGAACATTACATTCTAATTTCACAAACTAAGAAAAGTTACAATTATGTTATACAAGAAATTATATAAAAACATTTCAGTAGTAGCGCTAGGGACAGCCCTATTCTCGCTACCCGTGTTCACCGCCTGCGAAAGCGACGTCGTAGACCTTGAACCTGTTGACAAATTCTCTGAGCTTACGGCATACGGGACAGAAGAACGTTGCGAGTTAGCCGTAGTCGGAGCTTATGATGCCGCACAATGTGGTATGTATATAAATCCGGATGATTATGGCTGGGCACGCGGCTATCCTTTTGGAGCGGCCAGGATATTGCAAGGCGAAATGCGCGGTGAAGATATGAATCTAACCGCCCAATTCTATGATTATACCTATTCCGCAACCTATAACTTGACTACCGCTAATAACGTGGCGATGTGGGAAACCTCTTTCGAGGCTATTAACCGCTATAATACGGTATACGCCGGTATAGAAGGCGCGGTAGCTGCGGGTGTCATAACCGAAGAGAAAGGGAATCAGTACAAAGGAGAATGCCTGTTCTTACGTGCGTTAACCTATCACAACTTGATGATTCATTATGCCTTGCCCTACAACGTAGAAGGTAACAATAACTACGGTATGCCTATTTACACGAAAGCCGTAAACGACCCCAGCCAACTCGCTGAGCAACAAAGCATAGGCCGTTCTACCGTTAAGGAGACTTACGATCAGATATTAAGCGACCTGAATAATGCGGAAAGCATGCTTCCGGACATTATCGATGCTGATAAGATCGGACGTGCGAGCAAAGGTGCCGCCATCGCATTGAAAACGCGCGTATATTTGCATATGCGTGATTGGAACAATGTAGTTACTGAAGCTAAGAAACTGGAAGGCGGACGTTTCATTCTGGAAACCAATCCTGCCACTCCTTTCGTTTCTTACAAAGACAATCAGGAATCTATATTCTCCATTCCGAATGACTCTCAAGATAACGCATCTGTAAATGGAGCTATGTCCGCTATGATGTCTGCCCGTGAAGGTGGCCGTGCGATGTGCCCGACATCCCCTACCCTTTACAACTCCAAATTCTGGAAAGGGGATGACAAGCGTCGTAACCTCGTCCTTTATCGTGCGTCTGACGATTATTACTTCTGTGATAAATACCAGAATCCCCAAACACGTGAAGAGTATGCCCCGATCCTGCGCTATGCCGAGGTATTGCTAAACGAGGCCGAGGCTGCCGCGCGTGCGGGAGACAAGACTCTCGCATTGGAGAAATTGAATCAAGTAAGAGACCGTTCTTTGGCCGACCCCGCTACACAAACGTATAAGGCTGGCGATTTCGCCAACACGAAAGCGCTGGTAGAAGCTATCCTTTGGGAACGTCGCATTGAGTTCCAAGGTGAAGGTCGCCGTTGGGAAGACATTCATCGTTTAGCGGCTGACGACTTGCTGCCGTCCGGTGGTATTCCCGCAAAGATCGAATACAACAATGCCAAAGGCCAAGGTGCTTTTGTCGTTGGTGGAGAAGTGAAAGCAGAATGGTTCGGCAACAGCAAACAGTTCATCCCGTACACGGATAAACGCTTTATTTGGCCGATCCCATTGAATGATATATTAAGAAACCCCACGCTAGCCGCACAACAGAACGCAGGCTGGTAGAATATAGACACACTCTTATTTTTTCACTATGCAGGGGACATGAGAGGGCGAGACCGGGAGGTTCCGCCCTCTTTTCTTTTAAAACGTATTGACATAATAATTCACGGGAAATCATTATCTTTGCACTCTCTAAAAGAGGCTTATTCGTTATTTCGTGATAAATACTAATAAATCAACGATATGATTCTATTCTTTCAATCTTCAACAAAGACGGTGCTGGCTGTAGAGGCCGCGCACGCTTTCTCTCCTGAAGACACTCAAAAACTGGTTTGGTTGTTTAGCGAGGCAACTCCTGTTCAATCAGAAACATTGGAAGGCTGGTACGTAGGGCCACGCCGGGAAATGATTACCCCGTGGAGTACGAACGCCGTTGAAATTACCCAGAACATGGGCCTAACCGGTATTTCCCGTATTGAGGAATATTTTCCTGTTTCTTCTGGCGACGCGGATCACGATCCGATGTTACAACGTATCTACAATGGCTTGAATCAGGAGATCTTCACGATCAGTAAAAAACCAGATCCTATTGTCTATATTGAGGATTTGGAAGTGTACAACCAACAAGAGGGCTTGGCACTAAGCCAAGAGGAGATCGCTTACTTGAACGAGGTAAGCCAGAAGTTGGGACGTAAGTTGACCGATAGCGAGGTGTTCGGTTTCTCTCAAGTAAACTCGGAACACTGCCGCCATAAAATATTCGGAGGCGTATTCATCATCGACGGCGAGGAAAAAGAAAGTTCCTTGTTCAACTTGATCAAGAAGACTTCCGCCGAGAACCCTAATAAATTGGTTTCCGCTTATAAAGATAACGTAGCGTTCAATGAAGGCCCGACGGTAGAGCAATTCGCTCCCCTATCCGGTGACAAACCTGATTTCTTCGCCGTAAAAGATATCAAGACGGTTATCTCCTTGAAAGCAGAGACGCATAACTTCCCGACAACCGTTGAGCCGTTCAACGGTGCCGCTACCGGAACAGGTGGTGAGATCCGTGACCGTCTGGGCGGTGGTAAGGCATCCTTGCCGATAGCGGGAACAGCTGTCTACATGACTTCTTACCCGCGTACAGAAGGCGCTCGCGAATGGGAGAAGATACTAGACCCCCGCCCTTGGTTATACCAGACTCCGGAACAGATCTTAATCAAGGCTTCCAATGGTGCCTCTACATTCGGTAACCATTTCGGCCAGCCGCTTATCTGTGGTTCTTTATTGACTTTCGAGCACACGGAGAACGATAAGAAGTACGCTTACGACAAAGTAATCATGCTTGCCGGCGGTGTAGGTTTCGCAAATATGCGTGATGCCTTGAAGGGCGATCCGGAACCGGGCGAAAAAGTGGTTGTGATCGGTGGCGATAACTACCGTATCGGTATGGGTGGTGGAGCCGTATCTTCCGTAAACACGGGACAATATACAAGCGGTATCGAGTTGAACGCCGTACAGCGTGCCAACCCGGAAATGCAGAAACGTGCGGCTAACGTGATCCGTGCGATCGCCGAGTCTGACGAGAACCCGATCGTCTCTATCCATGACCATGGTGCGGGTGGACACCTCAACTGTTTGTCTGAGTTGGTGGAGGCTACCGGCGGACACATCGATATGAGCAAATTGCCGATTGGCGACCCGACTCTTTCAGCGAAGGAGATCGTAGGAAACGAGAGCCAAGAGCGCATGGGCTTATTGATGAAAGAAGAAGATGTAGCCCGCGTAAAACGTATCGCGGATCGTGAACGTGCCCCGATGTATGTGGTAGGCGAGACTACTAACGACATGAAGTTTGTCTTCGAACAAGCGGACGGCGTAAAACCTATCGATATCAAGCTGGAATATATGTTCGGTAAACCGCCTAGAACGGTTATGACAGACCATACGGTCACTGAATCTTATCAACCAGTTGTTTACAAAGAATCCGAACTTCACCATTATTTGGAGAACGTACTTCAATTGGAGGCCGTAGCCTGCAAGGATTGGTTAACAAACAAAGTAGACCGTTCCGTAACCGGTAAGATCGCCCGCCAGCAATGTCAAGGTGAATTACAATTGCCGTTGAGCGACTTAGGTGCCGTAGCGTTGGATTACCGTGGGAAAGCTGGTATCGCAACTTCTATCGGTCACGCTCCTCAGGTAGCCATGGTTGATCCGGCCGCCGGTTCCGTTATGGCAATCGCCGAGTCATTGACCAATATCGTATTCGCTCCGCTGACAGATAAGTTGGAGAGCGTATCCTTAAGTGCCAACTGGATGTGGCCGTGCCGTAACGAAGGTGAGGACGCCCGTCTGTACACAGCCGTACAAGCCGCTTCCGACTTCGCTTGCAGCTTAGGTATTAATATCCCGACTGGTAAGGACTCCCTATCCATGACGCAGAAGTACGGTGACGATAAGGTGATCGCCCCGGGTACGGTGATTATCTCCGCCGGTGCCGAGGTTAGCGATATCAAAAAGATCGTCTCTCCCGTATTGGCACAAGACAAGAATACATACATTTATTATATAGACTTCTCTTTCGATACCTTGAAGTTGGGTGGTTCCGCTTTCGCTCAAGCTTTGAACAAGCTGGGTAACGAGGTTCCGACCGTGAAAGATCCGGAATACTTCCGTGACGCTTTCAACGCCGTACAAGATGCGATCGAGAAGAGACTCATCCTTGCCGGACACGATATCTCAGCGGGAGGTATGATCACCGCCCTGTTAGAGATGTGCTTCGCCAACGTAGAGGGTGGTTTGGATGTCAACTTGGATAAGATCTCCGAGAGCGATATCGTGAAGATCCTGTTTGCCGAGAATCCGGGTATCTTGGTTCAGGTAAAGGACAAGAAGGCATTCGAAAAGTTGATGGAAGAAGCTGGCGTAGGTTTCGCCATCATCGCCAAACCGACCGACGAGCGCCATGTATTGGTATCGAAAGACGGCATCCAATATCACTTCGGCATCGACTATATGCGTGACGTATGGTACGAATCTTCTTATAAACTGGATGTAAAGCAGAGCGGAAGCGTTTGTGCCGGAAACCGTTTCGAGAACTATAAGATGCAGCCCGTACAGTACAAGTTCCACAAGGACTTTACCGGAAAGCTTTCTTCTTACGGACTCTCAGCGGAACGCCGCACTCCGAACGGCATCAAGGCCGCGGTAATCCGTGAGAAGGGTACGCAATGCGAGCGTGAGACAGCTTACGCCTTGTATCTGGCTGGTTTCGACGTGAAGGATGTCCATATGACGGACTTGGCTAGCGGACGTGAGACTTTGGAGGATGTAAACTTCATCGTATTCTGCGGTGGTTTCTCCAACTCCGACGTATTAGGTTCCGCCAAGGGCTGGGCCGGCGGTTTCTTGTATAACGAGAAAGCCAAGAAAGCGATCGACAACTATTACGCACGTAAAGATACGTTGAGCATGGGTATCTGTAACGGTTGCCAGTTGATGGCCGAGTTAGGCTTGGTTTATCCGGAGCACGAGAAAAAGCATAAGATGGTTCACAATGATTCCCATAAGTTCGAGTCTAACTTCGTTAGCTTGGAGATCCCGAAGAACAACTCCGTGATGTTCGGTTCCTTGAGCGGCACGAAGTTGGGTGTTTGGGTAGCTCACGGTGAGGGTAAGTTCGAGTTCCCGTACGAGGAGAAGGAATACAACATCATCGCTAAATACAATTACGACGGTTATCCCGCCAACCCGAACGGTTCCCCTTGGTCCGTTGCCGGTGTTTGCTCAAAGGACGGCCGCCATTTAGCTATGATGCCTCACCCCGAACGTGCGATCTTCCCTTGGCAGTGCGGTTATTACCCCGCCGACCGTAAGGAGAACGACGAGGTCACTCCATGGATCGAGGCGTTCGTGAACGCTCGCAAGTGGATCGAGAATAATAAGTAAAAATAACAGGGGTTGTTTTTAGCGTTCTTTGAACCTTAAAAACAACCCCTGTTTCTATATCTCCTTAAAGTTTCTTGGTAACCGCCTTTTGATTGAACTCATCCACACGGTAGAATAGACTTTACAACGAATCCACGATTTTAATATCCAAGCCGGTACAGGGGGATTATCGGTAACCATTACTTTATACAACCGTAATATCCCTGCAACACCCCGCTAATATCTTTGCCTTCGAAATTAATAGACACAGAATTTAATAGAAGAATCATGGAAAGGTTATTTAAAATCAGAATCTTTACGGTTATGTTCTTTTTAGCCGTAGCTTCTATAGCAGCGAACGCTAAAGAAAGTAAGAAGGAAGGTGACAATTATCATGCGAAGCAAATTCTCATCGTAGGTTTGCACGATAACGTGAAATCAAACTATTTCTACAATGGGATGATCGCCGAAGAGACCGGTATGAAAGCGGATAGTATCGACCAAACGTATAATACGATCATCGCCGAGAATATCGCCGCATCCGTTAAAAACGGAGATTGTAAGTTTATCCCGGCAAACGCTACACAAGTGACCGGACAGGTACTGAATGAGATCAAGGTGAACGGGGAGAGCGAGGATTGCTATTCCGATCTTTCAGCCGTGCCGACCGAAGAGTTACAAAAGGTATTGGATAATGCCGACGCTGATTATCTGCTGGTATTAAACCAGCATTATCTTAAATGGCAAGACCAACCGTTGCGCACACTTTTCCATATCGTCAGCTATACCCTATTCGATAAAGATAAAAACGAGGTATATCGGGGGAATAACTTCTTTACCTGTATGAATCTTGAGAATCCGGATAAACTCAGAAAGAGTAGCCGCAAGAGTTCATCCAAGATAGCATCTAGCATTATCAAAACGTTGGATGAGGACTAACCTTCTTCTTTATAGACACATTTATAATTTTCTCGTTGAGCCTAATGGATATCCTTCATTAGGCTTTTTTCTTTATTTAAACCTACACACGGATGTAATCTCTTTGCAAAACCGGACACTTACTTTTGCGCCGTAAAAGATATTTAGGTTTAATTTTAAAAAGATTATTATGAGGATGTTTAACAAACGCATTACTTGCAGGTTACTTGCCTGTTTGTTATTTTTTAATTGCTTACCGGCTCTCCTATTCGCACAAGGAACGCAAGCCATTATCACCGGTACGGTCGTGGATAATAAAGGGGAATCAGTGATCGGAGCCACGATCCAAGTCAAGAATGAATCTACCGGATTCTTCACGGGCTCTATCACGAATGATAAAGGAGAATACACCATCAAGCAGCTTCCGCTAGGTTCTCCTTATACCGTTACAGCTTCTTATATCGGTTATGGGGAACAGAAGAAGACAGGATACGCATTGAACCAAGGGGATATGCTTCGAGTGGATTTCAAGCTAGCGGAGGAATCGGTGGAGATCCAAGCTGTCGAGGTAGTCGCTAATTCCTTGAAGAACATGGTTCCGAAGATCGGCGCAGCAACATCTATCTCCGCTCAAAATATCACGAAACTTCCGGTAAACGGCCGTAACTTCACATCCCTGATGGATCTCTCGCCATTGAGTAGCGGAGGAAATATCGCCGGGCAATTATCATCCTCAACGAATTACACCATCGACGGTATGACGGCTAAAGGAACCGTAGCGAGCGGAACGACTTCCGGCGCTTATACGATATCCATGGAAGCCGTCCGCGAGTTTGAGGTGGTAACCAATCAATATGACGTGACCAACGGACGTTCCGGGGGCGGCACCGTGAGCGCTGTCACGAAATCAGGAACCAATACTTTCACCGGAAGTGTATTCGGATTCGGTCGTGCCGATTGGTTATCCAGTTCCTATGATATACGGGGAAATAAATCGACTTCCGACTTCTCTACCTATCAATATGGTTTCTCTTTGGGAGGTCCGATCGTGAAAGACCGTGCGCACTTCTATGTCGTATGGGATCACCAACAGGATTCCCGTCCGATTTATATAGCGGATATCAAGACGGCGGTGGACGAGTCTCGCTATAATGTCACTCAATCTACGCTAGACCGTTATCTGGATATCGCCCGTACTAAATACGGAGTCTCAAATGACCCTCAATTCGGGGAGTTCGGTAAGAAGAAGCAGACGAACGCGGTCTTCGCACGTATCGACTGGCAGTTAAACGCAACCAACTTGTTAACCATTCGCAATAATTTCATCAACGAGGATAATAAACAGAGCGAGAGCGATAACTCCAGTATCAATCTTTACGAGGTTTGGATCGACCGCAAATCGCATAACAACAGCTTACTCGCTACCTTACGCTCGGTATTAAGCCCAAAGCTGACCAACGAGTTGAAGCTTCAACATTTCTTGGTTTACGAGGCCACGACTCCGAACAAGCAATTGCCAAGCTCTAATATCCCAAGAGCAATCGTAGAGAACGTGGAATCTATATCTGGTGACAAGAGCATGTACACTTCCATCCAACTTGGAGGTCAACGCTACGCTCCCGAACATTTCAAGGATAATGTACTTCAATTGGTAGACAATATGTATTATAATACGGACCGCATCAACTATACATTCGGAGCGGACTTCATGTACACCAATATGAAATCACTCTACGGCAGTGAGATGAACGGACGGTTTTATTTCACGGGACTGGATAATTTCGAGAATATGACTCCTTACCGCTATGCCCGGGAAATCGCCTTGGTAGATGATCCTACCGTAAAGATGAATACCTTGAACTCCGCTATCTACGGACAATTACAAACGAAGCTTTTCACCGGATTCGAGGTCATGGCCGGTATCCGTGCGGATTATACCCGCTATTTCAACCACGCGAACTTTAACCAGACCGTTTATGACGAACTAGGCTTACGTACGGACAACGTAATCTCCACCTTCCAGTTGCAACCCCGCGTTCAATTCACGTGGGACGTGAATGATAAACATCAAGATATTATCCGCCTTGGCGCCGGTATCTTCGGTTCGGATTTAAACAACTATTCGATGATCAACAATATGCTGTTCGATGGTACGAAGGTAGCGTCCGTGGATATACAAGGCAATTTGGTTCCGACACCGAATTTCCCGGCATACCGAAAAGACCCTTCTACCGCTCCGGGCGTTGATTTATTCAACAACCCGAATATCCAAAAGATCAGCACGATCAATATGAATAGTAAGGATGCCCGTGTACCGGTAGTATATAAGTTGAACGCCAGCTACACGCATTTCTTCTCCGATCGCTTGCGGGTAGGTATCAGTGCTTACGCCAACTGGGCACGCCATAATTATATGTACGTAGACCGTAATATGGTGGACGAGCCTTACTTCCGTATCGCTGCCGAGGGGAATCGTGGCGTGTTCGTCCCCGCCGAGAGTATCAATACCGAGAACGGAGCGACCGACTGGATGCAAGGACGTAAAAGTGATAAGGTAGGCCGTGTGCTGGAATTAATCAGCGATGGAAAAATCAACCAATACGCGTTCGTTGTAGATGGAACTTGGCGTTATTTCAAGGATGGCGAGCTTTCTTTCAGCTATACGTGGAACGATTCCAAGGATAACACCTCTTACAACGGTAACGTAGCGAATACAGCGACCCTAGCCTTGATGGTAAAAGATGATCCTCGTGATTTGAGTACCATGACTTACTCGGACAACCAATTCCGCCATAAGGTCGTATTCTACGGTACGGCTCCTTCTTTCTGGGGAATCAGCGTAGGCTTGCGTTTCTCCGGGATCGGTGGAACCCGCTACTCTTTAGCGGTTAGTGGTAATATGAACGGTGATTTCGTATCATCCAACGACTTGGCTTATATTTATGACCCGAACGATAGTAATACGCCTCAATATCTTCGTGAGGGTATCCAAGCGATCTTGGACAATCCGGAAGCGGAGAAGAGCGTAAAAGATTATATCCGTAAAAACTATGGGAAGGTTGCCGAGCGTAACGGTGGCGTAAATGGCTTCTACGGTACTTTCGATTTGCGCTTGAACAAGAACTTCAAGATCTATAAGACTCATTCCATCGAGGCCTCGATAGACTTTTTCAATTTCCTGAATATGCTGAACAAGGACTGGGGTGCCGGACATAATCTAGGCAAGCAGAATATCTACTCCATCAAGAGTTTTGACGCGGAGAAGAAGCAATACGTATATAACGTAAACAAAAACACGGGTGTATCCAATATGAACGGAAACCCTTGGCAGATTCAAATCGGCGTACGTTATAAATTCTAACTAACATATTCTATATTCAAATCATAAAAAAAATTACGATGAAGAGACAATTCTTATCATTCACGCTTTTACTTGCGTTATCCACTTGGATAGCGCAAGCCGCTACCGTAAGAGGCATCGTATCCGATACGGCAGGGGAAACCCCCCAACGGGGAGGCCGTTAGGGTTTCATCTG